>JACCDG011466067.1_pt1 | contig 43806 bp, 52 predicted proteins | sample 7442471 | NCBI WGS metagenome assembly JACCDG01 (sample SAMN15323444, study PRJNA562643) | freshwater metagenome | isolation source: river surface water | place: USA:Blue River Watershed | collected 2017-08-17
CCCGGTACCGGCACTCCCCAATCCATGCGCGCAATCTCGCGTGAAATACTAAAATCTTCAAGGCCACCTTTTACGAAATTGAGTGCTTCCTGTCGTCTCCATTCTGGAAGAATGACACCCGGACGAGAAAGGTACTCTTCGATGTATCCCTGGTACTTCGAAAGCGCGAAAAAGTAGTTCTCCTCCTCAATTTCTTGGAGTTCCATGTTTGGGTGATTCGGGCATTTTCCATCCACGAGATCACTCTCCTTCATGAACATTTCGTCCCCAACGCAGTAGAGACCTTTGTACTTCTTTTTATAGATGTCGCCGTTTGCTTCGCATCGCTTCCATATCTCTTGTGCAGCGTGCTTGTGACCATCGTCGGTAGTACGAATAAATGCGTCGTATGAAAGATTGAGGAGTTTAAGTGACTCCTTAAAGCGATCAGCATAATGGTCTACATATGCTTGGCGTGACTCGCCTTTTTCATCTGCCTTTCCGGCAATTTTCTGTCCGTGTTCGTCGGTACCGGTATTGAAAAAGACCTCATGCCCCATGAGACGCCAGTAGCGTGCGAGCGCATCAGCATGCACAAACTCGAGTGCATGACCGATATGCGGATCCGCATTTACGTATGGGAGTGTCGTGGTGAGATATTTATGTGCCATAAGTATTCTTAGCTCTTGAGGAAGAGGGTGAGTTCAGAAATGTGCACGCGTTCCTGTGCGCCGGTGTCGCGGTTACGTACCGTAACCGTATCTTTATGTTCAGGATTTTCATCACCGAGTGTATCGAAATCAATGACGATGCACGCTGGTGTACCGATTTCATCCTGTCGTCGATAGCGCTTTCCGATGTTGCCGTTGTCGTCCCAGGCGATGTTACCGAACTCTTTCTTCAACATGAGAAACACCTCACGCGCCTTCTCTACAAGCTCCGGCTTGTTCTTGAGGAGTGGCGAGACCGCAGCGCGGTATGGTGCGAGATGCTTCGGAAGTTTGAGATACACTCGTGTCTCGCCATCCATAGTGTCTTCAGTGTACGCTTCAGAAAGAACCGCGGTAATGGCACGACCGACACCAAATGACGGCTCGATAACATGCGGTGTAAAACGTGAACCATCTGGTTCAATATAATCGAGTTTCTCTCCACTCGCCTGAGCATGACTCTTGAGATCATGATCGGTACGATACGCAAGACCAAGTAGTTCACCAAAACCTTTTCCAGGATAATTGTATTCAAAATCGATTGTACGCTTGGAGTAATGTGCGAGATCTTCCTTTGCAACCTCAAGTTCGCGGACATTCTCACGCGAAAGTCCAATGTGATCAGTCCACTGCCATACCGCCTCTCGCCACATCTCGAAAAGTTTTTCCCAGTCCTCCTCTTTGATGAAGTATTCAATCTCCATCTGTTCGAACTCACGGACACGGAAAAGGAAATCTCGTGGTGCGATTTCATTTCGAAATGCCTTTCCTATCTGTGCGATACCAAATGGTACCTTCGGGCTCATCGAGTCAACGACGTTCTTGAAGTTAACAAAGATACCCTGTGCCGTCTCAGGACGGAGATATGATCTCGTGTCCCCTTGTGCGCCAACCTGTGTCTCAAACATGAGATTAAATTGTCTAGACTTCCCAAGACCGCTTTTTTTACAATTTGGACAAGGTGTCGCATGAAAATCATAGGAGTCAGTACCAGGCACATTTCCTGACTCAGTTACCTCAAAAGCTATGCCTTGCTCTATCAATGATTGCAGCAAGTGATCTGCCCGAAAACGTTTTTTACAAAATCCACACTCGACAAGTGGGTCACTGAATCCTGCGCCAGTGTGTCCTGAAGCCTCCCACACCTTTTCATTCATGAGAATAGCAGCATCGAGTCCATACATGTCTTCTCGACCATCGACAAACATCTTCCACCATTCCCGCTTGATGTTGTTGTTCAAGGCAACACCAAGTGGACCAAAGTCCCAGGTGCCAGCAAGACCATCGTAGATTTCAGACCCTTGAAAGACAAACCCCCGTCGCTTACAGAGCGAGACGATTTTCTCCATTACTTCTGCGTTCTTTTCTGCCATAGATTTGGAAACAGTACAGGTGTTTTCGCTAACTTTCAAGCGCTTTTAATTTTCCAGGACTCGCCCATCACGTAGCTCCCGATTGGGATCATTTGTGAGTGACGTGGTGAGTGCAGGTGCCTCGTCACGGACTGATGTTCCGGTAAAGCGATCTGTTGCACGGAACCGCTGTGATTCGAGAATTGTCGGAATCAGCCCAACCTGAGAAAGACTTGGTTTGAGTGCCACCTGAACCCAGACTTCCTTATATTCATTTGCCTTGAGCTCACCCACTTCCCACGTGAGGGTACGGTTTGCAGCGTTATAGACAACAGCATCATCGTCACTTGAACGATCGAGCCACGCCATATATGCCGGCATTGATGCGGTCACTTCACCACCAGTAACTGGGTTCGTTCCATTTTTAATCGCAAGGAGGAGTGTGTACTCTGTGGTTCGTTCTGCGACAGGAGGCACTGGACCCGAGTTGTTAAACGGCCCTTCGGTGTAGAGTGCAGACGAAGTGATATTTGGCACACTCGCCACTTTTATTGTGCGGGCAATTGTTCCAACAACCTGTTCAGGAACACGATCTTCACCAACACGATTTCCTTGGATAGTGACCGTGAGTTCAATTTCTGGATTTTCACGTATGTCTCGTTTTGGCTCAACACTAAAATCAACCACTTTGCGCTCGCCTGGAGCAAGTTCACGAAGACCATCAACAGCAATAGAATCCCACGTGAGTATATTTGTTGTTGAATCGTAGTTACCATCGTCTGTACGAACACTCACTTCATTGAGCGCATTACCACCGAGTTCAACCTGTATCACACCGTCATACACGGTTGTTTCGAGTGCATTCTTAAATGCAATGGTTACTCCTGCCGGACTTCCTGGCTCAACAATAACCGTCTCACCCGTCTGTGCATTGATACTCACTTCAACGTCGAGGAATGGGCGCTCGATGACTATTTCGGTCTCACGTACTGCGAGTGTGGACGCAATCGCAAATGCATCACGTTCGTTTGGAACACCAATAGTAAATTCAAATGCACCCGCTTCATTTTCACTTCCTGTCATTACACCGGTAAGGGTAATCTTTGATTCCTCTCCTGGCTTGATTGACTGTATCTTCCACGTATCTTCCCCGGATGCAGTTTCAGGGCTTGATTCCTTGAACTCAAAACCAGGTGGATAGCTTGCCTTAACGAGAAGGTCGTTGAGATCTTCTGGAGAATTGGATTGCACAACAAGCTCAATTGTCGTTTCCTGACCCGATGAAATGCGCTTTACAGAATTTATATTAAGGACGACCGGTGACGAGCTGACCTTAAACTCAAACGGTAGTGCCTCCTTATAGAAGGTTGCATTTGAACCGCTCACACGATACTCAACAGAAACATCGACATTTTTTGCGTCACCCTCTTCTCCAAAAACAACAAAGCGAAGCGGCACATTCACCACCTCATTTGGTTTGATATTGTTGAGTTGCTGTCGTTCGGTAAACAGTTCTTTTCCTTGTTCGATAGTTGACTGCGCTCCTCGCGGATACGTGATAATGAGCGTTGCCGATTCAATGGGGAGTGTATTTTGGTTCGCAATCGCTATGTCCAAATTCATCGTCTCACCTCCCCCAACTGCAAGCGGACCGTTCACATCAATCGAAATATTGTTCCCTGAAACAGAATTCTGTCCCATGAAGAGAAATGCACTCGACACAATGAGTGCGCCGACAAAAAACACGAGTCCGAGTATTCCCAGTACTCTCCTCATGGAACGTCGAGTTTTTGACACAGTCATAGGCACTGGTGTACTAGCGGTTAATGGCGGTGGTGGCGCTACACGAGGTGCCTCTTGTGGTACCGTTGCGCGCAGGTCGTGTCGCAGAGCAGTTTCCCCTCCAGTTCCACGAGCATATAACCGCTCACGAAGTGACTCGAGGCGTTTAGTTTCTTCAGCGCGTCGTCGCGCCTCATCACCACCTGATTCTTTTGGAGTCCCTGCTGAATCCATAATGTACTAGTATATCACGCGCTATTTTCTCTCCACGCTAGAGATGACTTTCACGAAGTGCATATGCTATGAGCTCTTTACGCTTTTGCGTAGCGTCACGCGGAAGCGTGCGGACAACAGCGTCGATTTCACCACTAAAGAGTGCTGCATGCTCCTCGATTGGAGCGATGTACCCAAGCACATGAAGCGTACGGAGGGTAAACACCTCCTCAAAGACATCCTCATCCCCTGCATGTGTACGGCAAAGAAGCGTCTTCACCTCATCAAACAACGATTCATGCGGCGCTTCTCCCTGAATAAGACGACGAAGAAGTTTGATGACATTGCGTACGAGCGCCCGCGCTTCGCGGGTTGTTTGGAGTGCATACACATTAGTGAGTGGCTCTGCCCCGGTGATACGCCACCCCGTTCGTCCATGTACAAGCGTCGTCCGTATGTACGAAAATTCCTGAAGTGCATACCGATGCTTCGAGCGTTCTTCACGAACACTTTTTGCCGAAGCGTAGAGCATCCCTGCATCACGAGTGAAGAGCAGATACGATTTGTCCGAAGTATTACTCTTCCGACTTCCACAGACGAGCGCTTCTGTTATATATGTCTTATAACTCATACGAGTACCGGCGCCCGAAGGGCGCCGGTGTACCTACGCTTTAGCAATGCCAAAACGATATGTTACTTCTCCAAGAGAAAGTGTCCGTTCTGCACGACTCTCGTCCACGACCACTTCTACCGCACCGACGGTATGCAGCACCTCGCTTTTCTGAGTATCGATGAGTAGTTTTGTGTTTTCATCAACAGCAAGCGTGATGCGGTCGTGCGGCATAAGACCAATCTCTTTTCGTGCATCCTGAATTGCGCGCATGAGCTCTCGTACCTCACCTTCAATTCTGAGTTCAGGGGTGATAGTCGTATCGAGCAATGCTCGAGTGTCCTCTTTGAGATCAGCGATGATTTGTTTCACATTCACCTCATCGGCAATAATTGCTCCGTACGCATCTTCCATCTCTACGTTTATATGGAGTGCCGGTAGTGGCTGTCTCACTTTGATATTTGCTTTTTGTCGCGCTTCGAGTGCGAGCGTAACGAACTCACGCACCATGCTCATTTCCCCGAGTACCACCGGATCCACTTTACCTGCCTTTGGCCACCTCATCAGATGCACACTCTCGCTGTCGTCCTCCTCACGTACACGCTGGAATAGGTATTCTGCATAGAACGGCATTACCGGCGCTATGACGCACGCAAGTGTTTGAAGCGTATAGCGAAGCGTTCTGAGCGCAGCATTTTTGTCTTCCTCATCTACTCCTTTTAGTCGCTCGCGCGAACGGCGAAGATACCATACAGAAATATCATCAATAAGCCCTTCTATCGGGCGTGTCGCCTTATCGAGTTCATACCCTTCATATCCTTCAGTGATAGCCTCTACCGTCTCATTGAGCCGTGCGAGCATCCACCTATCGAGCACATGCGGTGAGTCTGCATTTGCCTGTGTGCCATTCTGGTACATTTCGTACATTGAAAGCACGTTATGAAGACGACCAATATTTTTTCGCTGGAGTTCAAGCACTTCCTTCTCCGAGAAATTAAGGTCTTCACCACGAATGATTGGTGAGGAAAGGAGGTAGAAGCGCATTGCATCAACACCTACCCGATTTGCGAGTTCCATCGGATCCGGATAGTTTTGCAGTGACTTCGACATCTTCTTTCCGTCTTCAGCAAGTACAAGACCGTTCACGACGACGTTCTGGTACGGTGACTTACCAAAGAGTGCTGTTCCTAAGACAATAAGTGAATAGAACCAGCCACGTGTTTGATCAAGCCCTTCTGCAATAAAGTTTGCGGGGAATTTATCCTTTGTGAACACGTCTTCGTTTTCAAACGGATAGTGATGCTGTGCGTATGGCATCGAACCCGACTCAAACCAACAGTCGAAGACATCAGGAACACGAACTAGCGGCGTACCATCAGTATCAACAAGGGTGATGTCATCGATGTATGGACGGTGGAAGTCGAGTTCATAGGTATCGTTGTGTGGCAGACGCACAAAGGACATTTGCCGCACCTCAGCATTCACCATATCGAAGGTGTCATCATCAATGATCTTCCCTAGAGCCTCATGGTCTGTACCATAGGCTGCGGCTTGTATCATCTGGAGCGCACCATTGTGTGAGACGATCAGGATATGCTTGTTCTGCTCGTTTTGCTCTACTTCGTAGAGGAATGCACCAATGCGCTTCTTCACATCAGTCCATGTTTCACCTCCTTGAGGAGCCTTCACTAGTCGGTTATACCCCTCGCCAAAGTACGCGTGGTATTCGTCCACGCTCTTACCTTCAAATTCACCAAAGCGCATCTCACGAAGACGATCATCCGAAACAACGTTGTCTTGTGATAGACCAAGTGCATCGGCAATCATGCGTGCCGTTTCAGTTGTACGCTCGAGTGGCGAATGGTAGATACGATCAATACCCATCTCTGTGAGTTTTGCTATTGCCTCACGTACCTGCTCTCTCCCCTTTTCGGTAAGAGGATTCTTCACACCCAATTCTCCATTGAGGGTGTTCTGTGTATTGAGCTCAGACTCACCATGTCGTGTGAGGAAATACGTATTCCCTGATTTTGGTGTATGTGCTTTTACTTCTTCAAGTGACCCGAAGACCTTGTACGCACTTCCATCCTTTCGCTTCCAAATAGGAAGTGGTGCACCCCAGTAGCGCTGCCGAGAAACTGCCCAATCGCGTGCCCCCTCAAGCCATTTTCCAAATCGATTTGCACCAACATGTTCAGGTACCCATTTCACTTTTGCATTCTCTCCGACGAGCTTGTCTTTAATGTCAGTCACACGAACAAACCATGATGTAGTCGCATAGTTGAGAAGCGGCGTATCACACCGCCAGCAGTGCGGGTAGCTGTGGGTGATGTTCTCCTTCTTCATAAGCTTACCTCCATCCTTGAGACGCTTCACGACTTCAATATCAGATTCAAGATGTGAGACATCCGCCTTTTCATCATCTTTTGGCTTTACGAGCTGCCCGCCAAAGTGCGTGACAAAATCCTTAAACCGACCATCCTCGCCAACATGGTGAATGAGTGGGATTCCTTCCTTCTTCGCAAGTTCCATATCTTCCTCACCGTATGCAGGTGCGAGGTGTACGGCACCGGTACCCGTCTCGCCGAGTTCAACATAGTCTGCGTGGTATACCTTCCATGCATTTTCCTTGTTCTGAAATTCCTGATTTTGGAATACATCAAACGGTGGTTCATAGCGGACCCCGACAAGTGCACTCCCTTTCATTTCTTCAAGAATTTCATAGGTCGTACACACTCCGTCGAGTATCGAAAGACGCGCTTTCGCAAGAATCACTTGCTCGGTTTTTTCGTCGATAGTTACGCGCACCTTCACATACGTATGATCGTTATGAACCGCCGCAGCCATATTCCCCGGCAGTGTCCATGGTGTCGTTGTCCAAACAAGGAGCGATGTATCGGTTATATTTCCGTCCGCATCTTTGAGTGGGAGTTTCACCGTGACAGCAATATCCTTGATATCCTTGTATCCCTGATTCACTTCAAAGTTTGAGAGTGTCGTTCCGCACCGTGGGCAGAGATGCATCGACTTATACCCTTCATAGACGAGCCCTTTTCGATTGAGCTCACTGAACACCCACCACACTGACTCAGTGTACGTAGAATCCATCGTCTTGTAGTCGTCGTTCATATCGACGAACCGTCCCATGCGCGGAATGATGCGACGCCAGTCATCGGCATATTCGAGAACAGCATCACGCGCCGCTTCATTGAATTGCTTCACCCCAAGCGCTTCAATGTCGCGTTTTGTTGCGAGCCCAAGACGCTTCTCGATGATGTTTTCGAGTGGGAGTCCGTGACAATCCCATCCCCACTTTCGCACCACGCGCTTTCCATTCATCGTCTGGTAGCGTGGGATAGCATCTTTGATAGTCCCTGCAAGGATGTGACCGTAGTGCGGGAGTCCTGTAGCAAACGGTGGCCCATCATAAAAAACAAAATCACCCACAGGATCTTTCCCTGCCGGTGTTGCTACCGTCTTATTAAAAATGTCATGCTCGTTCCAAAAACGGAGCATTTCCTCCTCGCGAAGTGCTACCTCGCTCTTCTCGACATGTTCAACACTGTCGTGCTTTTGCGTTTCGTTTTTCATTGTACCTATGTATATCAGACATATAATCCCCTGCGTGTATCAGACGCAAATGGCATCATAGCACAAATTAGAAAGACCACCTCTTCGGGTGGCCTATCGGTACAACTGGAGATCATTCAACCCACGGTGAACTCCAACATCACCTTTCCGGTTTCCCACTCGAACTGATAGTAGGCCTTGCGCGGATCTTCGGCCTTGATGAGCGCTTCCTTCAACACCGCAGACAATTCTGGTCCAATCATCTGGACGTATTCATTCGCTCGCTCATCATTTTCGAGATTGAACTTGACCAAGAGATCCCGAGCAAGGATCTGCTGTGGATCGAGGTTTTCAATGCTTCCCTGAATGATGAGGTTGGTTTCGCTCGGAGTGAGAGGACTACGATTTGCCTTCATGAAATTTCTCCGTACTATCCCCAAACACTGAGGATTTCTGAGGCAGACAATACGCTCCCCACAGACAAAATGCAAGATTAAAAAAGATATGCTACCATCGCGTTTCAGGTTTTTAGAGGAGACAATGAATGACACCTGATCAATGGGTACTGTGGTTTCGGCTCGTGTACGGGCCGGCGGCGGTCATGAATCCCCTCTTCGCCTTCTGGGTGAAGATGGCAACCATCACCACCGAGTCGGAGGCCGTGTCGAAGAAAAAGAGACGGTGACTCTCGGGCACCAACCACCAACCCCCGCGGGCGCATGCGCCCGCGGTTTTCTATTTCTGACAGCAAAAAACGCGCCTTGTTTCCAAAGCGCGTCCGAGCAGATTTCGAAGAAATGCGTCAACCTATGATGAAGCGCGAAGATATGTATATGATCTTGATTTTCTAATGAAATAAGATTCATATGTATACCTTCATATATCTTCTACTTTCTGCTTTTCAATTATCAGCAATACACTACCTTGCTAATGGACAAGTGATCCATCTCTTCCGGCGACTTGGGTGAATAAAGAACTATTTCAATAGCTGACCATTCTTTGATTACTAGCCGGCTATCAAAACACCTTCGCCCGCCGTGGTAGTACTCGAACATCATGTGCGCTGTACCACTACTGTGTCCTTCGGAGTATAGGTGAATTGATTCCTCACCTCGCACACCGGACCAAATTCTATTATTGTTTTTTGGTGTGCATACAAGAGGACGCATGTCCTTGTATTTGTGCCAGACAAGTTCATCAGTTGGCTTATCTCCACGAAACTTTCGTAGGTGTAGGTGATATCCAACATTAAGGATCTCGCAGAGCAACCGTTTGCTTGGTGTCCCTGGTGACGTGGGCACCTGTGTTTGAAAAAACTCTGTCCCGGAACGGCGTTTCCCAGATGCGAACCAGAATACATGTCGCATTTCAGCCTCCTTTCAGGCTTGGTTGATGAAAAAGAACGAAATATTATTATATCACATATTTTACTAAAATACAATATTGTCGATTCTCATGTAAGCCTCTTTAGCGTGTGCTACAGAAAAACCTGCTAATTCCAAAAACAAACACAATTGAGCAAAGTTCGAGGCGAAACAAAGTTTGTGAACGAGTCGTACAAATGTACGATGAGGAGAAAACTGCAGTTTCAACAAAGAAATTTGCCAACTGTGTTTGTTTTACATCCGCTCAGGTGCCTTGATACCGAGCGTCCACAGACCGTTCTTGAGCGTGGTGCGAACCGCGTCAGCAATCGCGGCCTTATATGGAGCATGCACATCCGATGCATTCGCGATCTTTTCTTCTCCGTAGAACGAATTAAAAGCACCAGCGAGTTCAGTGAGGTACACCGTCACTTTGTGTGGAGCACGTTCGTCGAGTGCTTCACGGACGACTTCAGGAAAACGATACAATGTCTTTTCAATGAGATACGGCACATCCGGTGTTGCACTTGTATTTGGTATCACTCCCTCCCCTTTCGCCTTCTCGAGTACGCTCACAATACGTGCATGCGTGTATTGAAGATACGGTCCAGAATCGCCTTCGAATGAAAGAGCGCGCTCCTTATCAAAAATGATGTTCGTTCCTGGGGCCTGACGGAGTATCTGATATTTGAGTGCGGCGACCGCAACAATTTGTGTAAGTTCGTCGATATTGTCTGTACGACTTTCTGAAGCCTTCTCATGCGCAGCTTCCTCCACCTCGGAAAGAAGTGACTCACCAGTGAGTACATTCCCTTTCCGTGACGACATCTTCCCTGTCGTGAGCGTAAGAAACCCTGTGGCAATATGTTCGATATGCTTCCCTTTCGCATCGGGAAATAGTTCTCTGAGTGCTGCGATGAGCACTTTGAAATATTCACTCTGCTCGCCCCCTGTCACAATGTACGACTGAGTCCACGAGGGGTACGCAGCGAGCTTGAGGGAAAAGTGACCCACATCCTTCGCTTCGTATGTGGGAAGTCCTTGCGAATTTATGAATACACGCGTATGGAGACCGCACTTTTCACCTCGGTAGACAATAGCTCCTGCACTCTCCTCAAAAACTTCTCCTACATGCGCGAGCACGAGCTTTTTACCTGGTTCGCTCGCTTCGCTTTCGTATATGACTGTATCGAATGAGGTACCAAGCACTGCCATGAGTTCCTCAAGGCGTTTCTTTGATGTTTCAAGCCCTCGCTCACGAAGCTCACTCAATGCAGCGTCCGTTCCCGCATAGAGCGTACGATTGATCGCCTCGATTTCCTCTTTCATCTCTGGATCAGTTTCGTACGCTTCATTTCCCACTCTGTACGCTTCACCAAGTGACTGAATCTGGTCTGGGTCGCCGCCCGTCTTTTTTAGTCCCCATACACCTTTCGCTACAGTGAGACCTATATCAGAAGGATAATTAGCGCGATGCACGTTCGCACCAGCACTCTCGAAAAGACGGGAAATGGATTCGCCGATAATATTGCCAACAAGGTTACCGATATGAAGGGGTTTAAAGAGATTTGGGCTTGTATATTCAAAAACAACCTCTTCACCTTTTTGGGAGTCATTCCTCCCCCATGTATCGGGATGTGCTGTGATGTCCGCGATTTTTTCGCTGAAAAAATCGCGGTGGAGCGTGAAGTTGATGAAACCAGGTCCAGCTATTGTGATGGACTCAACATGCGGAATCTTTCCAGCGAGTGCCGCGAGAAATTGCTCCGCGATTTCTCGCGGATTCTTTCCAAGCCCTTTGGCACACACCATCGCCACATTCGTCGCATAGTCACCATGCGAGATATCAGATGGATGCTCAACGACAAAATCGACACCGGTAACTCCAAGGTCGGTAAGTACGTTTTGTATTGCTTTCCGGATTTCTGCTTGCATGGGTCAACAATACAATCAATCAATCCGCGTCACAAGTTCACCGACAGATCCCGGGACCACGGTGAACGCCTCGCGTCCAAGTGCCTGCCCTCGAGCGGTCTCGACGGTACAACGCCACTTTCCTTCACGCACACTCTCAATCACCGTATACCCACGAAAGCCATCGCCTCGACCGCCTTTTATAGGGTACGGCAAACGAGCATGTTCTACCCATTCACCGATCGCTTCATCATAGTATTCCCACTCATGATAGATGTCCGTATTTATTTTTGCAGGAGCAAACACCGATGCGTAGCAAAAAATGCTGTCCCCTGCCGTGTAATGGAACGTACTATCAGACTTTCGAAGCGGAAGGTACCATGGCGGCGCTTCGTAGGTGAGTGCATAGCGATCGTCTTCATATCGAATGACACTGTGGTATATGCCGAGCGACTTGAGTGAGAGTGGTATGGGCGGAATAATGTTCGTGAAATAAAAAACATTAAAGATCACGTAGATGAGTCCGATGGTGAAGACGACCATGCGTTTTTGAAGGACTATAAAATTGGGAACTGCCCAACCAAGGATCTTCACAAACCAATACATGATGAAGAGCGCGAGACATCCCGAGAGGAAAAATGTCATTGCTCCCATCTTCCCTGTCCAAACTGGTATCATTAAAATAACGTATGAGAAGAGCCCGGTGAAAAAGATTGCAAGGTTGTACACGAGCCGCTGGTCACGATTCTTGATTGTCTCATTTCCAAAAATCGCAAGGAGAATAAAAAGAATATATGGCCAACTTTCAAAGAATGCACTTGAACGGCCGTAGAAGATGAGCATTCCTGAAAGAAGCCCACCAAAGGCGTACTGCATCATGGCTGGCGCCCAGGTATGAAAGAATTGATTTGCTCGCTCACCCATGCGCGCGGCAGAACCAGCGTAATAGAGGACAGTAGCAACCATCGCGAGGAGCACATAGAGTGCAAGCACTGCGTTATCAAACGCTTGATCTACTTGATTCAAGGTCAGATTGTCGACAATGAATCCGAGAAGGAACATCGTCGTGAGAAAGTGGTGACGAACGAATGGGATTTTGTCGATGAGGTTCCGGAGCATGTGTGTATTGTAACAAACGAAACCGCACAGAGTGCGGTTTCAAAAAGGAATCGATGGGCGCCATAGCAACATTCCCCAAACAAAGAGCGTGAGATGCGAAGCACAGTGCAGTGCAGTCCATCCCATAGAAAACCATGGTCGCGCCGAAACATATACCCAGAGCTTTCCGAGAAGAACTGACACCACAAATGACACAGAGAGAGTCATTGGCAGAACAATCCCCTGGAAGCCTGGAGCAAGAAGGCACAAGCACAATGCACCAATCCCAAGCACTAGAAACGCCTCGCTCTTCCGTTCGAGTACACTAGGGATCACGACGTCCCTATTTGTATGAACATCGTAACCCTCCTCAAAGAAAGCTAGTGTGAGGAGCTTTTCGGATGAAAGAGAACGCATGGACATACCACACCATCCTTCCAAAAGAATTGACTACGCTTAGTGTAAAGCGGGTCGGAGAAAAAGCAATATTACACGAAACTCTCTGGGACCGGGAATCTGAGACAGAGCTCTTCAACTGTGGCTTTGAGTTCTTTCGCCTTCTCCTCGTTTTTGATGTCCTTGAGGCGAGCAACCATCATTTCTGCCACCTGTGTTGCCTCTCCTTCTTTCATACGACGAGTGGTCATTGCGGGTGTACCAAAGCGAATACCAGATGGATCGAGTGCAGTACGTGTCTCATCGGCAATCATATTCTTGTTGAGCGTGATACCAATCTGATCGAGCGCAACTTCTGCTTCCTGTCCGGTTACTCCAAGCGAACCAAAAACATCAGCAAGAATGAGGTGGTTTGAGGTACCTCCGCAAAGCATACGGATGCCTGCATCTCGGAAGACTGTTTCCATCGCCTTTGCATTTTTAAGTATCTGCGCTGCATACTCTTTGAACGCAGGCGTCATTGCTTCACCAAACGCAACCGCTTTCGCTGCAACCAAATTCATGTGTGGTCCGCCCTGGAGTCCCGGGAAGACTGCCTTGTTTATTTTCTTTGCGATGTCTTCATTCTCTCGTGTGAGTATCATGCCACCACGAGGACCACGAAGTGTCTTGTGCGTCGTCGTGGTGATGACATCAAACCCATCTGCAAATGGATTTCGGGCAACTCCCCCTGCAATGAGGCCTGCGATATGGGCCATATCAGCGACCGTGTATGCACCGACTTCTTTTGCAATCGCCACAAACTTTGCGTAATCGAGCTCGCGACTGTATGCAGAAAATCCTGCAAGAATAATCTTTGGTTTGTGCTCGAGCGCAACCTGACGAAGATGGTCATAGTCTATCTCTCCCGTGTTCACATCCTTCATCTTGTAGCGGACAAAGTTGAAGACCTTGTTGATGGAGGTTGTCGGATGTCCATGTGTGAGGTGACCTCCGTGTGAAAGGTCCATACCGAGGACGGTGTCACCTGGTTCAAGCAAGGCAAAATACATCGCGACGTTTGCCGGAGCACCAGAGAGTGACTGCACGTTTGCGAACTGGCAATTAAAAAGTTTCTTTGCGCGCTCAATCGCAATCGTTTCGACTTCATCAGTGTATGTCTGTCCCCCGTAGTAGCGACGACCTGGATATCCTTCTGAATACTTATTGGTGAAGACAGAACCATTCGCCTCGCGGACAGCGCGTGAGACATAGTTTTCGGAAGGAATTAGCTCAAGTCCGATTTCCTCTCGATGTTCCTCTCCTTCGAGTGTCTTAAATACCTCTGGGTCTTGGTTCTTTATGAATTCGTACATAGTGAAAAATCTTAATTCGGTAATTTACTCTTCAGATGTACGAATGTCAGATCATAGTGAGATTATATACCAGTACTTCCAAAACCACCTTCTCCTCGAGCTGTCTCATCGAGTGTATCCACTAATTCTATATCAGGATGAGTAACTTCTTGGATGAGCATCTGTGCAATTTTGGCACCCTTCTCCACGTGGTATATCTCATTTCCAAGATTGATAAGCCCAACAAACACCTCCCCGCGATATCCTGCGTCCACGACACCCCCGAGCGTCTTGAGGCCGCTCTTATGCGAAAGACCGCTCTTATCCCAAATGAGACCGACGTACCCCTGTTCGATAGCAACCGCGATACCGGTTGGCACCTGCACCCGCATACCTGGGGCGATATCTATCGATAGAACAGCAAAAAGATCCATGCCGGCATCACCCTCATGGGCATAGGAAGGCACTTTTGCATCGGGGTGGAGGAGTTTCACTTGCAACTTCATAGTGTCCATAGTCTAGCATTTGAAAGGAGTTCCTCTCTCTATACAAATCCAGTATCATAGTGTCTATGATGAAACCATACAGTGAACGCACTCCTGATGAACAATATAAAAATCTTCTTAAGGAAATCCTTGCAAAAGGTACCAGAGTAGAGAGTCGCCAAGGTACCGACGCACTCACACTTATGGGGGCGACACCGATGCACTTCAAGCTTGAGAACGGGTTTCCGATGATCACTGAGCGCAGTGTGAAGGGTTTCTGGAAGCAAGCAATTGGAGAGATTTGTGGATTCATGAACGGTGCACGGACACTCGAGGCACTTGAATCATTCGGGTGTAAATTCTGGACACCGTGGGGCACAAAAGAAAAATGTGAAAAGCGAGGACTCGAAGAGGGTGATCTCGGTCCTGGTTCATATGGAGGAGCCTTTCATGACTTCCCCACCTCAGAGGGACCGACATACAACCAGTTCAAAAATATTGTGGAGCAGATACAAGAATTCCCTGAACTTCGTACACACTTTATAAGTCCTTGGGTTCCGCAGTACACAATTCGTGGTACCGGAAAGCAACAGAAAGTCGTTGTTTGCCCATGCCATGGATGGCTTCATATTCGTATCATGAACGGAAAGCTCACACTCCATATGTTCCAGCGATCAGGTGATGTGCCTGTTGGGGTACCTTCAAACATGATCCAGTACGGTGCACTTACGATGATGCTCGCGCAAGCAACCGGATACGAGGCGTACGAATACATTCACACCATCTCGGATGCGCACATTTATGTTGATCAAATCCCAATGGTGGAAGAGCTCATTGCACGTGACACCAAGCCGTTCCCTACCGTGACACTGACGAATCCGACAAAGGACATCTTTGCGTTTCGTGCAGATGATTTTGAACTTTCTGATTATGAAGCAGGTGAACCGATGCGCGGTATCCCTGTTGCTGTCTAAGTATGTCAAAGGCAGGACTCAATCACGATAATGCCCGGACGGATGAGCAGAAAGCGCTCATGGCACAAATAGAGGCAGATGGTATCTGCCCTTTTTGTGCTGAGCATTTTAAAAAGTACCACCCAAAACCAATCATTATAGAGACAGACTATTGGTTTGTGACTGAAAACATGAGCCCATACGAAGGCACCTCACACCACTACATTTTTGTATATAAACCAGCACACATTTCACGACCTAACGATATTCTCCCTGAAGCTGCGCACGACCTTTTTGCTCTTGTATCAGAAGTAACTGAGCGAAACCACATCGAAGGCGGTAGCTTCTTTATGCGCTTTGGCAATATGGAGTGGAATGGCTCGAGTGTCGAACATCTCCATGCACAACTCATTGTCGGAAAGAAAAAAGATGACACTGCCGAAGCGCTCCGTGTGAAGCTTGGATGGAAAGTTGACTAAATAAGTTATCGATATATTCTGACACCAGATTGTTCAGGAGTCCCTGTTCAACATGCACCCCATTGGTCTAGGAGGACTAGATGAATCAGCCTGGAAAACCCCTCACTGACGAACAGCTGTTCTGCCTCGAAGGCTGCCGAAGCTATAAGCAGTACCACCAGATGCGCAGCCGATTCGAGTGTGGCGAATGTGAATTCTGCAATCTCGACCGATCATTGAACCGAATTTTCTGGGAAGATGAGACGATTGCCTGTTGGTCTGTCCCTCCTCAGTTTCTAAGGAAAGAACTTAGCTCCCATTTCATCATTATTCCCAAACGACATGTTCGCTTTTTTTGGGATCTAAGAGTTGATGAGGTTCTCTCAATGCATCAAGCATTACAACGCATCGCAATGAAATATACGCTTGCAGGTGGAATAATCGCAACACGTTTCGGCGATATGAGTCTCAACTCGGGTACGGTCCCGCACCTCCATGAAAACATCATGGTCCCAAACGGTACTGGTGAAGTCCGTATTCCCGTCTTCAAGGACCCGAAGGATCGTGCAGAGAATCAGGCACGCGCTGCTGAGTTCTCCGTTCGATATGAAGCCGGCGAAAAGCCGTAACGTTTGCACGATGCACATGCGCGAGCCCACGGGCTCGCGCATTTTTTATTCCTCGATATCAATCTTCACCGTCTCAATACCCATATCCTTAAAAAACTCCTCACCTCCGAGTACTCCGTACCCCTTCATGAAAAAAATCCTTTTGATACCACTCTTTGCAATAAGGCGCGCGCAATACGGGCACGGGAAATCGGTTACAAACAGTTCTGCACCTTCCGTCGAAATCCCCTTTCGAGCCGCTTCACCAATTGCTCCAACTTCTGCGTGTGCTGCGGTCACATACTCAACATTCATTCCCTTCTTAAATAGAGAGCGCGAATCTCCAAGAATATTCGGAAGTTCTTTCTCGGGCATATGCTCGTTGTGTGCGAGAGCGATGAGTTCACCGTTCTTTACCACTGCAGCACCGACCTGTCGCCACCAGTCAGCACTCTTTTCTGCCTCTTTAAGAACCGTACCTACAACTGACTGTTCAAACTGACCTAACGATGCGATCGACAAACCTTTTGCCTCCTGCTCCTCGCCGAGATTATTTTTATGTTGTCTCAAAAATACATTTCTAAATTCGATAGAATAGCCACCAAAGTATGTTGCAGCAATAAACTCATTTATATCTTCTCTCGGCATAATAAGGTGCGTGCCATCACGTGGAATACGGAGTGCCGAACCGAGGGTAAGTATTTCAATCGGCATGCGAGTGATACTCCCAATGGTTGAGATAATCTCGCTCTGCGTGAGTGCGCGCAGCCGATCTTTTCGATTGATATAATCAAGCTCTTCGTGTGACGCGAGTAAATCGTCTCCAACAATATAGAGTGTCTCAACGCCCTCCTCTTCAAGTTTTTTTACAAAATCAACATATCCCCTGTGTAGTACCGGGATATACGCTATCGAAATATTACGCGACATCATTCCCCTGACTTATTTGAATAAGGCGTATTTTTGCAGATGTTGAGGTGGAGGCTTGTGGTTCAAGAACGACAATCTCTTCACAGTAGGCCGCCTTCTCATCTACTTCCCCGTCTCCATGCTTTGTTGATTCCGAAACTACAAGTACATGCGGTGACACAAGTTTAATGAGCGCATTTCGCTCTTCTTTGTGTGGCTTGAGTGTAATGACATCAACGTGTCTGCAGTGCGAGAGAATGTGAACACGTTCCGCCTCAGGAACTATTGGGCGATGTGGTCCTTTTCGTGCCTTTACTTTTTCATCACTATCTACCCCAACAATAAGTAGGTCACCGAGTGCCTTTGCCTTTTCAAGATACTGCGCATGACCGATATGGAATAGATCGAATGTCCCAGAAGTGAGTACGATGCGAAGCCCAAGTTTCTTCCAATACAGCACATGCTCAGCAAGTTTTTCATGATCAGGAATATACCGATGCTCGAGCGAAGTACTATCTCCAAAAATACCGGTATTGATTGCCATACTGGAAGTATAAATCTTCTCTGCCGAAAGCTCAAAAAGACAGCATCCCTCCCCTATGGCATAATCGTAGATACTATGGAGAAAGCACGTGTCTGCATTACTGTCGCAATAAGCGCAACTGACCGCGCTATCGGCAAAGAGGGAAAACTCTTATGGCATATCCCTGAGGATATGAAGCGATTCAAATCGCTCACGATGGGTCACCCAGTCATTATGGGAAGGAAAACATTTGATTCTATCGTCTCGTATCTTGGAGGACCGCTCCCTGGTCGAACGAATATTGTCGTTACACGGAGTAACATAAGTATTGATGGCTGCCTCGTATTTCATACCATCGAAGAAGCACTCGCTGCAGCCCACGGGATAGACGCGGTCGAAATACACATTGGAGGCGGATCAGAAATTTATGAACAAGTACTCCCTTTTGTTGATCGCCTCTATCTCACACTCGTCCATGACACAAAAGATGCAGATGCGTTCTTCCCTTCGTTTGAAATGTTCACCAAAGAAATCGCACGTGAAGAGCGAGAACATAACGGACTCAAATATACCTGGATTACACTTGAACGCTAAGGTTTGAAGTCTTAAAAAAAGAAAAAGCTCGACCGAAGTCGAGCTTTTGTAGCACCGAAGCGATTACTCGGCGCTTGCGGTTTGTTCCTTCACGAACTCGGTGAGTTCGTGAGGAGGCGGCCCCCAGGTGAAGAAAGGGTTCTCGTACGATTGCCCGTCCGCGTCACAACCCGGAACGCAGGCCGAGATGAGCACCTGCGCAATGGCCCGAAACTTCTCAGGCCGCCGAGCAGCGTGCGTGACCGTATGACTCATGAACTCATTCCACCCCCTGACCCACGCGGTTGCCTGGATCTCCTTCTCGTTCGGAACGATGCGATCGGTCTTCGAACGAAGTGCAAAGAACACGGTATGCTTCACACGCACCCTGCCGTCGGTCATCCTGTCTGACGGAATCTCGTTCATGAAGTCGGTGTCGAAGAACCGTGAATGCGAGCCACCCATGAGGTAGCCCGTGTTCTGGTGCAACATGAACTCTTCGCGAAGCCCGCGAATGGCCGTCTGCGCCAAGGTCTCGAGCTGCTTCACACCTTCCTGTGGCAAGGTCCATTCCCCCACCGGCGCCTTCTTGTGGTTCACGAGCAGAAGCCGGTCAGCATGGTTGATGAGGAATGCCAACGTCGGTCGACATCCCCCCGCAAACGCACGTGACGAGATGCTCGTGTAGAGGTCTTTCGTGATCTTCGAGATACCCGTTCCCGAAGCCAGAGATTGAATCATTTGATCTCCTAGATTGAACACACACCTTACGCCCGTAAGATGTCGAGAAACGATACCACAAAAATATAAAAGAAAAAGGCTCGACCGAAGTCGAGCCATTGGTGAGTCCCCGAGGGACCCCTAGTGCGCACGCGCAGCGCGCGCTGCCCAGCTCAGGTGGTGATGCGTGCGAGCGTACTCTGCCGCACTCCGCACGAGCGGGGAAACCCGATCGAGCGCTGCAAGACAGTCGTCCCCCTTCACCAGCCGCGAGTTCGGGATCCGAAGCCTGTTCGGAATGCGTGCACTCACGATGACGAAGAGCGAATCATCGTCCCGGATTTCACCGATGAGGCTCGGCCGAGCCCCTTCGATGAGCTTGGGGTCGATCTCGAGCACACGCTTCGCGACCGTGAACGGCACGCGCATCGGCGCCGCATCACGACCGTTTATCGGGCTCATCGGAAGCGACCAGTCACCTTCCGAGCTCACGATGAGCACACCCCCTTCACTCGTGGTGAAGAGGGCGACACCCACCATCTGCTTATAGACGGTGAACTCGGTATTCCAGCGCTCTTGAAGGCCGCGCTGTGCGGCCTGGATCGAAACGTGTCGCGGTTGTGCGACAGGGATGCTTTGGTGCATCTTTTTACTCCGTTGTGTAGAACAAGAAACGCACCCCACGCCCGTAAGGTGCTGGGTACATTTATACCACATTATTTTAATTATGAAAACACCCGGCGCCAGAGGCGCCGGGTGTTTTCATATGTTTAATCGTAGTTACTCCTTAACCACTACGCCCATGCTACGGCAAGTTCCCTCGATGATACGCATTGCTGCCTCAATCGTGTTTGCCTGAAGATCTGCCATCTTCTCTTCTGCAATTTCCTTCACTTGCGCCTTGGTGATCTCACCTGCCTTTGAGAAAGGGGTCTTGCTCGAACCTTTGTCCTTTCCAATTTTCTTTAGGATAAGGCGAGATGCTGGCGAAGTCTTGATGATGAAATCGAATGATCGATCATCGTACACAGAAATGAGAACAGGAACGACGTCACCCATACGGTCACGTGTCTTCTCATTGAACTGGTTCACGAACTCACCGATATTGATACCAGCCTGTCCAAGGACCGGTCCGAGAGGTGGAGCTGGCGTTGCCTTACCACCCACGGCCTGTACTTTGATTTTCTTTACGAGCTTTTTTGCCATGTAATGTCTTGTTTAATTGTGGGTTTGTTCGGTCCATAGTCGAACGCACCCTCCTTGAAGCCCGCGTATCGTACAAGAAAAAGAGTGAATCCGCAATAGCTCCATTATGCTAGAAAAGCCTAGATGGGATACAGAACGCGAAGCACAAGAAAAAAGACCCGAGGCGTATTCAGTATACGACGAGGGTCTTTTTTCGTAGTGCGACAAAGTTATTTGTCCATCTAGGCTTTTTTGACCTGGAGGAAGTCGAGCTCTACAGGAGTCTCACGTCCAAACATCGACACGAGAACCTTAATCTTTCCTCGTGAAGTATCGATTTCGCCTACCTTCCCTTCAAGTTCCTTGAATGGGCCATCAACAATAGTGACAAGGTCGTCAACCACAAGATCGACATGGTGCTTTGGCGCATCGTCTTGCATGCGTCCCATAAGCTGATCGAGCTCCTGCTTCTTTAGTGGTACTGGCTGTGTGCCGCTACCGACGAATCCGGTTACACGAGGGGTGTTACGAACGACATACCATGAATCGTCGTTCACAATCATGTCGACAAGCACATATCCAGGATAGATACGCTCTTCTTCTGTGACACGCTTCCCGCCCTTAACGCGGATCTTTTTTTCTGTAGGTACAACAACATCAAATATCTTGTCCTCCATGCCGAGTGACTCGATACGCTGACGAAGGTTACGCGCTACAGCATTCTCATAGCCTGAGTACGTGTGAATCGCATACCAGTGTCGCTCACCATCTGTTTTCTGTTTTGCCATAATACAATATATGGAGATTATGCACCGATAAACCAACCAAGTCCGAGATTGAAGACTGCGTCAAAGAGAGCGAGTAGTATTGCCACAACAACTGAGACACCAACGACGAGTGCGGTGTATGTCACTGCCTGCTTCTGTGTCGGCCACGATACGTGTCCGATCTCTTCCTTTGTGTCCTTAAGATAGTCTATGAAACGACTCATGGTAGTAGTTTGTTTCTATTAATTCCCAAAATAAAACGCCCGGGAGGGCGACGTATCAATAATCATATAGGAGATACGCTACTCCGTCAACCATACAAAAAGCACCCAATCTGGGTGCTTTTTGTATGGTTCTACGAGATTTACTTTATTTCGTAGGTGATATGTACCACTGATGTAATGGTATTCTCTCCTTCTGGAAGAACTGCAGGGATTGAAGCTTCCTTGGTCATTGCCATATCCATAGCAACGCCTCCCATACCACCGTAGTATGGCATCATTCCCTCATCCTCCCAGTATCCACTCATGCGAACAATACGAACGCCAAGGGTCTCTGCGAGCTTTTCAGCTTTTGCCTTTGCATCAACAATCGCTGCCTCACGTGCCTCCGCCTTGAGACGATCTTCATCATCGATAGTGAACGCAAGTCCACCGACATTTGTTGCTCCGAGCTCACCGACACCCGCTATGAGCATGCCAGCATCATCAGTCTTACGAACCTTTACATCAATAGACTGATTCAGTTCGTACCCAATAAGTGTTGGCTCTCCCTGTGGAGGGCAACTCCATTCAGTACAACGAATCTGTGGGTATTCGTAGCGTGGATTGAGATAATATCCTGTTGTCTTGATATCCTTCTCATCAACCCCCTTCTCTTTGAGGTACGAGACAATTGCGTCCATCGTGCGTGCTGCGCTCGACTGTGCGGTCTGTGCATCTACCTCTTTTGCGACTACCGCGAAGTTGAACGTTGCAACATCAGGCTTTGCAAATACTTCCCCCTTGCCATCGACAGTGATCGAGACCGGGAAATTGTCGACATTTTGCGCGGTCACGTACGCGTAGTACGTGTACGCAAGGAGCGCGACAATAGCTGCGATTCCAACCAATTTCGCGATAGTGCGAAGATGTGCATCTTGAAACATATATAAAACCTATTTATTTCGATAATTACTACTTGTGACCTGTATATGGTACTACACTAGACTACGAATCCCACTCAAAGAGGTAACATCCGTAATTAGCTATATCGCTTGAGAAGTGCCGTGAGCGTGTCACGAAGATACTGAAGAAGCTGCTCCATATCACCCTTTGTGCCACAGCTTTGTGTAAACGCGGCACGATCCTGTAGGGTAAGTCCCTCGGCGAGTACCTGTTCCTCCATGTGGTGATACATAATCGAGGCAACACCCTCAACGTGTCCCATACCAAGTGCATGCCCCATCTCATGCGCGAGCACAATAACCAATTCATCAGCGTCACCGTACTCATAGATAGTAATGCCGTCATCTTCATACTGCCCTTGTGTAAACTCTCCTCCTTCAGAAAATCGATCGTTGTATTCATTTACCAACGAATTGTAATCGGTAATAAGGGAGTTTCCTTGTGATCCGATGCTATTGATTTTGCGCACAAGCACATTGAGTTCACGCGAGCGTGCATTGAGCTCTTTCTCTTCATTCTGAAGCGCATCTTGTGTCACATCAAGTCGAGCATAGACATCCTTGGGTGCACCACCGCGTTTATTCCAATCGCCGACTTCTTTGTTATACGATTCGAGTTTTGCTTCATATGCGTCAACACTTGTCTCATATGCTTCACGGAGGGTGTCGTACTCGCGCACAAGTTTTTCGTACTGTCCCTTAACACTCTCACTCATCGACTCTTTACTTTCGAGTATTTCCTCAAATTCAACCTGCGCATCAGTTTGCGCTTGTCGCTCGTCATATACAAAATCTATAACAAGCTCCCCTTCAGGGTCATAGGTAAATAAATTACGGTCGGTCCCATCTTCCCAGAGTGACTCGGCCGCTGATATTGCATTTCGTACCTCATCATCTGAAATACCAAACCGTGAATCAACTTCTCCAACACGGTAACTAATAGGCACATTACAACCCGCAAGCGCGGTGTAATACCAATACCCGCCGCTGAAAAGCACGGCGACCATGAGTGTGATAATGAATCCGCGTTTGACTGTCTCCATACTCGTACTATACCAAAAAAAGCACTTTTCGTTTCATAGGCGACATACTGATTCCATTGCATAAAATTGCGCAATGGTGTCTACTGTCCTCATCCTTACTCATATGCGAGGCGGTAGTGAAAAAGCCAATCTTTGACACACTCCTCTCAAAGAGTGAGTGGGATGCACTTCAGGCTCTCAATAAGGCAGGGTGCCCTGCCTCAACACGTGCTGTTCACGAGTTGATGGTCGCTCAACCAAAAACCCTTGCTGGCACACATCAGATCTTGAAGCGCCTTCAGGAGTGTGTACTCATTGATTGCACAAACTTCACATTCGACGGACCGTATGGGCCAGAACATCGAGTTGTTTGGAGTCTGAATGCCAACAGTACAATACTCTTCTCGTAACGACAGACCCCCGAGCGCAAGCGCTCGGGGGTCTTCTTTTGTTTGACTTTGTACACACCTGGGGATAGCATGCTTCCTCCGAGAGTTTGATAGAATAAAAAAACGAGGTGTTTGAGCACCCCGTAAAAAACTTTCGTTTTTTATTTTATATTAGATGGCCGTTACTTCATTAGAGGTGACGGCCATCTTCCGTATGTCCTCTAGTGGAATCGGTATCCACTTACCCGATGCAGTTTCCCACAATCGGCCATCGCCGAAGCGGTCGATGGAGTTGCAGATAAGTTTTAGGCCATCTTTCGATGAAAAACATATCTGCGTGCCATGAAATGGTTTCACAACACATTGGTTTACGTCCAACAACGACAGCTTTAGGGAGTGTGGCTGTATTACTCCTAATCGTACTCCCCCATCAAACACCGAGTTGATCAGTATCTGAAAGACGGGCGCGATTAAAAACTACCAATTGAGTGCTCCGCCGACTTTGTACTCAGTCACGCGCGTTTCAAAGAAATTCTTCTCCTTTGCAAGATCGATTGCCTCACTCATCCAAGGGAATGGGTTCTCGACACCAAACTGCTTTGGAAGGCCAACACGCTCAAGTCGTCTGTCAGCAATGTACTCGATGTACTGTCGGAAACCTGCTGCGTTCATGCCGAAGATACCATTCGGGAACACTTCCTGTGCATATGTATATTCAAGGCGAGCCGCCTCGCGTACCCAATGGACTATCTTGTCTTGGAATTCTACCGTCCAGAGTTCAGGATTCTCTTCGCGGATAGTATTGATGAGCTGGCATCCAAAGTTAAGGTGCATCGACTCGTCACGCATGATGTACTGAATCTGTTCTGCAGAACCGGTGAGCTTGTGCTGACGTTGGAAACCAAACATCACTGCAAATGAGCTGTAGAAGAAGATCCCTTCGAGAATGAGTGAAAAGACGCACAGGTTCTCAAGGAATTTCTGATCATTCTCGAACGTTCCTGTTTTGAAGTCCGGAGCAAAGATACCCTCGTTGAACGAAAGGATGAAACTCGCTTTGTTGTAGAGCGCATCACGCTCACGATACATGTTAAAGATCTTTGACTCATCCATCGCAAGGGACTCAACAATGTACTGATACGCATGCGTATGTATCGCCTCTTCGTACGCCTGACGCAGGAGATACATACGAATTTCTGGCGATGTTATCTGTCGATATGTCGCAATAACAATGTTGTTTGCCGCAATGGAGTCCGCCGTGGTGAAGAAGCCAAGTACGGTCTCAAATGCACGTCGTTCATCCGGAGTAAGTACCGTATTCGATTTCCATTGCTCAATATCGAGTTGCATCGATATTTCTGTCGGAAGCCAGTGGTTTGCATTTGCCGCATTGTAGTACTCCCATGCCCACTTATGCTTCATCGGATAGAGCTGGATAACATCAGCATCCTCACCGTTTATCGCACGGCGCTTGTTGATGTCGATAGGTGTTGTTGTCTTTTGAATCATACCTGGCTAACAATGTGTTTGATAAATACCTCTCTTCCTGAGGGCGTTCAGATGTGGATACGTTTCGATAAAGAAGCGCGCGTCTCAATGTCCTACTGGCAGGATTCGCAAATTGCGTCTTCCGCTACATGAAGCTTGAACTTCGGTTTCTCAGTTACCTCGACTTTCGCAACCTTCTCTTCCTCTATCGACGCACGCGTGATTGGTGACGGCATAACGATAGGTGATGGAATCGCCGTACTTACCGCTGCTGGTGTCGGGGTTACGTACACACCTTCACTCGTGACAGGTGAAATGACTGGGTTTGCTGGAGTAATCACGTTACTCTCATTGTTCTTTCGAAGGTGTGTACCTGCAGTACTTACCGTCGACTTTTCGACTTGTGTTGCACCGAGCGATCGGAGGTAGTAGGTAGTCTTGAGTCCCATTTCCCATGCATAGAGGTAGAGTTCTGAGAGTTCAGCACCTGATGTACCGCTAAAGAAGATGTTGAGTGACTGTGATTGGTCAATCCACTTACCTCGACTCGCAGCAGCACGAACGAGCCACCGCATATCGATTTCAAATGTCTCTTTGTACTTCTGCTTGATCTCAACAGGAATATTTGGAATATTCGCAAGACTGCCGTCGTTGTACTTAATCGCAGCAAGCATCTCCTTGTCCCAAAGGCCAATAGCCTTGAGGTCGTCAACGAGGAACGAGTTGATGACAATGAAGTCACCTGAGATATTCGACTTCACATAGATGTTCTTGTAGATTGGCTCGTTTCCTGGGATTGAACCGACGATATTTGAGATCGTTGCTGTTGGTGCAATCGCCATTGTATTCGAGTTACGCATACCGAACTGCTTTACCGCATCGCGAACAACATTCCAATCAAGACGAGCAATCATGTCGACTCCTGTTCCGATACCACGCTCAGCCTCAAGAAGTGCGATGGTGTCTTGTGGGAAGATGCCGCGACTCCACTTTGAACCACTATAGCTCTGGTACGCTCCACGCTCTCGCGCGAGTTCGGTTGAAGCAAGTATCGTGTAGTACGAGATAATCTCCATTGAGCTGTCTGAGAACTCAACACACTCGGGCGAGCCAAATGGGATATTGAGCATGTAGAGCGCGTCCTGGAATCCCATAATACCCAAACCGACTGGTCGATGCTTCATGTTCGAGTTACGTGCCTCGACGGTTGGATAGAAGTTCAAATCAATAACGTTATCGAGCATGCGCATCGCTGTTGTTACTGTTTGCTTGATCATCTCACGATCAAACTGACCGTTCACAATGTGATTAGGGTAGTTTACTGAACCAAGGTTACAAACCGCAGTTTCATCAGCAGACGTGTTGAGCGTAATTTCGGTGCAGAGGTTTGATGAATGAACCACACCCGCATGATCTTGCGGCGAACGAACGTTCGAAGGATCCTTGAAGGTAATCCATGGGTGCCCTGTTTCAAAGAGCATGCCGAGCATCTTCTTCCAAAGATCACGTGCCTTCATTTTCTTAAAGAGACGTATCTCTCCCCTATCAGCCATTTCCTCGTAGCGTTCGTACTGCTCTTCAAATCGCTTTCCGTATATTTCAGTAAGATCAGTGACCTCATCTGGAGAAAAGAGTGTCCACTGTCCATCCTCACGAACACGCTTCATGAAGAGGTCGGGAATCCATGCAGCAGTATTCATGTCATGTGTACGACGACGTTCATCACCGGTATTCTTTCGAAGCTCGAGGAAATCTTCAAAGTCATAGTGCCAGTTTTCCATGTACACACACGTTGCACCACGTCGGCGACCAGAACGATTGATCGCGACGGTAACGTCGTTTGCAATCTTGAGAAATGGAATAACACCCTGCGATGTAATACCAGAAGACTTCAACTGTGCACCCATACCACGGAGTTTTGACCATGAAGTTCCGATACCACCTGCCCACTTTGAAAGCATGGCGTTATCACCGTATACCTTAAAGATATGCTTTAGGTCATCCTCAACGATATTGAGGTAACACGAAGAAAGTTGTGGGTGTGGAGTACCTGAATGGAACAGTGTCGGTGTCGATGGCACAAAATGGAACTGTGACATGACTGTATAGAATTCAATCGCACGCTCCTCCTTGTTTGTCTCACTGATCGCGAGCCCCATCGCTACACGCATCCAGAGCATCTGTGGCATCTCAATCACGCGGCCACTGATTTCAACAAGATACCGATCATGAAGCGTCTCAATACCAAGGTATTTGAAGAGATTGTCACGTGTTGGATCAATAGCTCGCGCAAGCTTTTCAATATCAAACGAGAGTAGTCGCTCATCATATTTCTTTGCTTCAACACCAAGACGGATGTTGCGTACAAATGCATTTCGATATGCAGTTGCCCTCTCTTCCCGAGACATGCCAATGGTAGGTCCAATTGCCTCGTGTGCAATACGGTCGCATAGCTGTCGTGCAGCAACGTATGAATACGCATCGTCATGCTCGATTCGCGCACGAAGAATGAGTGTGACGAGCTTTGCCATCTCTGCCGTCTTGATTCCGTCATACACTTCACGTTCTACCTGCGCAACAATGTCGTCGAGATCAATCTCCTTTTCAAACCCTTCGGTAAATTGTGCAACGTACCCGCGCATCTTTTCACGAGAAAATTGCTCCATCGAACCATCGGTGCGCTCGATCATGAGACGCGACTCTTCGATTTCCTTTACTACTTCTTGCTTGCGTTCTTCACTCTGCTTGAAACGGTACAGAATGTACGCCTTTGCAACCTTAAAATACCCACGCTCCATGAGCGTGTTCTCCACAATGTCTTGTACGTGCTCTACGGTCGGGCACCCCTCGCTTTTCCCTTCACAGATAACACTCAAGTTGGCGATAACACGGCCAACCATCTGTTCCAGGATCACATCGTCAATCGGGTTTTGTACCGCTGCCGATGCTTTCTTTATTGCAATCGCGATCTTTGATGGATCGAATGGAACGGTCATTCCATTTCGCTTCGTAATCTGTGTGATCATAGACCTTGTTTCAATTACTTCATTCGTAACTCTGTCTCAACATCGCGATTTATTGAGGGCAGAAAAGGAGGCCACTTTGTTATTGTGGTTTCAAATTTGCCTCCACCCCGACACACGATAGAGCGGCGTGTGGTATATGCATGATAGCACCGGGGAGCACTGTGACAAAAATGGCGTACTTGCGTATTGCCCTCGTAAGTAAGCCATTCTTTTCCCTCTTTCACCCCCAAGGTGGGCACTATCCTGTGGATAGCAATATGTGGGTGAAGTACGCAAGACTAGCGGACTGCGCGCTTGTGTTTTGGAGTACGTAAAAACCCGCGACGGCTCGGCCGTCGCGGGTTTTTACGTGATCTTTTCCCTTCCCTTTAGTGCGTATGCTTCACTGCATCGCGGATCTCGCGGAGGAGTTTTACCTCCTCTGTTGGCTCTGCTGGAGCCGCTGGCTTTTCTTCCTCTTTTTTCTCAAGCTTCGTCATTGCTTTCACTACCATAAAGATAACGAACGCAACGATAACAAAATCAATCACAGACTGAATAAACTTTCCGTACGCTACGGTAGCACTTCCAATAGTGACCGCGAGGCCGGTGAAATCAATACCTCCGAGGAGTACCCCGATAACTGGTGTAAAGATATTGTCTACGAGTGACGAAACGATCTTCCCAAACGCACCACCGATGACAACAGCAACTGCGAGATCGACGACATTTCCGCGCATCGCGAACGCCTTGAACTCAGAAATAAATCCGTGCATATATATAGATTAACTAATGAATGTGACCATGATGCCTCTCATCATCCTCCCCGTCAACTGGGTAGTGCGTGTACCACAGTGCACCAATTAGTGTGGTGAGCGGTACGGCAAGAACAAGCCCTATCGAGCCAACAAAAATGCGTATGAGCTCCGCAGCGACCATTTCTTGATTAATGGAGAGCACAATACTTGCATTCGATGCTGCAAGGAGGAGAACGAGCGGGAGAGCAACCCCAACGTATGCAAATGAGAGCGTATTAACGAGCGAAGTGATGTGTGAACGACCCACCCGAAGCGCTCGCACAAAGAGCTCTCTAAAGGAAAAAGAGGCATCAGCTCGTTTGAGCTCTGCCACGACAGCAGCTTGCGTAATGGCAACATCATCAAGTACACCGAGAATACCTATAATGACGCTCCCTAGGAGCAACCCTCCAAAATCAAGTGTTCCTTTTGTACTGAAGTTGAGATAGATCGCTGCGTCAGAACTCAATCCAGTGAGATGCGACATGCTCACAAAGAGCGTCGCGAGGAGCCCTGTCACCACAACTGCCCCAAACGTGCCAATAAACGCAATCGTTGAACGTGCATGAACACCGTGGGTAAGAAAGAGCGCTACGGCAAGCGTCGCCCCTCCCACAAGAACGCTCATAACTACCGGCGAATACCCTTTGAGCAAGAGCGGTACAAGAACAAAGAGTATTGCCCCAATACTGAGAAAAAGACTAAGGAGCGCTCGCACCCCATGCATACCAGTAAATCCCACGAGTACAAGAACAAAGAGTATGCCAAGCACCATTAACGGCATGGTCCTATCGACGTCTTTAAATTGATAGTATTCGACCCCATCAATTGAAACGAGGCGATTCACATAGATAGCATCGTCCACAGTGAGTACCATAAGATCGTTTTCAAAGGTCGCAACATTCCCCGCACGCTCCCCCTCGAGAATGCGCACCTGGACTTCTTGTACAGTCGCTTCCGCATCAGTACCGACAATGTCGCGTGATTCCTCAGAAATAATTCTCAGGACTTCTGCTCGCACTGTTTCCTGGAGTTCCTGATGTAGCTCCTGCGCACGAGCCGCTGCGGGAGAGGCTAGGAAAAGTAATACGAGGAATATACAAAACCCTTTCATGAATGGAGTATAGCGCAATCTAGCGAGTACACGCTACGCATCGCCCAAAATAGGTGACTTCGTGCCCAAGTATTTCGGGGAATCGAGGACTCAGCGCGTTTGGTGTATCCTCGACTGAATGACACTCCCGGTGTTCGGTATACCCACACTGAACACAGATGATGTGATGATGGTGATCTGAGAGCTCGTATCGGACGAGGCCGTCAGGATACCGTATCGAAGACACGAGCCCGTCAGACTCGAGCATACGTATCGTACGGTACACACTTGCCTCATTTGCCGTGACCCGTTCAACGATATCTTTAATCGCAAGAGGGTTTTTACTCCTCTCGAGGAGAGCAAAAATCTCAGCACGAGCTTTCGTGTGCCGCTTCCCCTTCTGAAGTAGTATTCGTGGATGATCTCGATTTGCATCTTTCATATCGCAATGGTATCTTATTGCAAATAATTTGCAATAAGATATATGACACTCGCTCTCGTCGCTGCACTTGCTGTTGCCGCCCTCTCACTCATCGGGGCCCTGTTCTTTCATGAAAAGGTAAATACTGAGCGCCTCCACCGTTTTATTCTCCCAACAGCTGTCGGTATATTTCTCGGTGTCGTATTCTTTGAACTTCTCCCTGAAACATTCCATGCGTCTGAATCATTGGGGGCGATATTTGTGCTCGCTGGATTCCTTGGATTCTATCTCCTCTCCCATTTTCTCGATACGTATCACCATCACCATAGCGATGCACATGACGCGTGCGCACAAGGTGGCGCACGAAGACTCCTCATTGGGGATGCTGTACACAACCTTGCAGACGGTGTCGTCATAGCAACGAGTTTCATGGTAAATCCAGCACTTGGTCTTCTCACGACAGTTGGTATTGCGCTTCATGAGATCCCGCAAGAAATCGCAGAGTATGCAGTACTTCGTGCAGCACAGTATTCGCAAAAGAAAGCGCTGTTACTTAATTTTCTCTCAGCAACAACAGTTATTGTTGGTGTTCTCCTCACCTATCTCCTTGGTGAATTCCTTCATGACTACCTCTTTGTACTTCTCGGTATTGCGGCAGGTAACCTTCTCTATATTGCAACCGCAGACCTTATACCCGAACTTCGACATTCCCACCGAGATCATTTCTTTAAAACATTTGGTGCAACGCTCGCGGGTGTAATACTCATTGGAGGACTTATCACATATACACACGAGAAAACTGGGCACAGTGACGATGCTGAGCATTCTTCTATAGAAGCACACTAACCTCCGGCAAATGTGCGTGCGAGGTAGAAGCCAAGTCCAGCACCGATAATAAAAGTGCCACCAAGGATAAGATAGAGGTCTTCACGTCCCATAGCCCTAGTGTATCAAATTGGTGCTAATTGACATACACCATAATCCGTATTACACTCTACGTCCCTCTTTTCGTAGAGACACTCCATTTTAACTTTGAGCTCGGCACACTCGGCCTCACACGAAAGACTTCCCTTGCGAAGCCCCCGTGATTCCTAGTGTGCCAAGCTCAAGGGGAGCTTGGTGATTAAAACGAAAAGAGGAAGCGCATAGTGACAGTAGTGACAGATAAAACCATCCTGAGCAACGCCCGTCGTGTGCTCATGATCACCATCGATGCATGGTTCGGCAGCTTGTACCGATGGACCAAGCACCTTCTCCTCAACGGCCAACCTCAGACGAGTGTTGCCAAGGAGGTGCAACAGTCGGCATCGGTCTGGCGAGAGACCGTTCCAGCGTATCAGACCATTGCGGACCGCCTGTACTCGGACTAAGTTCTTTCGTACCGAGGAGACAACGGTACACAACATGTAGCAGAAAACCTGCACACAAAAGGCGAGTCACCGACTCGCCTTTTTTTAATTTCACAAATCTACAATTTTATAAATGAAGATTTCGTTGTGCACTGTCAACATCATCTTTGTCTGTAAGTGTTGCTTCAATTTCAGCAATGCGCACTTCAACTTCTCGAAGCCTTTCTGTGTAACCGAAATCAACATATTCTGCAGAACCAAGTTCTGCATCAATGTTCTCACCAGTTTCTGCTATTTTCTGCAACATCAATTCACGTTCACTTGTGAGCGCCGACAATTCTGCCTTGAGTGCTTCAATTGGATTCTCTGGTGTTGGTGTTTCAAACATATGAGAACATTTTCCCACTTCAGCGGATTTGTGCAAGTGAGCGTGTGTACCTGATAAATCCATATAAGTTCTCAGCATCGACACCGTGAAGCATGAGTCGTAATCCAGTTTCAATTGTTGAAAGTGGGACAAGTGGGTGTTTGTTATTTACAAGCCCCATTATTTCACCTTTATTAAAGAGTCTCGCAACATAGAGTGCGATTGTTTCATCAAGCTGTAGTGATATGCTTGCTCGTTCAAAATCTTCCCGCGAAAGACAGAGTGCAAAGAGTGGAGTATAGAGTTCAATTGCACTCTGTAAATCGAGAAAGTTATGCCACGTATCGGGAAGATCTTTGATTTCTGTATGAAAATCTGTAATTGCTGAAAAATCAATCTTATTGAGTGGTACTGATTCCATAACCCTCCCCTGCTCATGAAGATACACATTAAGCTCAATGACAAAATTGTAGAGATTGATGTCGTGCTGTACAAAAAAATTATCTCGCAAGTCATCAATGGTCTTTGGATGAAGCGGATGCGCATGGAGCATTCCATCCGCAAGATTTTTATTGAGAAACGCCAGTACCTGACTTCCCATATTGAAATGCCGCAGAATAAGATAATTGGCGTCTCGACTCACAAACATTTTCATCCCCCAACAAAGCACTCCATGTAAGAGTTTTGAGGAAGTGAATGCATTTGGAATAAAGAGGCGAATAAACCTATTCACCACAATACCTGCCCTCCCCAGGGGTCGTAACACAGGGAGCAAAACTCTGCGCGACCATGTTTCATTATTCCGCATCAACGCCTCTTTTGTTTCTTGATCTAGAAAGGTGCTTTGGTCAAGCGCAAGTGCAACCCATGGATCTGGATTTTGAAGATCATTTTCATATGTTTCAAAAACATTCTCAATTCGTTTTGTCATGTACGGGTACGTCTATTATTTTTCAAACCAGAAATATGTGGGAATGGGGACTATTCAATAGTAACTGCAGTGCCCGAAACAGATATCATGAGCATTGAGCCATTTCCTCCAACTGTTTCGTAGTCGAAATCGATTCCGACGATTGCATTCGCACCGAGTTGTACAGACTCCTCCTCAAGCTCTTTGAGTGCCATTGTCTTCCCTTCTAAAAATTTCTTTTCGTATGTAGCTGATCGTCCACCAACAATATCGCGAATCCCTGCGAAAATGTCACTGAATATGTTCGCACCGATAATAACGTCTGCGGTAACCACACCGAGGTATGCTGTTATTTTCTTACCTTCGATGGTACTTGTTGTTGTTTTAATCATTGGAAGTACTGTACCACATTCGATTTGTGAGTGGATCTTGTTTCGATTTCGAGAGGAGGGATAGTTTAGCTATATTCATTCTACCAATTTTTAGTAACTTAACCTAATAAAAGATTGTTGTAATTGACATGAAAAAAGCAGGAATTGTCTTATTAATAATTGGCGCAGCATCAATCGTTGTCCAAAATACTTTTTACGGGTACGTAGATGCGGAAGGTGTACTTCACGACAGTATATTTTTACCTGTGGGAACAATAGCAACTCTGCTTGGGATTGGTTTGTTTATACTGTCAACAATCAATTGTCTTTTGAAGAAAAGTAAAAAGTCTATTCCGATCCCCTAATTCTAAGGGGTCTATAAAAAATAAGCTTGAAAATGCTGGGCGACGTCGTAGAGGATGTTCGAACTGTGTTTGAGAGAATAAACGACGCAACGATATACATTCCTACATTCTACTAGCGATTTCCAACCCTCATTCGTAATTCATCTATAACTGCCTTTTCCCAAAATTTCATTGAATACCACTTAATCAAGGGTGTTGCGACTATACGCAACCATTTTTTATGGATGGTGACTTGATACGTGTAGTCAATCAGAGTTCCTTCAGAATGTTCAGAGAACAGTAGTTCTTCGTGTCCAGACGTTCCAAACTGATAACTGTCGTTGTCTGAAATAAATCCTTTCCCAGGTAGGATTTGAGTTTTCATCCTTACTTGGAATTTTTTACCGAATGATTTTACCGTTGCTTCCATTTCCAAATTATTCCCATCTCGTTTGTTAACCACTACTTTTTCAGCAACCTTTGGAAAATACTCGGGTAATCTTTCAAAGTCAGTCATTATTTCAGTAACGTCTTTGACGGGTGCTTTGATAATCCATTGATTGTGGAGTGTGATTTCTTTCATACAGAAAGTATACCAGTTCAGAATTCTAGTTAGGGGTCACTTAGGCTAGAACTAGAAAATCCCTCAATTAAGGGATTTTCTAGTGAAACTTACTTTAGGGCGGCTACCGGGAATCGAACCCGGACGACCGGCTCCACAAACCGGGGTTCTACCACTAAACTATAGCCGCCATGTGGTACTTCGTGCCGGATAGTTATAGCGGTTTTAGAGCAAAATGTCGAGGACACTCCCCTTCGTGATACACTCTTTCCTATGAACATACTCAAAGAAATAAGTGACGCGTCACTTGGTCTCTCTGATTTCGAGATACTTGGAAAACAGTACGAACTCAAAAAGACAGCGCGCGCGATACTGAGAAATAATGATGGACTCATTGGTGTACAACATCTCGTTAACGACAGCGTCCATAAACTCCCGGGAGGCGGTGTCGAAGTGGGAGAAACGATCGAGGAAGCGCTTCATCGTGAACTTCGTGAAGAAGTTGGCTGCACCGCAAGGATAGATAGAGAAATCGGCATAACAATCGAATACCGCGAGAAGCACAAACTCATTCAAATCGGCTACTGCTACGAAGCAACGCTTATCGAATTTGTGGGTGAGCCAATGCTTGAGGAAGATGAGCGTGCCTCTGGTCTCACCATGCTCTGGACAACACCTGAAGATGCGATGGCACGGATGAAGGCTGATGTCCCAAATACGTATCAAGGCGCGTTCATCACTGCGCGAGAGCTTGCGTTTCTTTCCGCATACCTCGCGTTAGACACAAAATCGTAAGTACTACTTTACGGGTGGATTAGGTAGCCGACGAGAATCAACTTCTTCGTATATCATGCGTGAAATGTTCTGAATAACTGGCTCAAGTGCTTCAAATGAATTTCCTCGCGTCATAACACAAATGAGGTAGGGATTGTCTGGATAGTACACAATTCCACAATCATGAAGCTGCATCATGGGTGGAACATTTGGGTCAGCTGAGTAGAAACCTCGTTCTCCAAATTTGTTTGCAACAATAATCCCTTCTGGAACACCCGCAACAATACCCGCATCGAAGGTACTCGCGGAAAGCATTTCAAGTGCTTTTTCAGACTTTTCTACGGAGAGGTAGGAGGCATTGAAGAGGACCCGAAACATGGATGCGTACCGTTTAACTGAAATGACATAATCACCACCACCTTCGTCAGGCACAAGACCGAGCTCCTTGTATGTCTCATCAAGAATGTCATCGGGGGTGAGTACGCGAAGATATGCTCTCAGCATCTCGGATGCAACATTGTCAGAATACTGTACAACTCGATCGAGGAGCATGCCAACAGTGTATGCAGCATCTTTTTCAAGCGCCGACGGTGGTGCATAGTGCTGTTTGAAACCTGCCTCATTGGTTTCAAAACCTTCTCGAAGTGCAATCTCATGATCAAAAATGGTTGGATCAGAATCCAAAAGATTGAGATAGGTGATTAAGATTGGCACCTTGAGCAAACTCGCAGTTGAAAATTCAGCGTATTCATTGATACCCATTGTTGGACCGTTCCGCAAATCACGAAAATAAATTCCTACATCATTTATTGTGCCCTGACGTTTTTGCTCATCGATATACTCAATTATTTTTTGCTTCGTGGCGATATACTCACCTTTAGAGATTATTGGTTCAATACAGGCAAATTGATTAACAAAGGTTGACTCGGGGCACACCAGCGCGTCAGGATTTGGAGAACTCACCCAAAAAGCATGATAGGCAAAACCACCGACGAGTACCCCTGCAAGGAAAACGACAGCCTTCATGACACAAGTATACAACTATTGATTTTGCTGCCTAGGGGGATTGAAGTGAAGTTGGCTGTCGGTTTTGGTCAAGTTACTGGAGGTTTTCTGCGCTTCCGGCATAAAATAGTTAGCACTTTCTCCAAGACTGGATTTGCCCTCCAAGTCACTAAGTATTTTCATTCACTTCGTTCTAAAAATACTAAGTGCTCGTAGGCTCGGCTCGAAGCGTTGCTTCTCCGCCCGTTCAAATCCAGGACCAATAGAAAATACCAGGCGCGGGGCCTGGTATTTTCTATTGGTGCCCAAGACTGGATTTGAACCAGCATGCCCTTACGGGCGCTACCACCTCAAGGTAGTGCGTCTACCAATTTCGCCACCTGGGCAGGTACTCACTTCTTTGAGTTCCACCATTCTAAGGATTTTTTAGGTTATTGCAACTAAAACGCGAGGGGTGTCCCTCGCGTTTCATTTCATTATGCCTTTACCTCGTCCTTCACTTCCTCTACCGGAGCTTCAGCTGGAGCTGCTTCTGCTGCCTTGAGAGCCTCTTCTGCAGCGCGCGCTGCTTCCTCGGCTACTCGTGCTGCTTCTGCTGCCTTAGCTGCTTCCTCAGCTGCCTTTGCCTCAGCAACAGCTCGTGCCTCTGTTTCAGTTTCAGACTCTGAAGCAACACTCATGAGTCGCATGCGACGCATCTGGCGCTTGATCTCACGCGCAACCTTCTCACGGATGTAATAGAGCTTTGCTCGACGAACCTTAGAGCGACGAATGATCTCAATCTTATCGATGAGCGGTGAGAAAAGTGGAAAAATCTTTTCAACACCAATACCATCAACAACCTTACGAACAGTGAATGTCGCACCTGCCTCATCGCCATGCTTGCGAGCGAGTACGAGCCCTTCAAAGACCTGGAGACGTGTCTTTCCTTTGTCATCCTTGATCTTTTGGTGGACGCGAACGGTGTCACCGGCCTTGATGCCGAGATTGACTCGATCCTCCATGTTGACTGGGGATGTAGTGATGCCTGGAATAGTATTCATAAACTAGTGTAACTGCTCGTAGTGGGCGCATGCCTACTAAAAAAGGCGCCCGAAAAGCGTGCTGTACTCTAACACAAGCCTCAGATGGTCGCAAGAGCAGTCTCTGCGGCATCAAAATCGGGTGGAATAGGGGCAATGAACACCTTCTCTTCCCCACTTGGAATGACGGCAGCGAGGCTATACGCGTGGAGCGCAAGACGGGTGAACCCAAGAGCATTTTCTTCTCGGAGTGAAGCAGGCGCATAAAGCGCATCGCCAATTATTGGCCGACTCATCGACTTGAGATGCACACGAAGCTGGTGCATGCGACCCGTTTTAGGGAGAAGACGAAGATATGCATATTTCTCAGATTGACCAATGAGCTCCCAGTCTGTTTGTGCATCACGCAATAATCCACGAGCACCCTTCTCTGCGGAGCGCAGTTTAAAATTTGAAGGACTTCTCCCTATCTGTCGGGTAATCGTCCCCCACTTCTCTTTCATGGTGCCATATACAAATGCTCGATACTCCTTCTTTACATGTCTGTCATGAAACTGCGCTTTCATATGTATAAATGCATCTTGATGCTTTACAAGGAGAAGTACCCCTGACGTATCTTTATCAAGTCGATGCACAACACCTGAACGTTCGAGCGCACTCCCATCTGGTCCCTTCCCTGGTTCACCAACCCCCTTTGCTTCTCGTGCATGCATAAGGAGCCAATCAACGACTGTTGGAGCGTCCATTCGTCCATCCTCGTGCACTGCAATGCCAGAAGGTTTATCAATCACCACAATATCACTGTCTTCGTAGAGGATTTGTATTTTGTCTAGTATCGCTTCGGTATTCATACGGTGAGCATACGGTAAATACCGTATCAAGCAAGTATTTTAAACTCAGAAAATTGCTCCTTTGGGGTTCGCCAATCGACGGCTACTCCGTCCACTTTTGAGAGAACCGAGCCGCGATGGAGGTCCTCAATGCACTCCTTTAGAACTTCAGGGACACCTTGGAAAACAAGTTCAACAGTTCCCTTATCGCTATCATTGCGCACCCATCCCGTCACCCCTCGATCACGTGCGACTGATTCTACGAAAGCTCGAAACCCTACCCCATGCACCTTACCGCCAATAACGCAGAATATTTCACTGAACATGCTGTCAGTATACGCATGTATTGATAAAAGTGAAAAAACCGGTACTATGTGCATACTTCAGAAATGGAGTTACCGGGCGATTAGCTCAGTTGGTAGAGCAGCGCATTTACACTGCGAAGGTCGGGGGTTCAAGCCCCTCATCGCCCACACATGTAGGGAACCGCTTCGGCGGTTTTTTACGTGTATGGGCGATGAGCACAGCACCTACGTGCTGTGCGTGGGGGCTTGAACAGCGGAGCTATGTTTTTGCTATTCAAAATGCAAAAACAAGCGAGCTGCGTCCAGCGTTCTTATGAGCGTATGCGAATTAGAAAAAGCGGGACAAACCTCATCGCCCACTTTTAAAGAAAAGTCCAAGCCTTCTGTTTTTGCATTTTGAATAGCAAAAACATGACTCGTGAGACAGTCTCCCAGACTATCTCACCACAAAAGCGAAACGACCTGAAATTAATCAGGTCATTTCTGTGCTTTTGTGCCTCGACCAGGAATCGAACCTGGAATAACGGCTTAGAAGTCCGCAGTTATATCCATTTAACTATCGAGGCGTGTGTGGGAATCTCGTCTTACAGACGCTGTTCAGGTCGTATGTCAGTTTCTCCCTTCAGTCAAAACTTTCGACGACCTTCTCAAATAGTCTCCCAGACTATTTGAGCCTCATCAAGAGCTTAGAAGTCTCCTGTTCTATCCATTGAACTATGGGGACAGCGTGACGCTAGAACATTCTAGTTCATCCACAGCATTTAACTACAGTGCGTCTCTGAAGTCTACTGCTAGCACACATCCCTACTCTGCAATAACCGGGCCTGGTACTCCTTCCTGCTGGGCTTCGTTAGTCACTGTTGATGATTCTTCTACTACCGGTGTTGTCACTACCGGTACATCACCACGAAGCGACTCGAACGCTTCTCTTCTACCCTCGTAGTATCGAATAAGAAACTCAGCATCTTGCTCTCGGTATCTTGGTATATGCTCCTTACTCACCTCGGGCATACTACGATTTGTCATTTGGTCATAGAAATCGAATCCTGCAAACGTAAAAAGTCCTATAGCAACAAGCACAGTGACAAGGAGGCTCACCCCCCACTCACGTGACGGATGTATCAATTGCCGAGGAGCATTGCCACCTCGTGACGTGATTTTTTTAACTTTTGAAAGAAACGATACTGGTAGCTTCATATCTTTTTGTATTTGGTAACTTGAATTTCTACATGCGCAGTCCATTCATCAACGCTCTCTGACTCACCTTTTGAGAGAACGATCGACGGTATCGATGATTGCTCTGGGATTGTTTCAAGAATGCGAAGCATACGCATTACACCATCAAATGAACCATCAATTTTTGTCGGTATAAGCAAATTTTCAAAGGTGTCATCAATCGGAAGCGTCTTCAGATCTTCAACGGTAAGCTTCACACGCTGATCGATTGCTGTACGCTCAATGAGTGAAAGGAAATCGATTATCTCCTCATCAGCAAGTATGAAACTCGCAAGTTTCTCACGATCATCTTTTGATGACATCACCGTCTCTTCGAGCGCACTCAGTGCTTCTGCTTGTACTTCTGCCTCTGCTGCACGTGTCCGCTCTTCGTTGAGCGTTTCCTTGTGATTATTCACGATCCAAAAAAAGCCAAGGTACAGTGCAAGCGCCCCCGCACAGAGTCCGAATGCAATTCCCGCTATTATCTTGGTTCGCGTATGGATCATGATGGTGTTTGTTCCTGGACTCCTTCCAGGGTTACCGTGATGACGAATGTTAATTCAGTATCACGCGCAAGATCTGAAATCGGCACCAGAGCCTCCTTAAACTGACTCGATGCCTCAAGTTCATTCTTGAATGATGCGAGTGCAATACGGCTTTCTGAGGTCCCCTGCACTTCTATTTCTGTGAGTACACCCTCTTTGCGTATTGCGCGGAACGTCGTGAATCCAATACCGCGAGGTGCAATACGGACAACTTCCTCAATGAGTTTGGTTATATCTACCGAATTCGATTCGGTACGAAGCTGCCCCATTACCGTATTTGCTATCTCTATTTCACCGAATGCCTCATCAAATTTCTTTTTTGTTTCAGACATTCGATCACCTTCATCGCGTGCACCGGTAAGTTGTGAGCTCGTGAGTACATACGTCGGAACCATGAGTGCCGTACTCGCAAGAAAAACCCCGGCAAGAAGAAATCCGTACACCGATGCAACACGGAGAATGTACTCATGCTTTAGGGCAACGCGTCCTTTAGGTGGAATGAGATTAATCATGATGATTGCGTGAAGCCACGAAGTGCGAGTCCGATTGCTGTTGCATACCCGTATGAATACTTTCGCGTAATCGGAGGAACAAACGATTCAAGTGAGAAGGCATTTTGCCAGACCCGTGCTCGCTCTGTCGGAATTTCGAGTGAGTCGGTGAGGTACTCTGGTAGCCCCCAGAGATTGGCACTTCCCCCACAGAGATATATCTTCTTGATTTGTCGTTCACCACGATCGATCTTTCGTGTATGCCAGTACTGCATACGCACACTGAGCTCATCAATCATGTTCTTCATGATTTCGGTAAGCGCGCGTGCGACTTCGACATTGTCTGGAGTAGCAACAATACCCTTTGTATTTTTGATTGTAGTGAGTTCAGATTCTGGCCTTTCACCGAGCACATGTCGCATCGCAGCACTGAGCTGTTGCCCTGAAACATCAATGGTCGACGTGTACATGAGTGCACCACGATACACGATACCAACACCCATACGCGTCTTCCCAAAATCAACAATCATGCATGCATCGTCAACTCCCTGTGGAATAGACGCTCGTGCGATTGCCTGTGCCTCAATTTCAAACGAGATAGGCATGAGTCCTGCACTGACGCATGCGTCGTAATATTTGTTTATTGTATCTTGTGCATACACTGCGACAGCAACACGAAGATCGTTTGTCTCCTCATCGGTTCCGACAATGGCAAAATCAAAGTATGCATCACGGGGCGAGAGCGGCACATTCTCCTCAAGGCGAAACTCAAGGAGGCCACGCATTTCCTTGCGTGGTGTATTTTTGGGAATTGCTGTCTCAAAGAGGTATGCACGCTCTTCCGGGAGCGACACGTTCACATACTCAGCACCTGTCTTTTCTTTTACCTGCTGTAGTACATTCACAAGCACGCCCTCATCATGAACGTTGCCACGCTCTACCACTCCCTCAGGAATATCGATATCTCCCCACTCACGAAGAGTGAGTTCGGTGTCATGTGCATGTTCCCGTTCAAAGGCGACATACTTGAGTGAAGTATCAGAAATATCAACTCCTATTGATGGGAGTGTGATGTATGTTGGCGCCGGGAACAATTTTTGTAAGGTACTCAAGACTGCCATATGCGTAGGTACATTATACGTGCCCAGATAGCAAAAAGTGCCTCCGAACCCACACCTTGAGCGCTATTTGATTTTTGTTCCGATTGGAAGATCCTGGTGCGGGAAAAGCAGTCCGAGTGTTTCATTATGACTTGCAGCAAGGATCATGCCCTGGCTTTCAAAACCACGAATCATCCGTGGTTCTAAATTTGTGAGGAACGGACACTTCTTCCCTACAAGCCATTGAAGGTCGTCAAAGTATGTACGGATACCTGAAATTATCTGTCGCGGCGTCTCTTCTCCAAAATCGACAGTGAGACGAAGGAGCTTGTCAGCATCTTCGACAATAGCAACTGTTTTTATTTCTCCAATGCGAATTTCAAGCTTCGCGAAGTCATCGTATGAAATCATAGTGATATTACTTACGTCGTTCTAAGTAACTATTAAGAATGATTGTTGCGGCAGCAGCGTCAGTCTGACTATTCCTCCCCTGGATGCGGATTGCTTCCTGTGTCGAATACTGTTCCGGCTCGAGGTGTATTGGTAGCCCAAGACTGAGTGTGAGGTCGCCGATAAGTTCCTCAACCTTTTCATGTACTGCATTTGGATCACCCTCTTTATTGAGAGAATGCCCTATAACGATTTCAGAAACATGCTCTTTTAGGACAAGTGCCTCAATATACGCCTGCATATGGTCATCATTTGGGATAACGGCATGCGGAAATGCCATCATTCCCTTATCGTCGGTAAGGGCAAGCCCTACCTTCTTTGATCCATAGTCAATACCAAGTAATCGCATGGTGCTAGCATAGCACGTTTGGAATTGCTCGCACTTTCTGCTAGTATCTCTCACACCGTTGCCTCCGAAGCGGAGGGATGGCTGAGTGGTTGAAGGCGGCGGTCTTGAAAACCGTTAGAGATGAAAGTCTCTCGCGAGTTCGAATCTCGCTCCCTCCGCTTCGGATACAACAAGAAAGCACCCCCGACGGGGTGCTTTCTTGTTGTATCCGAAGTTGGTTTATTAACCAAATTCAGTAATCCAGTCACACCCACATGATAGAATGTTGGCATGCCAAATGAAGTACACGCAGTGACCTGGGAAGCACCAGAACATCGTCACATTGAAAAGACGAGCGACTGGTATTGGATTGTTGGTATTGTTGCAATATCAGCATCGGTCACGAGTATCATTTTTGATGACGTACTTTTTAGTATCGTTATTCTCCTTGGAGCGGCTACAATGATTGTATTTTCACACCGACAGCCAAAGGTGCTCCCTTTTGAAGTATCTTCTCGCGGAGTGCAAGTTGGTGAAACGCTCTACACGTATAACACTCTTGAACAGTACTCAATCGATGAAGAGCAACCTGAAGGTCCGCAACTTATTCTCAAATCGAGAAGCATGCTTGTCCCCCTTGTTATCATTCCAATACCAGAAGACTATATTGATGAAATCGACTATATTCTCAGTTTGAAACTCGCGCAGGTACATATGCATGAACCAATGAGTCACCGACTCCTCGAATATTTTGGGTTCTAACCAGCGACTGTAGTGGTGATACAACTCATAAAGAGCGCTCCATAGCGAGCTCTTACATCCAAAAAAGATTTGTGGTATTATCCACGCGCGCTGTTTCGTACGACTCAGCACAAATTGCTCTCATAGTTTAATGGATAGAATTTGGGTTTGCGGTACCCAAGATCCAGGTTCGATTCCTGGTGAGAGCACA
>JACCDG011805950.1_pt1 | contig 43780 bp, 50 predicted proteins | sample 7442471 | NCBI WGS metagenome assembly JACCDG01 (sample SAMN15323444, study PRJNA562643) | freshwater metagenome | isolation source: river surface water | place: USA:Blue River Watershed | collected 2017-08-17
AGATTTTACATATTATAAATGTCGAATTTCATAAAAATTACATATTTGTTATTTTATAATGTTTAGACTTATATATTTTTATTATTTTATAATATGTATAATTAAAATAAAATAGATTTTACATATTAAATGTAATATTTTAATAAAATAAAAAAAATAAAATTTAAATTATTTTTAAATTATAAACTCTCTTTTTTTTTTAAAGTGTCGAATTCCATAGATTTTACATACTTTTTTATTATAAAATGTCTATACTTATATCTTTTTTATTAATTTATAATATGTCGAATTCCATAGATTTTACATACTATAAATGTCGAATTTCATAAATTTTACATATTAAATCAAATAATTATATTAAAAAATACAAAAAAATAAATTTTCAATTGTTTTAAAAATAAATAAAAAAATAATTTTTAATTTTTGAATATTTATTTTTTATAAACTCTCTTTTTTTTTTAAAGTGTCGAATTCCATAGATTTTACATACTTTTTTATTGTAAAATGTTTATACTTATATCTTTTTTATTAATTTATAATATGTCGAATTCCATAGATTTTACATACTATAAATGTCGAATTCCATAAAAATTACATAAATAATAATATAATATATATATATATATGAATATTTGTAATTTATGTAATAAAGAATTTAAATTTAAAAATGATTATATGAGACATATTAATAGAAAAACAAATTGTGTCAAAACAGATATTAAATGTTTTAGATGCAATAGAATATTTAATTTATTATCTGATTTACAAAAACATTTGAATAAAAAAAAATCATGTAATAATAGTGAAATATATACATGTGATCAATGTAATAAGCAATATATAACTAAAAGAAATTATAATAATCATATGAAAACACATGCATCAAATAATAGTAATAAATTACAAGAAATTAATAATGATATAAATATAACAAATAATGGAAATCATAATGTTAATAATAGTACTATTAATAATAACAATCCAATTATAAATATAACAATTAATAAATTTGGTAATGAAGATAGAACATATATTTCTGATGAAAGATTATGCGAAATTTTAAATCAAGGGTATCAAGTAATTCCCGAATTAACACGAGAAACTCATTTTAATAAGAATCATCCTGAAAATCACAATGTATATATAAATAATGTGAATAAAAAAACATTATTAATATATGATGGTGAAAGATGGATATTATCAAATAAAAATGATATAATAAATGATATAATATTAAATCAGGAAGATTATGTTTTATCAAAATTTGAAGATGTTAAAAATAAATTATCTATATTATCATCAAATAGGATGGAACGTGTTATAAATGATTTAAATACTAATGATAATTATATTAAACAACTAACAGAAACTATCTCTAATATATTGTATAATTACAAAGATATACCAAAAAATACAATAAAAAATATGAAAAAATGAAATAATAAATATAAATATAAATATAATACTAAAAAATAATATATATGAATATCATAAAAGAGAATAAAACATTATTTAAATTATTTGATTATTTATGTGATGAAGAAATAAATAATTTTAAAGGATTTGAAGATATTAATTTAAGATATATTGATGATTTGATAAATCATAATATAACCGAAGATAATATATATGAAATATTATGGATAGCTGATTGTTATCAATATAAAAAAATTAATGAATTAATATACGATATACAAGAAAACATTAAAAATTATAATATACATATAAATAAATATATATTAAATAAAGATAATTTGTATAATGAAATATATACAATGTGTTTTGAATTGAATAAAATATGTTGTATATATGAAGATAAATTGAATGATATAACTGAAAATTTAATTCCTAATTTTAAAAATATTCATGGTTCATGTTTAATACGATTAAACACAGAATATAATTCGAAATTAATAAAACAATATATGCTATTAAGTGAAAGCAAATATAATGTAACAGAAAATAATAATAAATCTGAAGATCAAAAAGATGATGACGAAGAAGATGAATATAATGATGACGGTAATTTTGAAGTAGATTTAGCAGATGAAGCAGATGATAATGATTATTTTAATATATTTATGAATAATATTAATTTTTGCTATTTTGATAGTATTGAATCAAGATTATTGTCTAATAAAGAACAATATATACAATATTCATTATGGAAAGATTTAGTTGCGGACAATAAAAGATTTATCACGGATAGATATTTAAATGAATTTATGATATTAAAAGTTAATAATCGTAATACAATATGCAATAATATAACAATATCATATGCTAAATATAAAGAAATGAAAGAAAAATGTGATAAATATGATGCATATATTAAGAGAAAAACATTAATATAAATTAATTTATAAAAAAATGAAATAAACAGATTATACATAAATAATTATGTATATGATATATGGAAATGAATAGTGTATTGAATTGGAGTGATAAAAAATCAATGAGTGGAATTATATGTGAAATTCATATAACATCATCTACTAAACGAAAGTTATATGGTATTTTATATAATCATAAGAATAATATATATATAATAACATTATACAAACGATGTAAATTTATAATTAAAAATGGAGTTGAATTTATTATTAAATATTTTAATAAAAATAGAGAACAACAAGAATATGTATGTCATATATCTAATTTTAAAATACATGAAGATTTTTGTATATTCGATACAAATATACATTATGAAGATGTATATTATGTTATAAATAAAAATTTTATTGATTATAATTCTAAATATTTATTGGATAATAAATACAATTATCCTAAATTAACTATATTATCATATAATGATAATATTAATTCAAAAAATCCTTTGTTAATAACAGGAAATAGTATTATATGTTATGAAGATATATCAATATTAGAAAAAATACAAACAGATATTGATAATAATACATTAATAAATAGTTGTAATCCGGTATTTAGTAGTATATCTGATTGGGGAGTAGTATCAGATGATATATATATATCTGGTTTAACTGATAGTAATTTTCAAGAAATAATATATGTTGATAGAAATATAATTTCAAATTTATTACATCATTAATTTATAAAAAAATGAAATAAAAATATATTAAATAATATTAAATATAATAATATAATATGAATAAAGAAATACAATTAACAAATGAAATAATGAATAATATAAATTTATCTTTAATAATTGAAAATACGAGATTAAAAAAAGAAAATGTTGAATTATTAGAAAAATTACATAATTTGTATAATCAAGATGAAATGATTATTCAATATAAAAAACATATAGAAACATTGGAAGATGAAAATAAATTATTAAAAGAAGAAAACAAAAGATTAAATAATAAAATAAAAGAATTAGAAAATAAATGTGAACAATTAGAAAATAAATGTGAACAATTAGAAAAAAATAATATTAAATTAGAAAAGAAAATAAATAAATTATATATATCAAGAGAAAAAAAAGGAATGAAAATAGTAATACAAGATATTAATAATTATTTACAATTAGAAAATAGTATTCCTGAATTATATGATTTGAGAATGGAAAGAAATTATGAATCACATTATATTGAAAATAAACATATAAAAAAAGTATATGGAAATAAATATGATTTAGATGATATTAAAAATTGTTATTGTTATTATGCAATAAATGTATTAAATAATTTGGATGATGAAATAAAAGATGAAATGAATGATATGTATCCAAATATGATAGATAATATTATAAAAGAATTAAAAAAATTATCAATAAATAAAACTATATATAATACTATTTATAAAAATATTAAAAATGAAGCAGATGAATTATTTGATTAGTTTATAAAAAAATGATATTATTAATATATTATAAATTATAATAATAAATAATAAAAAATGGTTGACGCCAATGAAACTACAAGTGCAGATTTATGTATTATATGTTCAGCAGAACATAATACAGAAGACACATTAGAAAAATACAAATTTTCATGTAATCATGAATGTTGTATTATATGTGCTCAACGATTAAAAAAATGTCCATTATGTAGAAATTCTATTACAAGTTATTATCCTACTGATTATATAAATCAATTTATTAAAAATAATTATGTACATGATACTGAATATACAGAAGCAGATCATGATAATGCTTTTAATATAATTAAACATTTATTTACTAATGTACCAATAGTATATGATATAATATTTGTATTTAATTATAAATATATACAAGGACAGCATACAAGCATTAATATTATTAAACGATCACTGAATTATATACAGATAACTACATATAAAATAATAGATATTATTTATGATATTATAAATGAATTAATTGATTTAAATTCAATTGAATATAATATTTGTGATGGTACATGTGATAATAAATACGAGTATAAAAGATTACATAAAATAAATAAAAAAAAATATTTTGCAGTATATGAAAATTATGAATTATTATTTGATAGTAAAACTCAAATAGTACATCAATTTAATAAATATATATATGTTCCTCATCCTATAATCAAATATAGTTGGAAATTAGTAAATGAAATATATATTAAATTTTTTGATGAAGAACCTAATGAAATAAATAATGACACGGATAATGACACAGATAAAGAGGAAGAACAAATTAATGAAGAGTTATATGATTAAAATTAATTATTTTATAAATTAAGTGAAATTATAAAAATTATAATTGTTTTTATTGTACAAATAATAGAATCATTTGTATAATTATTTATATTTATTTCTGGATCATTAATTACTACTGGTTTATATGTTGGTTTATTAGTTGGAATTAATGTAGGTTCCTTTGTTGGAATTAATGTAGGTTCCTTTGTTGGAATTAATGTAGGTTCATTAGTTGGAATTAATGTAGGTTCTTTAGTTGGAATTAATGTAGGTTCCTTTGTTGGAATTAATGTAGGTTCATTTGTTGGAATTAATGTAGGTTCTTTAGTTGGAATTAATGTAGGTTCCTTTGTTGGAATTAATGTAGGTTCATTAGTTGGAATTAATGTAGGTTCCTTTGTTGGAATTAATGTAGGTTCATTAGTTGGTTCATAAGTTAAATACGAAACATAAAAATCAAAATAACCAACACAACCATTTAAATCTAAACATATCATAACTAAAGATAAACTAGTTTGATATAAATTAGGATTTATGTATGCGTTATTATTATAACAAATTGTATTTTCACCATAAAAATCTGTATAATGATAAAATGTATTTAAATTAGTTAATAAAACTAAATTTGGATAATCAACTAAATAATGTTTAATCCCATTTGCAAAATATAAATCTACATATACATGATTAATTATATCTGATGTGATTGTACGATAATAATAATCACCATAATCTAATGATATTAAAGAGCAATCATAACAAACACATGCATGTGTAATTGTGAACAATATGAAATAAACGATGAACATAAGTAATAATATAAATATATTATGTTAGATGTTTATAAAATCATTTTTTTAATTAAAATAAAAAATGAAATATAAAATTATTAAAATATTTAATTTTAATAATATTATTATATAATGAGTAAAAAAAACAATCAAGTTGATAAATCTAAAAATAGAGTAATAATTCATGGTGAATTAATTGAAATAATACAAGTTTCTAAAAAAGAATATGAATTATTAATAACAGAAAATAAACAATTAAGAGATACATTATTAATATTAGAAAGTAATAATAATTTATTAAAAGAAGAATTAAAAACAAGAGAATTAACAATTGAAGAATTAAAAAAAGAAAATGAATTATTAAATAAAGAAATAAAAAGATTAAATGAAGAATTAAATAAAATGAAAAATGAAATGTCAGAAATGAAAAATAAAATGATATATAATGAGGCATTATTTAAATTACATGATTGTGATGCAATGGCAAATAATGCTTTTAAGAAAGAATATAAAAAATATTATAAATTAAAATCTCATAGTTATATACCAAATATAGGAGATTTTGTTAGAAATCCACCTGATGAAGAAGATGATGATTATGAATTTTGGATATTTTTTTGTAAGAAATATAAAAATTCTGATAAAAAAGAATTTCAAGATATATATAAAATAATTAATAATAATCGTATGTCAAGTGGAGCACATTATGATGTATCAAATATTAAAGAAGATGAATATATGAATTTATTAAAATTAGTAATGCCAGAATATTATAATACACATAAAGATATATGTGAAGAATATAAAAAATGGTTATATTTATTTAATTAAAATAATAAAAAATGAAAAAAGAAATATAAAAGTAATATACTATAATATATATAATAATATGCCACGAAAAAATAAAGATGAGGATGAAATTGAAGAAGAAGAATCAATATCTGATGATATAGAAGAAGAAGTGAATGATATTGAGGAACCAAATGATATTGAAGAACAAAATGTAGATAAAGATTATGATGAAGAAGAGGATGAAGAGGAAGAAGAAGATGAGAATGAGAAGGAAAATGAAAATGAAATGGAAGATAAAAGTATAAAAGAAACAGAAACAGAACTAGATGAGAATGATAAAGAAAGTATAATTGAACATGAAGAAGATAATGGTAATGATGAAATAGTAAAAGATGAAGAAAGAATAACAAAATCCCAAATAACTCAATATGAATATGTAAGAATATTAAGTGAAAGAGCAAAACAATTAATATCAGGTATGCCATCATTATTAGAGAATGTAACATTAGAAAAATATAAAGCAGAAGAAATAGCAAAATTAGAATTAAAATATAAAGTGTTAGGATTTATGATGATAAAAAGACCATTACCAAATAATAAATATGAGATATGGAAAGTAAATGAATTAGAGATATTATAAATTAATTTTTCCAATAGGAATTACAATAAGGACAAACATATACAATAACAAGATTTTTATTTTTAGTAAATTTAGCAGGTTTTAAAATTTTATGGGAATGAGATTCACAGGATTTATTGGGACAAATATAATTAGTAGTATAAGGGTCTAATAAACTGTGATTTAGATTATCAATTAATTTAGAATTTAAAATAAAAGATGGAGGTTTAATAGTTGTAATTAAAGTTTCAGGAGGAATTATTTTATTATATCCACAATTAGAACATTTATAATATGCAGCATTAGAAATAATATCAGCATCAATATAAGGATTAAGAATAGTTTGTAATTGTTTTTGTGATTGTTTATTTAATTTATTAAAAGGCGTTGAATTAATAATTTGATGACAAATTTCAGAATTTAAAACAGAAGTATTAGAATTGTTTAAAAGTGATGTAATCAACGCATTAAGTTGTTCATCAGAATAAGATAATGTTGTTTTATTAGTTGTTTTACTAATATCAATAATATTTTCACAAACTGGACAAAACATATAAGTAATAATATATAAATTATATATATTTATATTTATTTTTTCATTTTTTACAAAAAAATGAAAAATTAACATTTTAAGAATAAAATATAAAAATAGAATATAATAATATTATGATCATCGATGGTATTGATGAAAATGAAATAATAACAAAATATATCACAGTCTTGAAAAATGCAACTGTAAAAAAAGAATCTCAGAGAACAAAACATATAACACATACATCATATGGGAATTTATCGCCAAATCATCAATATTCAGGATCATTTGAATTAAAAGGGATGCAATATGAATTATTTATGTATTATTATAAAATTATAAGACAATATAATTTATTTGATACACATATAATTGAAAGACATAATAATACAAGTATATTATTTATAGATCTTGATTTAAAATATGAAACAAAGAACAGACAATATACAGAAGAAGATATACAAAAAATAGTAGAATGTATAAATGGAGTAATACAAAAATATGTAAATATAGATAAAAGAGAAATAAGAGCATTTGTATTAGAGAAGAAGAAACCTGAATATGACAGTGAAAAGAAAATATATGCAGATGGGATACATATATTATATCCAGATATACCATTAGAATTAAAAGATAGGAAATATGTATACAAGCAAATTAAAAAGGAATATGATAAAATGGAAATGTTTAAAAATATTAAAATAGTAAATAAATATGAGAAAATATTAGATGATAGTACGATTGCAAGTAATGGGAATTTATTATATGGATCAATAAAGAAGAATAGGAAATATCCATATAAATGTACTAAAATATATAAATATGATATGAATGAAATAGAAACGGATATATATACAGAAGAAGAGTATATATATATATTATCATTACAGAGATATTCAGAAGAAGTAAAATACAAAATTAATTATGATGAAGAACCAGATGAAATAGAGCAATTTAAAGAAATTAAAGAAAAGAAAGAAAAGAAGGAAAAGAAGGAAGTAATAGATAATGAAAAAGACAGTGAATATAATAAAATACAAGCGATAGTAAGTATATTATCAGATAAGAGAGCACAAGATTATATGGATTGGAGGAATGTAGGATTTGCATTAAAATCAACATCAGAAAAATATTATGAAATATTTGATAAATTTTCACAAAGATGTAAAGAGAAATATAATAAGAATAAATGTTTAGAATTTTGGAATAATATAAATATAATATCAGATGGAATAACAAAAAAATCATTACATTATTGGGCAAAAGAAGATAATCCAGAAGAATATTATAATATACAATTAAGATGTGTAGAATCAATAATAGATAAAGCAATAAATTCAGAAGAATATGAATTAGCGAAAGTGATACATATATTATTTGGAGAATTTTATATATGTGTAAGTCAAAAAAATAATTGTTGGTATAAATTTGAAAATCACATATGGAAAAAAGATATAGATAATGTAGGATTAAAGAAATTAATAGTAGATGTATTACCAAAAAAAATAAATGAATGTAAAAAGAAATTAATTAATAAATTAAAAGTATCAGATACAGATATTGATGCATTACAAGAAGTATATAAAAAGAAAATAAAACAATTATTAAAAAATTTAAGTTCAATATCATTTGTATCAAAATTAATAGCAGGATGTAGTTTATATATGCATGATGCAGATTTTGAAAAGAAATTAAATTTAAATAAAACATTATTGGCATTTACAAATGGAATATATGATTTAGGAGAATATGATAAAAAAACGAATAGATGGTTAAGAAGACCATATTTAAGAAATGGAAATCCGGATGATTTAATAAGTATATCAGTAAATTATAATTATGATGATAAAATAACAATGAATCATCCACAAATGAAGAATATAATAAAATATTTTGAACAGATACAACCGAATAAAGAAATAAGACATTATTTATTAAAATTTATAGCGAGTATAGCAGATGGGAGAATGTATAAACAAAAGATGAATTTTTGGATAGGAAAAAAGGGAAGCAATGGGAAATCAACAACAAATGAATTAATTAAAGAAATATATGGAGATTATGCATGTACATTAAGTGTAAGTTTTTTAACTGAAAAGAAAAAAGCATCATCGAATGCATCTCCAGATTTGGGAGTATTGGATGGAAGAAGATATTTAGAATTGAGTGAACCATCGAATGATGATGTATTACAGACAACACAATTAAAATTAATAACATCAGGAAATGATGAAATATCATATAGATTATTATATGATAGTCAGTATAAAACATTTTATTCACAATTAAAAGTGGTTATGTTATGTAATATATTGCCAAAAATAGATATATCATCAGCATCAGATGGAGGAACATGGAGAAGGATAGTAGCAGTACCATGGACAAGTTCATTTGTGGAAGAACCAGATCCAAAAATACCGAATCAATTTTTAAAAACAGAAAATTTTGGAAATATTAAAAAGGATTGGAGACAACCATTAATGTGGTTATTATTAAATGTATATTATATTGATTTTATAGAAAATGGATTAAATGAACCAAAAGAAGTGATAGAATCAACACAAGAATATAATATTAATAGTGATGTATATAAACAATTTTTAAATGATCAATATGAAATAACGAATGAGAAGACAGATACAATTAAAATAACAGAATTATATAGAGATTTTAAACTATGGATAAAGATGAATAATTCAAATGCAGGAAAAGAACCAAATAAAAATGAATTTATAGAACAAATTAATACAAAAGGAATACAAAATTTAAAAACAGTATTTTGTGGATTAAAGAAAACAATTAGTACAAATTGAATATATAAATTATTTATTTATTAATAAAACAAATAATTTATAAATATAATATATATGTCAGGACGAAATTATAATTATAAAAAAGAAGCAATTACAAATGGACCATTAAAATATTGGACAGATCATATAGAACCCACAATAGAAGAGAATTACATGGAAGATAATGGAAATTATGTAGAGAATTTTAATAACAATGGAATAGAACATTATAATAATTGTTTAGATGAAGAAGGAAAGAATGTGGAAAATTTTGGTATAGGAGAGATAGGAGGAGGAATTGGAAAGGGAATAGGAAGTTTTATAGGAGGAATATTTGAAGGAATATTTGGAAAATGGGGTCATATTATAATGATATTAATAGCATGTGTTATAATATATGCATTAGCACGAACTATAATATAAAAAAATGATAATTCAATTATATTACATATTATATAGTAATATAATACACAACAAATGCCGATACAGAGAAACGGACCATATAATGGACAAGGATGGACAACACAAATAAATTATGGACAGGGTTCTTCAAATGGTAGTGGCAAGACTCGCTAAATCAATAATAGATGAACGATACAATGGATCAATTGTTAGACAATTTAAAATTATATTTTTTATTGTATCATTAATTTGAATTGTAGATAATTCAGTTTTTAAATCAATGACATTATTATTTATTAATTTTGTATGGAATTGTTTTATGTTATTTGTTTTATTAAAAAAATAAATATCAAATTTTTTTGATGTATTAATAAATTCTGAATTGAATTTATTTATTTTATTAGATATTAAAAATAGATGTTCTCTTTTATTATGAGCATCAAATAATATTTTACCAGTTATATACTCATATAATATACATCCTAAACTCCAAATATCATAATTAACATTAATATCAATACCTAACATATATTCAGGTGGATAATAATATTCAGTAAAGATAGTATGATTAGTATTATCAGTTTTTAAGATACATGCTTCGAAATCGGTTAAGACAATATTGGTATAATTCATTAAAATATAATTATCATAATCGATACTATGTAAAGAATCTAAATCTGAATTAGTATCAATTAGATCACTATCAGTGCTATATTCATCATCAGAATCAGAATCAATATATGTATTATGATTTGTAAGAAATGAAATAATTTTCTTGGGATTGTCAATAATATTTTTATGCTTATTATTAGTAAATAATAAATCATTATAGAAATCAATATTTTCATCAGAAGATAATTTAAATAAAATATTTTCAGGTTTTAAATCACAAATAATAATTTCATGTTTATGAAATTCTTTAATAATATTAATTAAATGTGTTGTAATTGAATTTACAAATTGTAATCTATCATGAATTGATACTTTTTTAATTATATCATATAAAGAATATTGATATAAATCCATTAATATACATAAATAAGGAATATTATCAACTAAAGTTTCAAATTTGGAATGAAATTTAACGATTATATTATTATTAACAATATTTTTAATTGATAAATATTTTTCATATTCTTTTTCTAAATCATCAAATGTATCTTCAAATGAAATTTTGATAGCATAGTATTTTTTTTGTTTATAATTATAACATAAAAAAACTTGTCCAGATGAACCTGTACCAAGTTTTTTTAAAATTATAAATTTTTCATTTAATATAGTATTAATAAACATAATATATTATAATAAAAATTTAATTATTTAAAAAATAAAACTAATTATTCAAAAATATAAGAATCGAAAGTATCTTTTGATAACCATGAATTATTATTATTATCAAACATGAATAATAATTTATTTTTATTACATTCATAATGATATAAAAATTCTAATAAATCATCATTTAATTCATCATTATTAGAATCAATAATTTCTTGTTCTAAAAGAAAATAATAATTATCAAAAGTGTTTTTGTTATATAAATTTAAGTAAGTTAAAATCAACCATCTAATTTTAAAATCAGAATTTTCATTAATAACTTTTTTTAAATCAAATTTATTATTTTTAATATCATTAAATATTAAATTATATGTTGATGACATATAAGATGTATATACAGTTAATTCTTTATCTTTATTAATATTAGGAATATAAAATTTTTTTCTATAATTATCAAACAAAGAATTAGATGTTTTAATAGAAAATAATTCATCGGATGTATCATTAACATTTGAATTATTTGTATTATTTGTATTAGGTTTAGTTTCAGATTGACAATCATGAGTAGATTCATGATTTGAATTATTTTCTAATAAATCATTAAGAGAATATTTAGGATTATTATTATTGGTATTATTAAGATTTTTAATTAATAATTTAATAAAATAAATATATTGTTGTTGATTAGAGATATTAGAAAGAGGAATAAAGGGATATGAAGTAGGTGAAATTAGGAAGTCTTCTAATGGTAATGGATTATTAAATAATGGATTTTGAGGAGAAGTTATAATAAAATGTAATGAGTCAGTAATATGGAAAGTATAGAAAATTGTTTCATATTGTAAATTTGGAATGTGAATAATAAATTCAATAGTTTTATTAAAATATTTATTATTTAAAATATATAATAAAACATCAAAAATATTATCAGATGTATGATTTAATAATTTAAAATAGAAATGCATATATATAATTTCAATAATATATTCTTTTATATAAACTTATTATATGTTAAATATAAGTGAATTGAAATATTTATTATTTTTAGTTATATTTATAGTATATTTATTATTTGAGAATGGATTAACCACAGAGCAAATATTTGTATATGGAACAATGGGTATGATAATAATGTATGTATCAACAAAAATAGTAGATATATTGAGTGAGGAAAAGAATATAAAAACAGTAAAAAAAGTGAAATTTAAATAATATACTGATATAGGCAATAATAATATAACATAATGGAAGAGAAATTACAATTGATTAGGAATTCAATGACAGATGTATATAATTTATATAATAATATTGATGATATTGATGTATTAAGGCAATTATATGATAAATTAGAAGAATTTGGAGATTATATATATAATGAAAATAAAACAATTCGTTTAAAAATGGATAAATTATTGGATAGTAAGAAACATGAACTTGAATTACCAGCAAAAAAAACAATAGTTAAACATACAGACCCATCTAAATCGACGAAATCAAAAGGTAAAAGTACAACGAAACCAAAAGAAGACTCAGATAATGAAACAGAAGAAGTCAAACCAAACGAAAAGAAAGCGACGAAACCAAAAAGTAAAACAGTAAAACCAAAAGAAGAAACAGAAAGTGAAAATGAAACACCAGAAGAAGTCAAACCAAAAGGTAAGAAGACAACAAAACCAAAAGAAGAACCAGAAAATAAAACTGAAGAAGTCATATCAAAAGAAAAGAAAGCAACAAAACCAAAGAGTAAGACGGTAACAAAACCAAAAGAAGAATCAGATAATGAAACTGAAGTAGAACCAAAAGAAAAGAAGACAACAAAAACAAAAGAAAAGAAAGCAACAAAACCAAAAGAAGAATCAGATAATGAAACTGAAGAAGTAGAACCAAAAGAAAAGAAGACAACAAAACCAAAAGAAAAGAAAGCAACGAAATCAAAAGGTAAGACTGAAACAAAACAAGTTAATGATTCAGATAATGAAAAGGAATCAGAAGAAGAAGTTAAACCAAAAGCTAAGAGAGCAACAAAACCAAAAGAATAAAAAATGATAAAAAAATAATTTATTTATGTAAATATATTATTAATATAAATATAATAATATATGATATTAACTAATAATAATAATAATAATAAATATAAAATATATAATGTGAATAAAATAAAAATAAAACATATACAGAAAATAACATTGTATGAAAAAATGAAAAAAATATGATAAAAGAGATAATTATTTTATAGAATATAATATATGTCAGACATTATAAAATCATTAGTTAAATTATTGAAGAAAGCAGATAAATTATATTATGAAAAGGGAGAACCAATAATGACGGATGAAGAATATGATAATATGGTGGAGAAATTGAGGGAATTAGATCCTGAAAATAAATATTTACAGAAAGTAGGAACTGAGAGAACAAATGAAATGGTGAAATTACCATATCCGATGGGAACTTTAAATAAAATTCAAAATGAAGATGAAGATAATGTATTAATGAGATGGAAAAAGACATATAAGGGAAATTATATATTATCGGATAAATTAGATGGGATATCATGTCAATGTTATAAAGACAAAAAAGGAGAAATTAGATTATATACAAGAGGAGATTATACATCTGGAAAAGATATAACACATATATTAAAATATATAAATATAAATGTGGAAAATATAGAAAATGAGATAAGTATAAGAGGAGAATTGATAGTAACAAAAGATAATTTTAAAACAATAGAAGGATATAAAAATGGGAGGAATATGGTAGCAGGAATAATAAATTCGAAGAAGATAAATAAGGAAATATTGAAGAAGATAGATTTTGTAGGATATGCAATAATGAATCCGAGATATAAAATAGAAGAGCAATTAAAAAAGATAGATAATATGAGAATGAAAGTAGTAGAATGGAAAAAGGTGAATGAAATAAGTATAGAAATATTACAGAAATATTTAGAGAATAGAAGGAATAATGGAGAATATGAGATAGATGGGATAGTAATAACAGATAATGGACAAATATACGAAGAGACGGAGATAATACCAAGATATGCAATGGCATATAAACATAATATAAATTTTAAAGAAAGTAAAGTAATAAATATAGAATGGAATGTATCAAAGAATAAATTATTAAAACCAGTAATAGAAATAGAGCCAATAGAATTAGGAGGAGTAATAATAAATAAAATAACGGGACATAATGCGAAGAATATAATTGATAATAAGATAGGGATAGGATCAATAGTATTAATAACAAGAAGTAATGATGTAATACCATATATAGAGAAAGTAATAAAACCAGGGAAATTAAAATTACCAGATGTGAAATATAGATGGAATGACAATGAAATTGAATTTATAGTGGATGATGATTCAATGGATGATGAGATATTAGTTAAGCAGATAGCGCATTTTTTCAAGACAATGAAAGTAAAACATTTAAGTGAAGAGACAATAAAGAAATTGATAGAAAATAATTATAGATCAGTAATAGATATAATAAAAGCTGATAAAACAAAATTATATGATATAGAGAGATTAGGAAAGAAATCAATAGATAAAATATATAATGAAATTGATAAATCATTTAATGATACAACAATAGCACAATTAATGGATGCGGCACATTTATTTGGTAATTTAGGGGAAAAGAAATTACAATTGATAATAAATAAATATCCAAATATATTATTAAATAAATGGTCGAAGGAAGAGATGTATGAAAAATTAATGAGTATAAAAGGATTAGCAGATATATCAGTAAATGATTTTATAAATGGGTATAAAGATTTTATGAATTTTTATAAAGAATTAATAAAATATAAAAAAATAAATTTTAATGAAAGTGAAATTACAGGGAATAAATTTAATGAACAAATAATTGTATTTTCAGGATTTAGAGATGAAAAATTAAAACAATATATAATTGATAATGGAGGAAAAATAAATGATAATGTAAGTAAAAACACAACATTATTAATTGTTAAAGATATAAATGAAGGAACAAGTAAAATAATTAAAGCAAATGAATTAAAAATAAATATAATGACATTGGAATATTTTAATAAAATAAATTCAAGTGAATAGGTATACAAAAATAAAAAAAAGATCGAGACAGCGATCAAACTGGACATATCAAAACAGGACAATAAATTATTCTCAAACAGCAATGTCGTGTTTTCGAACTTGATTTATTTATATATAAGTATTAATATGTGTAAAATATCATTTTATTATGTATATATTAGAATAAATAATATATAGTATTTGTTTAAAAAATGATAAAAAAATATTAATGATTTGTATAAATAAGAGTATATATTGATGACAGAACAACCTCATGAAAGAATGACATGGTCAGATTGTATATATAAATATACTAATTGTATGCAATGTCAAAAATATAATGATGATAATGAAGAAACAAATAAAAATCAAAATCAAAATGAAATAAAAAAAGGTACATGTTCAGATACTCTATGTTGTAGATTATGTTGTTGTCCTTGTCTTGCATGGATAGTGTTTTGTGGAAGTGAAATAAATTAAAAATGGTATATATGGAGAGATTATTTTATTATATGAAGGAGATAATTAAAATACAAAAATATAATATATGGTAAAAAGAAATAGTAAAGGGGAATTAATATTTAGAGATTTTCCTGAATTCAAACCGAATTTGACACCAAGAGAAATATTTACAATGGGATCATTTGGAGGAACATATTGGAGGGAAATATATTCACATATAACAAAACAATCATATAAAAATAAACATAAGAAATATAGTTTTTTAAGGAATATAAAGGAAGAAATGATGACGATACCATATGAAGAATATGATAAATCAATAAATAAATATAATGTAAAAGTGGGGACGACATTAAGATTTTGGGAACAGAAGAAATGGATAACAAAATATGATCCATATGGATGGGTGCAATGGTATTGTGAATTTTATAATGGAAGAAGATGTGAAGATGATGAAAGACAAATAGATAGATGGAAAAAAACAGCAGGAGAGAATAGTAGATTTAGAATATGGTTAGTAAATCAGATAATTAAAAATAAAACTACATATAATGATTATACAATAAGTCCAGCGATAAGACAAACATTACAACATTGGGGATATATATTAACGAGTAAAGATTTTAATGAAATTAAAAGAAGATAATATAAAAAGAAGAATAAAAAATAAAATATAAATAATATATATAAGATGATACAATCAAATCAGAAAATGCAATTTTTGGATCCATTTGGTGGATGTATGAAGATAATATTATTAAATTTTTATCCACAGGGAACGAAATTAAGAATAAATGATCATAAAATATTAATATCGGAGGAGAATATAATGGAAAAAATGATATGGAGGAAGTATTATGGAGATTCGAGGGATGATATGCATATATTATTTCCGATGATAATAAGAATGATAGAATTATATATACCACAGGAAGTTAAAAATAAGAAGAGTTCAGAGAATTTATTTATGCAATGTAAGACATCATTAATAAAATTGATGGAATATACAATAAAGGGGATACATCAATTGCAACAGACATATAATAATGACAATGTAATATTTGTATTACAATATTATGTAATATTAATAGAACATGCAATAAATAATGAATATAGTAGGAAATTATTACCACCACATATTATAAAAAATTTAGATGAGAATTTATTAGATATAGATAAAATAAAAAATATATGGACAGTAGAACAAATACAGGAATTAGAAGAAGAGTTAACGAAATGTTTTATGTCATTTAATAAAAAAGAAAATGAAATGGGTCAAGCATCATTAAAAAAAATAAATAGTATATTAGAAAGTCAGGAAGAAAAATTTTATGAAACATTAAAATCAACAAATGTATTTTAATGAAAAGAAAGGAATTTACAGATCAGTTCGCATAAAATGATAAACAAAATAAAAGATGATAGCAAGAATTAGTAATACGACGACACCAGCCCAGGCTTTTGCATCCCAGGTTGATCCGAAACGAGCAGTTAATAAACCTCCGAGTTCTTCTAATAATCCCATAATATATTATATAAAAATAAAAAAAAATTATATTAAAAAAAATTATTTATCACAAATTATTTTTTCATTTTCGGTATTATTTGCATTTAAATTTAATGAACAATCAACAGCAGATTGTTTAAGGATAGTTTCAAATTCAGTGATTAATTTATTTTTATTATCAGCAATTAATTTGATATGTTTATCGATGGTGTCAGTATTATCGGGACTGACAGCTAGATAAATATAAACTTTAACAAATCTTTTATCAGGATCTAAATATTTATGGGAACAGAAACGACTAGCGCGACCAATAATTTGTTGTAATCTGGAAATATTCCAATAGGGTTCAATGATATGAACTTGTCGAATAGAATTGAGAGATACGCCTTCTTTAATAGAAGGAGAACCTAGAATGATTTTAATTAATTTACCATTGATATTATCAATAGAATTAAATGTAGAATAAATATTAGTTTTAACAGAATGTGATTCATCGGAAGACCAAATACAATAACGATGAAAACCAGGACCAGAAGAAATAAAATTAGAATAACCAAAGGCATCTAAAATTTTAATAAAACTACGAATTCCGCCATATTCTTTAAAATTGGAATAAATAAAAATTTTACCAGAAGACATTTTAATTTTTTCCATAATTGTAAAAAATTTACATGAATATTTATTTAAATCATATAAAATATGATTTTTAGTTAATGAAGATAAACCATTTTCATTTAATTTACGATTTGGATAAGTAATATTACTAACCATACGAGTACCAATAAAAAAATTATTAGGTAATTCAGAAAAGAATTCAGCATTATTATTATTATCTTTAAATTCATTTTTCAAAACATTTTTATAAATATTATATTGAAATTGACTCATAATACAATATTTATATTTAATTTTTAATATAGGAAAAGTAATATCAGGAGCACCTCTATAATATGAAACATAACCTTTAAAAAATTGTTTAAGAAGATCAACATTATTGATAGAATATTTAATAACACCATTAACAGTATGAGATTTAATAAACAGTTCATCGAAAGCACTACCAGTAGGTAATAAAGTATCAGATTTATGTTTTAATAAATTAATAATGAGTGCAATTTCAGAAGGTCTATTAAACATAGGAGTAGCACTCATTAAAACGATTTTAGCATCAGTAGCATTAAATAATTTTTTACTAATTAATTGATAATAATGACCATTTTCAGAAATTAAATTTTGGATTTCATCGATAATAACTAAAGAATTTTTTAATGAAATTTTATCAATATTATTTATAAATTTATTATAAGAATAAATAGAATAATATTTATTAATTTTATCATCACTTTTTTTAATAATTTGTTTGTATTTTAATGAATTTGAATTTAATTCATTTAATTCTTTACGTTCAGCGACAGATAAATATTCACCACAAGCACCTCTTAATTCATTCATATAATTAAGAATTAAACTAGCAGGAAGAATGATAATAATATTTCTTTTAGATTTCCATTGTTCAGCAATTTGAATAGAAGCACAAGTTTTACCAGAACCAATTTTATGATAAATTAAAAGATTAGAATAAGGAGTTTTAGGATTAATATATTGAGAAACAAATTTTTGTGGAGGTAATAATTCAAAGGGTTTATTGGGAGCACAATATTCATTATAATTAATTTTTTTATTTTTAATTTTATATGTATTAAATAATGTAGTTATGTCTTCATAAAAATCAGTACTATCAATTTTAGGATATTTAGACATTGTTTTATATAATATATAGTATTAAAAAAATGAAAAAATAAGTTATTGATATTTAAACAATTAATACTATATTATTAATATGTCAACACAAAATACAAATCATTTATCATCTCAAAATACTAAAAAAACAACAGTATCAGATAAAAAAGATGTTTCTAAAGAAACAACGAAACCAAAAGAAACAACTAAACCTAAAGAAACAACGAAACCAAAAGAAACAACAAAACCAAAAGAAACAACAAAACCGAAAGAAACAACAAAACCGAAAGAAACAAAAACAGAAAATATTGAAAATGTAGAAAAGGTAGAGAAGAAAGAAAAGAAGGAATCGATGACAACAAGATTAGGACTTAAGATGACAGAGAAAATGTATAAGGATCATTTATCACAATTACTAAATAATTGTGGGTCTAAATTGGTTAATGAATGTCCATATTATGAAAAGATGAAAAAGACATCAAATGGAGAAGAAAGTGTTAATGCATTATTTCAAATAGGGAATACTAAATATGGATTTATGGTAATGGATCAAACATTAATTAAGATTTTATTAACGACATCAATAAATAAAGCAAGTAAATCAACAGAAGCGCAATTATATATTATGAATGAAGGACATATTAAAGATAGTATTAAAGAAAACGAGTCATTAATGAAATTATTTGGAGAATATGTACATTATGATGCAAGAATTTTAAATAGTAATCAAATTATAAGTGAAAAACATTTAACAGAAATGGTTGATAAAACTGAATTATTAAATAATAATTATAAAATTACATCTGAAGCATATAATTTTTTATTATATTTATTAGCATGTAATAGAATGAAATTTATGAATTCATTAGTATATGGATTAGTAGTAAATAAAAAACGAAAATTAAATTATGATATGATGAAATGTTTATGTTATTTACATTATACAGGAGATGTATTAAATCGTGTAGTGGGTGATATTGAAAATGTAGAATCATTATTATTAAAAATTGTATTAACAAATAAGAATAATAAAACAGACAAAGAAACAGATACAACGCAAACAAAAGAAGAAGAAGTAGAGGAAGAAGAAGATGAAGAAGATGAAGATGAAGAGGAATAGAAATTTATTTTATGAATAATTTATTTATTAATTAATAAATAATTTATGTTTTTGAAAGAAAATAAAAATAGATATATGTTATATGTCAGAATATGAATTATGTATTCCAAATAGAATAAAAAATTATATAACATCATTTTCATCATTTTTAGGGAAACATCAGGATCCAATAACAGGGACAATAAAAAAAATACAAAAATTAATAAATGTTGATAATTTATTAGTATCAGTTATATTTTTAACTGTATATAGTAATGTATTAATAGATAATAATTTATCAAAAATACATGGTTATAATATAGCATATATAATATTTTTATTAATAATATATATAAAAATAAATGAATATGAGAAATCAGAAGAGAATGATAAAATATTAGAAATATATGAAAATAAAATAATATTAATATTAAGAGAATTAATGAAACAATTTAGAATAAATAAAAAATCAGAAGTAATAAAAAATATAATTATACATTATTTTGAAATAATTAAAAAACAAAATAGAAATAATAAACAATACATGACATCATATCAAATAAATAAAAATGATATATATAAAATAAAAGAAAAAATATTAATAAGTGATTTAATGAATAAATATAAAAAACAGAAAATAATGACAGAAAATGATATATTAGAACATATAAAATTAACATATGGACAAATAGGAATATTATTATTTAAAACAATATATTTAATAACAGATTTAAAAGACATAAATGAAGATATGATAGAAGAATTAGGAAATCAATTAGGAATAATTTTTAAGATATTGATAGATATAAAAAATATAGAGAATGATATAAATGAAAATAATGAAAATATGACATATAATATAGTATTAAATTTAGGAATAATAAAGAGTTATGAAATTTATATTAAAATAAAAGATAAATTTATAGAAAATTGTATGATATTAAAAATATATAAAATAACAATGAATGAAATTATTCAATTAATAGATAAAATGATAATATATGAGATAGATAAAACTGATATAAATCCATTGAATAATAATTATTCAATAATAAGTGAATTAAATAATATGAAATAATAATATATGTTAGATATATATATATATATAGTAATATTTATTTTATTAGGAATAATAATATATAAGAAAAAAGAATCATTTGATGAGAGTACGCAAATAATATTATTAATAATACAAGTGATAATATTAGGATTATTAATTGAAAAATATAATGAAAAAAAACCAACATAATATATAAGGAATATTATGAATATAATTGATGGTTATAAAAATAAAAACAGCACATTAATAATAATAATATCAGGATATACAAATAAATGTAATATAATAGGAAAATGGTTAAGTGAAGATTTAAAAATGAAACATATAAATATAGATAATGAGAAATATAATAAAAAAGATAAATATGTAATATTGACAGGAGGATATTTTCCAAAAGATAAATATGAAGCAACGATACATATACATATAAAGATATCAAAACAGGAGATGAGTAAAGAATTAAATGAAGAGAATATAAACACAATAATATATCCAAAATATTTAGAAGAATTGAAAACAGAAAAGATAGATAAATGGATAAATGGAACTGAAAAAAAAATAGATCAAATATATATTGAAATAACGGAATATATATTTAATTATATTCAAAGTAAATTAAAATGATCAATTAGATAATGAAGCGAAGATTTTTTTAATTTCTTCAGGTGTTGAACCTAAAGAAGATTGATTTAATAATCCTGATGGGGCGAATAAAGAATTACGTTTATAATATAAAAATCCGACAACTAATAATAAGACAACAACAACAATTAGAATTGTTTTATATGTTATTTCATGACTAAAAATAGAGACAGTTTTATCATACCATGGAGTAGTATCATCTGTTTGATTGGAACTCATTATATATTATATAATAAAAAAATAAAAAATAAAAATGAAATATAAAGATTTTAATATATATTAATAAATATTATATTAAAATGACAGAGTGTAATTATGATGAAATTAAAAATGAAGAGAGAATTAATATGGTACGAGAGTTTCATGATATATTTGGACATGACAATAATCATTTACCACAATATGATTTATTAAATAGTAATAATGAAAAGAAAATAAATTTTCGTATATCATTAATAGAAGAAGAGATTAATGAATTAATAGAAGCACATAATAATAAAAATTTATCTGAAATGATAGATGCATTTTGTGATATATTATATGTATGTTATGGAACATTAATAACATATGGAATGAAAATAGAAATGGGAACAATAAATAAAAATATGAATGAAATAGATTTTGAAGAATTGAGAATTTTATTAGAAAAAATAAAGGAAGATAAATATAATTTTAATAATGTAAATCAATTAATATTAGAAATTATATATAAAATAATTAAAAGTCACGATATATTAATGAATAAAACAATACATAATAATTTTATAGAAGTACATAAATCAAATATGAGTAAAGTATGTGAAAATGAAGAAGATGCAATTGAGAGTGTTAAAAAATATAGTAATCATGAGAAATATAAAAATGTAGGATATAGAATATCAAATAATAAAAAATATTATATTATTTATGATAAAGACACAAATAAAATATTAAAGAATTATAAATTTGAATTACCAAAATTAGATATAAATAAATAAATTTATTTTTTAATATATTCTAAATCATCATCAGAATATATATCATCATTTTCTTCTTCATCATCAGAAACAGGAATAGTAATATTTTGTTTAGAATTATTAATAATAGGTGTTGTAATTGGTATTTTAATTGGTTGAGATGGATTTGATTTATTAGGTATTTTTTTAGGAGGTTCATGAATAGTAGCAATTAAATCAAAGGCATCATTTAAAGATAATGCAGCATCAAGAATTGGTATAATTAAATTAGGATTCATAATATAATATTAATAAAGATAATATTTTATATATTGTTAAAATCATTTTTTATTTAATTTTACAATATTTCCAAATATTAGAACGACAATTAGGACAAGTTTTAGATTGAACTAACCATTCAGAAATGCATTTAGAATGAAAACAAGAAGAACATATAGGACATGAATAATTTTTAGTTTTTGATAAACATATAGAACAAATTTTAGAAGAAGAAGATTTAAAAATAGAATTAGGAAGAGAATATATAGTATTATCTGAATTTAAATATAAATAATCTATATCAACAGATTGAAGAAATGAAATATGAGGACAATTATGTAAAGAACAATAACAGGCAAAAGAATTATCTTTATTAATTTTACATAAAACGAGGTTATCATTATTATAGTTAGCGAGAAATATAAAACCAAGGATATTATAATTATTAATGAAATATGATTGAATAATATAAAATGACATATAATATATAGTAGATATCTATATATATAAAATGAAAAAAAATGAAAAAAAAAAAGTTAATATAAAAACATAAGGATAATATATATATGTCATTAGAATTGATAGTTGGATGTATGTTTTCAGGTAAAACGACAGAATTGATAAGAAGATATTACAAATGGTTTGGAATTCATAAAAAAATATTATGTATTAATTATATTGATGATGTAAGATATAAAAAGGATGAAACACAAAACAATATGTATGCACATAATGGAATTAATTTACCATCAAGACATATAAGATTATTGAATGAAATAAGTATAGTTGATATAATGCAACATGATATAATATTAATAAATGAGGGACAATTTTTTGGAGATATATTATTGGTAATTGAATGGGTAAATATACATAATAAACATGTAATAATAAGTGCATTAGATGGGGATTATAAAGGAGAGACATTTGGAGATATATATAAATTATATCCACATAGTGATTCGATATGTAAGATGAAAGCATTGTGTCATTATTGTGAAAATGGAACGGAAGCAATATATACACATAGATTATCGAATGAACAGGAGAAAATAGTAATAGGACATGATAATTATGTGCCATTATGTAGAAAACATTGGTTGGAAAAGAATCAATAAATTATTTTTTATAAGAATGTCGTTTTTTAGTAGAATATCGTTTTTTTTTCGAATAACGAGATTTCTTTTTTTTTTTATATGAGGGGAATTTTTTTTTAAATTTAGTCATAACCATCCACAAACCAGCGATTTGTTGTAAATTAGAGGGCATATTATATATAATATAGTGTAAAAAAAATGAAAAATAAAGTATTTAAATATAAGAGAATATATATATTATTATTATTACATGGACAATTATATCACTGAAACAACTGAATTCAATCCGTCATTAATTCAAATGCCGCCTTATATTTTTGATAAAACTGCGACCCAGTCATCAGTATATCCGAAATATAATAATGAACCAATTGTATTTATTGCTGATTTTGAAAATTTTACAGGAGGAATTCCAAATGTAGATTTAAGTAAGACATTTAGAAATCATATTAATAAATGTATGAAAATTTACATTCAATTAAAATCATCAGATCCATCTGAAAGAGAATTAATTAAAAAATTAAAATTATTAAATAAATATGTTAAATCATGTTGTACAAATAATAAAACACCAACAGGAGAAGCTTTTATTACACGAAAACAAGATGTTCATAAAGGAAAATTATCATATACAAGTTTTTTAAAGATTTCTCAAGAAAATAGTCAAGAAACAGAAACAGATGATGCAGCACCAGAATTATTTGATGAAACAATTGAAGGAAATTATTATATGACAGTAAATATTCCAACGAAATATGAAAAGGATGCAGATGAACAGAAGGAGAAGGAATTAACATTATTAGTACAAGAAAATATGGTAAAATGCAATATTACAAAATTGGATGAATTGCGAGAATATGTAAGAAAGGGTACTAAAATGGTGATGGCAATTAAATTAAAGAAATTTTGGATGTTAAAAGATGGCAAATGTTCATTAGGATTTGATGTATGTGAGATTAATGTATTAAAACGAGCAGAAGGAAATGTTTCTGCATCTAGAACTTCTGAAGCAATGCAGAAGTATTTACTTAAAAAGGGTTATGTAAATACAAAACAAGAAGTTAAAAAGGTATTAGAAGTCAAACAAATTGATACTGATGATGAACAAGAAGAAGAACAAGAACAAGAAGAAGAAGAAGAAGAACAAGTAGATAAAGATGTCGATGAAGAACTTGAAGAGAAGAGACGAATGGAAGAAGAAGAAAGGAGACGAAAGGAAGAAGAAGAAACCAAGAAAAAAGGAAAGGGTAAAGGAAAAGGGAAGTAAATTATTTTATGTTTAATAAATATTTAAATTAATAAAAAATAATAATATAAGATGGCGTTATTAATAAATAAATTAGATAAAAATTATTTAAAAATAATAAATACAACAAGAGAAGAGAATAAAGAGATAATAAAATATAAACCAATATTAGTACAAACCGGATATATAAAATTATATGGAATAATAAATGATATAATAATAATAAAATGCACAAAGGAATTAAAAGTGTTTGCAGATTTATTAGATAGATTTACAATAGAGAATATGCATACAAAAATAAAAAAATTTATAACAATAATAAGTGAATATAATGATGAATTATATATAAGATTAAAAATAACGGATAATATAAATTGGATATTTAAAAACAGAATGGCAGAATTTTATAAATATGAAAATATATCTGGGATAATAACAGAGGAGCAGAATATAAATATATATTTAGAAATAATAGGAGGAATAAGGAAAGAAGATATAGGATGGACTGATATAAAAATAAAACAGATAATGTTATCTCAAGAATTAGAAAATGAAATAGAAGAGATATATTCAAATACGAGAAAAACAAAAACAGATTCAGATAATATATATGATAATATTAAAAGTGATGACGAAAGTGAAGATGAAGAAGAGAATGAGGGGACAACGACAATATCTGAATATTTAGATGAGTGAGAAGATTATTTTATAAAGAATTAATTTATAATAATTATGAATTAATTTTAATTTTATTTAGATTGATACAATTATGTGAGAAAGGATAAGGAATATGATAAGGATTAGTACTAAGTGTATTATCAACAGTAGGATCAAAAGGATATTTGGTAATTCTATTAGATATGGATGATTGTTGATTTAAATTATTAAATTGATTTTGTAATTGGATACGTTCAGTATCAACAGTTTTATGAACTTTATTTTTATCTTTTTCAAATTTAAATTTAGTATCATTAATAGATTTAGAATTATTACTAGGAGGAGGTAATAATTGATGATGTTCTCTATTAACATTAATACGAGCTGAGAAATCATGATTTACATCACCTTCATTAGTAGCTGAAACTGGTTGTGAAATGATTTTATTATAAATAGAACGCATAGGTAAATTAGGTACATCATCAGCATTATGAACATAAGTTTTATTGGAATCAGCAGGAGCATTTAATAGTTTTTTATTATAAACAGAACGCATAGGTAAATTAGGTACATCTTCAGCATTATGAACATAAGTTTTATTGGAATCAGCAGGAGCAATTAATAGTTTTTTATTATAAACAGAACGCATAGGTAAATTAGGTACATCTTCAGCATTATGAACATAAGTTTTATTTGAATCAGAAGGAGCAATTAATAGTTTTTTATTATAAACAGAACGCATAGGTAAATTAGGGACATCTTCAGCGTTATGAACATAAGTTTTATTAGAATCAGAAGGAGCATTTAATAGTTTTTTATTATAAACAGAACGCATAGGTAAATTAGGGACGTCTTCAGAATTATGGACATAAGTTCGTGATGAATCATGAGGACCAGAAGAATATTCTTGTTTAGCATTGATACGGAAATCAGTTTTAGTAAGAGTATCAGGATTAACAAAACCGACAATAGGTTGTGCTTGTGTAGAATTAGTATTTTGATATAAATCGCCATCAGTAAAAGTTCGATAGGATATTTTTTTCCAATGAGTGGTATCACTAGGTTTAGCATAAGTAGTTGTACCTTTAATACCAGCAGCAGGAACAAGAGGAGTAAATGCTTTACGGGCTTTTTGAACAATTCGTAATTCATCAACAGTTTTATATTTATCAGGTGGACGATAAGTATCATAATTACCTTTAATAAAATCACCACCAGAAACGCCTTTAATATTAGAACCAGGAGGAACATAAGTTTGATAGAATGGTAAAACATTATTAACAGTTTGTCGTGGAACAACACGCGATGCTTGGAAACCAGTAGAAGGTTGAACACCAAAAGGAATTCCATAAGGTTTAGGATCAAAAAAAGCGGTTTGTACTTTTTTTGGTCGAGGTTGCCAATCAGGTCTAATATTACCAGAATATAAATCAACTTTGCGTTGACTATATTCATCTGATGCAGTAACTAATTGTTTTCTGTATTGTGGTTGCATGTTAATATGATATAAATTATTATCGGATACAACACCATAAGTATGACCTTGATTATTTTTAAAATGAGAATAATTATTATCAATTTCATTAGATGTAATATATGATTTTAGGGATTTAGATTTATCAGCACCAATAAAATTAGGTGTTGCACTATTATTTGGAATAGGTTTTCCAGAATAATTTACTATTATAGAACCATGTTTAGAAATATCTGCCATATATATTAATAAATAATATTAATAAAATAATTAAATAATTATATAATATATTATGGATGATAATATTAAATTAGTAATTTTAGTAAGTATTCTAATACTTTTCATTATACTTAAGCATTATATGAAAAAAAAAGAAACAAACACAACAAGTGAAAATTTTGAGAAAATGAATAATAATATATGTGAACCAAAAACAGATGATTGGTATTATCAACGAAAATCATTAATAGAACCAATGATGTATTTAGATAATACAAGTTCATGGTTTTATTATGATCGTGATAGACAATTAGGAGTATCAATAAAACCAGATACACAGACACCAATGGATGCGTATGATCAAAATAAATTTATAAATGCATTTAAATATGATTTCTGTGGAAAAACAAATTATAGAAAATCAAAAGCAGCTGGTCGAATGTTAAATACAAAGATACCATATCTTAATTAATTTATATTTTATATTAATTATTATTTATGTAATAATTAATAATTTAAAAAATTTAACATAATTTACAATAATGAGGATAAGGTTCTAAAGGACTTTTATTCCATGCAATACAATCATCATTTTTAGTAATTGGAACATCTTGACGAATATCTAATGAAGCATTTTTTTTACTGGTACCAGGTGATGCAATATATAATGAACCACAAGAAGTATTATTAACATAAGTTTTACTATTAGCAGGCATGTGAATATTTGGATAAGAAGGATCAGAAGTTTTTGGTAATAAATGTGCTGAATTATATGTTTCTGGATTAGCAACAGTTGAAGATGTTGGTCTAGTAATAAGATGTGAAACATCATTTGAATCAATTGGAATTTCATTTGATGCTGATTTCATGTGTGTATTTGAAATAGTTAATGGATTTAATGATTCATGAGATGAAAATGATTCTTGATTAGTTGTTTGAGAATCATGTGATTTACGATATTTATACCAAATAAAACCAATTACAACAACGATGAGAACAAAGATTATTATAGTCTTACTATTTAGGTCTAACATATATTATATAAAAATAAAAAAATGTATTATAAAAATTATAAATATAGATATTATAATTATAAAAAAATGATTTAAATATATATTAATTTAGTATAAAATAATATATATATATAGATGAATAAATCAAATGCAGACCAAGATAGGAATATATTATTAGATATGAAAACAGGTACTTATATGTTTATGGAAAATGGATTATATAATGAACAGGTTATATGTAATTATATAAATTTAATATTAAGGTCAACATCAGAAGAATTATATAATTTTTTTAAACATAAAAATAAATTTTTAAATTATGTGATTAGAAAAATGTATGATAATGAAAATAATATATATTTTAATAAAATATTAACAAAATATTATACACAACCAGAATCTAAAATATTAATATTAGATTTATTTGAAATATTAAATAAAGAATATGTAAAAAATAGAGAAACGATATCAATTAGAGATTATATAATTCATAAATTATTTACAAATTCAAATAGTAAAACAAGAATAAGACAAATGTATGAAGATAATGAATTTAGTATATATAAGAATAATAATAACATACCATTAAGTATAAAATCGAATATTGAGATAAGTAATACGACATTATTACAAACAAATTGTATTGATACAATATTAGTAATAATGAATATACCTGAATTAATAATGTATATTGAGGAATATTTAAAAACAATAAATGTAGATACACATAAAATATTTTTTAATAGAATATTAAAAATAATGAAAGATTTAACAACGCCATCACAAAAAATAAAACATAAATATAATGATCAATTTACAAATGATAAAGATAAAATATTTTATCAAAATAAAATAAATGATATTAATGTAATTGTATTAACAAAATATATAGTATATAATTATGAATGTCATACATATAATAATGATAAATTAAGAGTTGAATATATATTAACATCATTTAATAAATTTTTATTAAAAATAAAAAATGGATTTTATTTTAATTATAAAAATATAGATAAATATGATATAATGTATGCATATAGTTTATTTTTTATAAATAATATAATGATGATAAAGAAATTAATAGATAATAATATAGTAGATAATACTAAATTATATGAATTTATAAATATAATATTTAATGAAGATAAAAATGATAATGCATTAATTCAAGCAAAAATTAATATGATACAAGTATTAATAAATGAAGATTTTATTCAAATAATAAGAACAAATAGTATATCATTTAGTAGACATATATTTAAGTTTTTATCAAATACAAATATAATAAAATTTTATATGTCAACAGTAGGAGAAATAGATACACAAATATATTTTAACAAATTATTAAAAACAGTGAATAATATATGTAGTATAATAACAGAATTAATGCATGATGAAATTGATATTAAGAATATAATGGTTATAAATGGAATATATAATTTGTTATCAATAGTTGATGTAAATTTAATTAATTTGTGTTATAATTATAATATAGAATCAAATTTTATAGATTATATTAATACCATTAGAAATATATATATAGTATATAATAAATTATATGAAACAGAAAATTTATTAGATTTGAAATGGTTGCAATGTACAGAAATTATAACAAATAATGCAATATTAACAGGACATATATTAACAGAGATAATAAATTTTAGAATGAAAAAAATTAAAAAATATAATTACGCAGAAGATGAAAATGTATTACCGGAACAAATTGATCCATTAACATGTAATAAAATAATAGAACCAATATTAATACCGAATAATGATATGATGCATGATATAACAACAATATATTATCATATATTTGATACAAAATATAAAACAAATGAATCAACAAATCCATATACAAAAATGGAATTGACGATAGAACAGTTGATAGAATATAATAAGAATAATAATAATAAAATAGTAGAATATAAAACTAAATTTATGAACGGTTTTTAAGATTTAGATAAAAGTTATGATTAAAAGCATCGATATATTTAGTAAGGAAATTTAATTTATCAATTTGAGTTTTATTGATATTATTTTTACAAATTATTAAAAATTGGTTAAATAATTCGATGGAATCGATATTATCAATATAAATATTTTCAGAATAATTTTCATTATATAAAACTAATCTTGGATATAAGTTTTTATTATTATTAATCAAAAATTTAGTATCATTATGATTAGTTAAAGAATTTAATTTATAATATAAAAAAATAAATTCTTTTTCATTTGATAAATTTTTAATATATTGTTTAAATAAATTATTAATATCTGAAGAGACGAATGAAGTAGTATAGAGAACAATAATTTTTTTTTTAGAATCAATTAATTGATAAATAGTAGTAATATCATCAATATAACCAAAATTAGACATAATATTTATAATAAAAAAAATAAATTAGAATAAAAGCATATCTTAAATTTTATCAAAATAGATTTTATAAATAGTATTATTATATAAATAAACAGAATATAATTCATTTAATGATTTTGATGAAATGATAGGAGTATTAATATGAGTAAAAGATGAAGTATTATAATCATAAATAATTCTTGAAGAACGAGAAGACATTAAAGAATCAAAATGATCAATTGAATAAGGATAAATAAAAATATAGAAACCTATATTAATAAAAGCATTATTAAAAAAAGAAATATAATTAGAAAGAATTATATCAGAAATTGATAATTTATGTAAATAAGTAAGGATGATAGTAAATAAATGAATCAAATTTTGAAATAATAAATTATTATTATGTATAATATCAATAGGAAATTGTACAGAAAGATTAGATGGATATATACCGAGACACATATTCCATGCCAATTGATTTAAAGTTAATGGTAAAATATTTTCCATTATATATAATATATAATGGATTATACACCAAAAGAATTACATATTCAAAATAATAATAAAGTATTATCTGCAAATTATTGTCAACCAAATCGTCATGATGAAAAAATGTATAGAGGAACAACATATGGATATAATTTTGATTTTGTAGATGAGAAGAGACAGAGAGCATTTACAACAAATATAGCGAATGATATAAGGAATTATCATAATTCACGCGAGAATAATAGAATATTAGGAGTTAAATTAAGTGATGTAAAAAAATATAGTACATAATAATTTATTTTATAATAATATTATATAATGGAATTAAAAAATACATGTTGTTATGAACAAAGAAATTCTGTAAGAAAAGAACAAGATGAACCAAAATATTTTATGTATAATGCAAATAAAAAATATTCAAATTGGTGGTTAGATGAAAATGTTAGAGAGAATAAAAATAGAGAGTTATTACCAAATTCAGTATTATATAAAAATGATGATAAAATAATAGAGAATGAAAATTTATTAACATATAGATGTAAATCTAAACAATGTAAAATGAATCCAACAGTAGCGACACCGCCAGGAATAATGAATATAAAAAAATAACTTTTTTATTATAATATAATATAATATAATGGCATATATATCTCCAAGTTCTAAATATGTTGTAAATACACATGATAGATTTGATATTGGTCAGAATATGAAAGATTATCAACATAGACAACCAGTAAATTATTTTACATATAAAGGATATGCACAAAATGAAAATCCATGTTTACCGATGTATGGTGCGAATGTGGATAATTTTACAACAAAAGATTTACCAAAAATAAATCCTGAAATAGTAGATAATGAAACAAAATTATCAAATCGTGGAATAAGTTATAAAGAGGGATTAGATAAATATGTAAACATGACAAAAATAAAACATAATTTACCATTACACGTATGTAATAATGAATTAAATAAAATGCAAACAAATACCAGAGTAAATTCACCAGCAACTCAAAATAGAGTAAAATTAATGGATAGAACATATGCACTACAAAAAGATCCACAAATTGCTGCGATTAATGAACCATGTTGGATTAGATATCCTGCAAATACTAAATATGAAACACAAAATGAATTAAATCCATATAGAAGATATAAGAAACAAAAAATAAATTTTAATGCAGAGAAATATAAACATCCAAATATTTATATTCCAGAATACAAAAAACCAACATTTATTTAAATTTATTGTTTTTTAATATTTGAATTTTTTATAATTGATTCAAATATATTCATATTTTTAAATATTTCACTATTTTTATTTTCTGTTAATTTCATTAAAGATTGTTTATCACATGTTGATGCAACTTTTTGATGAATATTTGCTAATAATGAATTCATATCAGTATGTTTACCATTTTTAATTTCATCAAATACATTTTTAACTAAATTATTAATAACTGGTTTATTATCAGTTGATGTTCCAAATAATCCACATAATATATTATTAATTTCATCAAATGAATCTTCAGGAATATCAGGAACATCACCAATCATTTTATATAATGCATCTGGATCCTGTGCTACATTATTTAATAATCCCATAGGTACTAATCCTCCTTCTGATTCTGTTGTTGTAAAATTTTTATATAAATCATCAATACCTAAAATTTCTGTATCATTGTTAGTACTAACTCCTTTATAAATATTAACTAATGTGAATTTCCCATTAAATTCATTTAATTTATTATATAATACATCCAAATTATTATAAATTTTATGAGACATCTTTTTCCTATTATCAGGTTTCATATATACCAATTCAACAGAACAAATATATAATAAATAAATATCAACCCATAAACGTTTTAATTCATCATCATTAAAAAACATAGAAACTAAATCGATATTTAAATTAGGAATAATAGTTATAATTTTATCATTTTCAATAATTTTAAATAAATTTAAATCTAAATTATAAAATAATTTATAATTAGTTGTAATTGAAAGATAAATTTTTCTTATAATTTTCCCAAAATCAAAAGTTGGATTTTTATGATTTTCAATATAATTAGTACAATGTCTTTGTAATATTTGATGTGCTATATATTCTTCATTGTTTTTTTCTTTATTTAATGGTAAATTTTCAGAATATGTTTTTAATAAATCACATAAATCTAATAATCCAGAAATAAAATGATCAAAATAACTATTCATAATAGTTCTTGATGTTGTTGTCATATATTATATATAAAATTATATTTATATATTATTTAATTTTTTTGTTATATATGATGTTTTAACCATAATTTCACTATTTATTGTAAATTTATCACATAATACAAGTAAATAATTAATATTTTCAAAAATATTAGTTTGATCATTTTTATTAATAGTGTTCCAATTAGTTATAATATTTTTAACTATGTCATTATTTGTGTTAAAATTTATATCATTGTGTTGTAATTTATTAACTATATCTTTATCGTTATATATTTCTTTAATAAATGTTGTAATTAATAAATTATTATAAGAATTATAATTCATATTAATTGTTGTTAATTCTAAATATGGAATTTTTTTACATAAATTACCAAATTTAATTAAGTCATAAACTTTATTATTAAATAATTTAATAATTTCATTATTTTCAATTTTTGCTTTATTGAAATTTATTGATACTTTTGATATATCAATATTTTCTAATTTCATATCCTTAATTATGTTATCTAAATATAATAAATGATCAACCATAATTAATAATAATATATTTATATATATTATAAATATTATTTTTTTAATTTATTATTAATAGATTCTATATTTGTTTTAGAAATTAAAGCATCTTGGTTATTTCTAATTTGTTTTAGATTATTAATTTTAATTTTCATTTGATGTTCAGTTAATTTTGAATTATCAATACTTTCTGGAACATATAATTGTTTAGGTCTATCAATAAATTTATGTGTTGATAAATTTGGATTAGAGTCTTTTTCATAATCGGAAACATTTTTATACCATTTAGAGAATAATAAATTAGTAGAATCGAAAGAATCAGTAGTTAAAGTATTCATCTCAATATTTTTATATATAAAATTAAAAGCAATTTCATTTTCATAATAATGTTTTTTATTATTATATATAATTACTATTGTAGGTACTGATTTTATATTTTGATTAATTAAATCAACAGGATGCATTGTATCAATAGATATTAAATTAAATAATGATGTTAATTTATTATTATCAATAATTTGTAAAATATTATTTGAATATTGACATTTTTTACTATAATATAAATTTGCAATTATATGTGACATATATAATATTAATAAAAATATATATATTTATAATAGACATATTAAATAAAAAATGATAAATATATAATAAATTAGTGTATATTATATATATAATCATGGATATACATATAACAAAAATCAAATCAACAAATAAAAACACAGAAAGATATGAGATAAGTGGTAAGGATATTAATGTAGGAATAATAAATGGGATAAGAAGAATAGCGAAAAAGTTTATACCAACGATAGGATTTAATATAAATAATATTGAAATTATAAATAATACATCGAATGTATATAATAATTCATATATGAGTGAAAGATTACAACATTTACCAGTATTAAATATGAATAAAAAATTATTAACACCAACAGATACATATGAAATGTATATTGATTATGAAAATACAGATACAAAGATTTATAATTTAACAACAAAACAAGCGCAATGTCAATTTAATGGGAAACCAATAAAATATGATAAAGAGATATTGATAATTAAAATGAAACCCAATACAAGATTTACAGCTCATTTAAAAGCTGATATTGATATAGGAGATAATAATGTAATATATGATGGATGTCATAATATATGGCATGAAATTATAAATGAAAATAAATTTATAATAAATATAATACCAAATGAACAACTAACAGCAAAAGAATTATTAATAGAGACGAGTAAATATTTTATAGATAAATACAATAAATATAAGGAGATTTATAAATATAATTTAGAGAATAATATATTTCATATAGAAGATGAAGATGATGAAATATTAATAAATATAGAGGATGATATAAGTGTAGGGATAATAATGAATAATGAATTACAGAAAAATCAAGAAGTGATATTATCAGGAATAAATAGACATGATCAATTTAAGAAAACATCATTATTAAAAATATTTTTAAAAGAGAAGAAAAATAAAACTGAAAAAATTGGAAAAATATTAAATAACATTTTAGATATTAATATTAAAAGATTTGAGGAAATAATAAAGATAATTAATAAAATATAACATAATAATATAAATGAATATATTAAAAATTGATTTATTAATAGATGAAATAATTGGTGATTATTATGCTTATTTGCATAATAATAAAAATAATAAAAATAAAACAGAAAATAAATATATAATTCAAATAAATAAAAAAGAAATAGAAGATAATGAATTATATGAAATTATATATAATATAATAGAAAGATATATATTAATATTTGATATATTATATACAGGATTTGAATATAATGAAGATGAAATGAAAAAAAGAGTATTAGAAAAATCAAAAAATCCTGATATAAATTCATTTATATTTAAATATCATGATATGATAAAAAATAATATAGAAAATATAGTAGATGAAAAAATAAAAAAAGAATTAGAAAAAATAAAAAAGACAAATATTAATGATTATAGATATAATTTAATTAAAATATTAATTATAAAAAAATTATATCAACAAGAAGATAAAAAAAAGATTTATAATAAATTATTATTTTATAAAACGGATGAATATAAAATAATAACAATAGTAAAAAAAAAAATATCACCAATTAATTTAAATGATATTGTATTAATAAATATTGAACATAAACGAGATGCATATATGGTATATAATATGTATGTTAATATTGAGAAACAAATAATACAACATGATGATATATATGAAAAGATAATTAAATTAATAAATTTAGGGATATTAATACCAATAGTTGATAATATATTATTATATAATAAAGATAATGAGAAATATATATTTGAAGATAATAATTCAGAAATGAATAAAATTAAATATATAATTGAAAAAATAGAATTAGCAACAAAATTATATGATAAAAATACAAATAATGAAAAAAGTATGAAGGTGTTTAATAAAGTGTTAGAGGATAGAAAGGTAGTTAATATAAATCAAATAGAGAATATAAATATATTATGGAAATTAAATAAACAATTATTATCAAATGCGCAAATGATGGATTTATATAATTTATTAAAAAGTTATACATTATATCCATATGTAAATTTTACATCATTTCAAAAAGAAGGATTTGAAATAGTATTAACAAAAACAACAAATTATATAAGATATACATCAATAAAAAATAATAAAAAAGAATTAGAATATAGTACACAGTCAATACATGATAAATTACATATAATGGGATTTGTATTACCGGCAAATACAATAAGTAGGATTAAAGATATTGAGAAAATAGAACAATGTAAAAATAAAAATGGTGCTGAATTTATATTAAATGTTATTAAAAATATAAAAATGAATTTGAATACAAATAATACATCATATTATTGGTTATTTAATACTGAATTTGATGAAATATATAATAAGGAATATACATTAACAAATGATACATCAGCAAATAAAATAGAAAATATATTAAGTATAATGTATGAACAAATAGAGGAGTTAGTATATAATATAATAATAGAAGAATTTAATAAGTATGAACAAATAACATATGATAAAGGGATGAAATTATATGATGATATAAATAAAATGTTATTAAACAATGAATTAATAATAATGAATAAATATAATTCAAGGATAATATATTATTTATTGAATAGAGTGAATTATGATAAAACAAAAATAAGGAAGAATGAATATAATAGAATGGAATATTTAGAATTTAAGAAAATAAACAAAGAAGATATGAAAATATATAGAAAAAATATATTAAATATATCGAATGAGATAATTAAACAGAATAAAAATATAAATAATAATATTGTAGGAATATGTCAACATAATATTACATTACATGATATATTACAAAAACAATTTACGAATCCAATAGCATATCAAAATGAAATGATGAATTTTTTTATTCAATATGTGATAGAAGATACATTAGGAACATATATATGTACGAGTTGTAGATATCAATTAAATATTCAGAAATATTTACAAGATGGAGAATTTGATAATCAAACTAAAAAGTTTATACCATATGCAATAAAATTGGATGTTCCATTAGAATCATTAAGTGAATATAATAAATATAAAAATTTAATAAAAAGTTATGATAAAATAGTAGAAAGAATTGGGAAGATATTGAATGTACAGACATTATCACAGAATACATATGTTGGAAGAAATGCAAGGAAAGGGATAATAAAAAACACGATTGATATGTTATTAATATATAAAAATGTTATTGATCCATTTATTAATGAACACAAAGACAATGCAAGGAAGATATATAATATAAAAGATTCAAAAATATATACATTTTATTTGGATGATAATATATTTGTATATATAAGTAATGATATTGATAAATTTAAAAAGGAAAAACAGAGGAATAGTACAATGATGTTATTATTTATGAGTATATTTACATTATCAGAAAATCAGTTAGAATATATTGGGATTGATAAAAAAGGAAATTGTAATATTATAAATTTTGATAAACATTATAAAGAAATTTTTAAAAATATAAAAATTATAATAAATAATGAAGGACAATCTGATTATATTATTAATTATAAGATATTATGTTATATAATATATATATATGCATGTATAACAGTTAAAAATGGATTATGGGAAGTACCAATGGATATGAATAAATCAACAACGGAACAACAATTATATTTACAATTAACATTTATTCATACGATAATAGATTTATTTAATAGTATATTAGAGGTTAAAAAGGATGAAAATATATTTAAAATATTTCAATATAGAATATATAATAAATTGAACAATATATTTAGTAATAATATTTTATATGATTATTTATATTCGAAGAGTATAGAAAATACAAAAAATGTGAATAAATCTATAATAAAACCTACATATAAGGAATTATTAGATTATAAGAATATATCATTTAAAATAAATAAATGGAAAGCATGTCAACCAATATATTATTCAATGAAATTAACAAATAAATGGTCGATGACAATAACAGAAATAACAAATATAACGAATTGTGAAGATGGGAAGTTTCATAATTGGAAGGGTATTAAATGTGAACATTGTAAGAAGTTATTATATGAAATTAAATATGATAAGAAAATATCAGAAGAAATAAAACAAAAATATATTAAAAATAATAAAACAGTTCCAAGAGAACAGAAAAATATTATGATTGATGAAAATATAAATAAAAAGAAGGAAAACAAAGAAATAGAAAATGATGTTAATATTAATAATAAAATAAATGAATTAATAAATATGATTGAACAGTCAAATATAAATATTATAATAAAAAATAACATATATAAAGTGAATCATAATTATTTAGGAATAATAATAAAGGATAAAATAATATCAAATTTGAAATTTACAGAAAATAATGTACATTTTAAAACAGATACATTATCATATGTAGAAAACAAAATTGAAATATTTTATGATAATGATACATTAATATTATTAGGATATAATGATGGGAGACAATATATACATACTAAACAACAAAATAGATATTTAATGGTTGAATATTCGACAAAGAATAAATTAATGATGATGGGATATTCTAAAATGATATATAAATTATCAGTTGTGAATGATATATTAATAAAAGAAAACAATGATGATAAAATAAAAATATTGGATAAAATATTAATGGAAAGAAACACAAATATAGATAATATAAGATATTTATTTATAACATTAATTAATAGAATTATAAATAATATAACTATAACAGAAAATGAAGATGATAATTTAAATAAAAATATAATAGAATTATATAATAAATATAATATGAAAATGAATAATGTATTATATGAAATAAATGAAAATAAAAACAAGATAATAGAGAATAAATATCCGGAGAAAATAAAAGACAAAATGACAATAAAGGAATTAAATAATATTGATAAAAATGGGAATATGAAATGGAATAATATGATAGAATTATTATTAGAGATTATTAAATCAAATAATAAAAATAAAATTTTAATATCATTTATAAATGATTATTTAAATATGATGTTTAATAAATATTTTTATGATATGAATGATAATAAAATAGAAATATTAAATCAGTTTACAATATCATCTTATTCAACAGGAAAAGAAGAAGATATACAAAATACAAATGAACAAATAAATGAAGAAGAAGAAAATCAAATATTAGATGCAAAAGAAGAAGAAGAAGCATTAGATATAGAGAATGATGAAGATGATTGGAATGATAATGATCCTGAATAAATAAATTATTGTTGAATTAAATAAAAAAGAACATATTCTGTAAAAGTGTTAGAACATGTATAAAATATTAAACATTTAATTAAAAAACTATCTAATAATCGTTTTGTTTTTTTTGGATATAATACAATTTTATCATCAGTTTTTTCACACCATAAATATGTTTCGTGATAATACATATTATATATACTATTATCAATGGTTGAGTGTAAATTATTAATTATAATAGTATATCTAATTATATCTAAACAAACAGAAGAAGATTTATAATTATTTATATCAATGTATATTTGTTGATCGATATTATTTTTAGGAATATTAATAAAGTGGGACAAATAATAATTAGTTTCTGGGATAACAAGATAATTGTCAGGAATATCATCTCTGGGAAAATAACTAATATAATTGTGTTTCATTATAATAATTAATAATCAATATAATAAAATAAAAAAAAATCATTTTTTTAAATTAAAAAAAATAGAATCTTCAATAAGGAAGAAGGATTTTTTAATAGTTTGAAATTCATTATTAATTTCGTAATAAAATTCGATAATTTGAATTTTATTATTGCGATATTTTTCAAGTTCCGTTGTATGAAAAATAATATGATGTTTATTTAATTGTACATGCCAAATATGAGTTGTAGATGAGATATTATAAGATGGATTATTAATAATATTATAATCATTGAAATCATTAATCATATCAGAAAAATAAATTTTTTTTGCAACATCAAATGATATATTATTATGTGATGTTAATAAAAATGTATAAGACTCTTCAATTTCATTATTAGGAATACAGCAGGAGAAAAACCAAACCATTAGTTAATAATATATAATACATAAATTAAAATATTAAATTAATCATTTTTTTGTAGATGTTTTTTTAGATGTTTTTTTAGGTTTAGATTCTTTTGGAGTAGATGATTTTTTAGTTTCTTTAGTTTTTTCTTTTTTAGGTTCAGATTTAGGTTTATCGGATTTAGGTTTATTTAGTAATTTAGTTTTATTTAATTCAGTTAATAATTCCATACGAGCGAATATTTCGGATTCAGTAAAAGAATCCATAATATTTGAAGAAGCGTATTCTTCTAATTTAGCAGTTCGTTTATTACCATGTAAATCTGGATAATCATTTTTAACTTTATTATATAAAAGAGATTTGATTGCTTTAACCTTTAAATCAGTAGGTTCTAAACCTAATTTAGATGCTATTATTTTTAAGGTTTGTTCATGATCATCAGTATAAGCACCACCTAATAATTCTGAATTAGTATCATTATTATCATCTCTAATATTCATTTGACGCATACCTGTAATAACCTGTGAAGATGAACCACCTTTGATATTATTAAATTTAGAAATAAATTCATTTTCATTAAAATTATGTCCACCCGACATATTATTTACAACTTGAACACCATTATTATCTTGAGATAAAGATAATCCATTAGAAACTAAATAATCAATTATATCAATACATTCATTACAATATTGAGGAAATTGCATACCTAATGCTAATATATATTGATCGACAGTTTTACCATTAGCATCAACAGATGAATTTAAATCAGAAATAGAATTTTTATCAATACAATAATGTAATAATTTTTTATAAACTGGACTAACACAAGCATACATAGTTAAATAATGGAATAAAGTAACAGGTGAATATAATGTCCAATTTAGATTTATATTATTTTTAATACAGAAAAAAAGATTATATCCAGCATGATCATTTGAATTATTAAAATCAGATAAGAGAGATTGAGTTGTTGTATCATCACTACCGCCAATCAAAGCATTTATTAATTTTGACATATATTATATATTTAATTTAGAAAATAATAAAAATTTTATCACCTATAATTATATAATTATAAATGTCATATGATAATCAACCGAAATATAGGGAACAAAATAATATAATACCAAAAGAACCAACTCAAGAAGACATTAATAGATTATTATCATTAAGTCAAAATTGTATATTATCAGAAATTAGTAGAGAAATATTAAAAACTGGTATAAGTCCAAATATAATTAGTAAAGAAAATGGTAAAACAATAATACACAATGTAATAGAAGCAACAGATAATATATTAGAAATACAAAAATTAGAAATAATAAAATGGTTATATGATAAAGGTGCAAATCTTGATATCCCAGATAATAATAATAAAACGCCATTAATTATTGCCTGTGAAAGACAATATATATTAATTTGTGAATATTTAATATTAAAAAATGTTAATATTAATTATCAAGATAATTCAAATAGAACACCATTGCATTATGCAATAATTGGAAAAAATATAAATACTGAAAATGATCCATTACATTATATCACAAAATATATAAATGAAAATGATTATCTTGATAAAAAAAAACTTGAGATTAGAACAGATATAGAAAAAGTATTACTACGCAATGAAAACTATTTTAATTTAGCAAAACATTTTATAGATGTTGAATATAATATGAATAAACAAAAAATCCGAGATTTTTTATTTAATTGTATTGATACATCTAACAATAATAATGAAGATAATATATTGATTTCAATTCTTAAATCAGATAATAGTGATATACATTTTGAAAAAATGAAAGAATGTCAAACAAACATTATTAAAAATAATATAGATAATATGTTCAATAAAGATTCACCATGTTCAGATAAATTAAAACAAAATGTTAATTCACTATTATCAAATATGATTAATAATAATTCATTAGATAATAATGTATTTATTATTTATAATTTAAATTATAATCTCGATACTTTTTTTGATAATTATACCATACAAGTTAATAATAATAATCAAATAAAGAATTATACAAATAAAATTAAATCTGAATATAATAAAAATATAAAAGATTTAGAAACTGATAATGGTATTATTTTAGATGACTATGTTTTGTTTTTTAATAGTTATATATATTTATTTAGTTTTAAAAAAAAAAATAATAAAAAATGGAACGAAATAGAAATAGTAAATAATAATAATTTTAGTTGTGATGATGATATAATTCAATATGGAATAGAATTAATTATGACAAAGATAAATAATAATAATGATTTTAATAAGATAAGTGAAAAAATAAATTATAT
>JACCDG010297921.1_pt1 | contig 43734 bp, 22 predicted proteins | sample 7442471 | NCBI WGS metagenome assembly JACCDG01 (sample SAMN15323444, study PRJNA562643) | freshwater metagenome | isolation source: river surface water | place: USA:Blue River Watershed | collected 2017-08-17
AAAGCAACCGTAGGTGGAGTACCATCGGTTAATGCACAATTAGAGCAGACAGTTCAAGGTATTAGATTTGCGGCAGGTAATGCACAAAACGTAATATCAAATAAAATATTAACACAACCTACTGAATTTGTATCATCTTCTGTGACACTATTAACAAATAATAGAACATTCATTCAGAACGAAACAATTCAATATATAGATGCATTCTTCCCTAGCTTAGTTTATAATAGAGAGAAGTGTAGAAGGGATGTTGGATACATTGTTGATAACATAGCAACTGATTTGTGGTATGGTGGTAATGAAAGAAGTATTATAGCTGGAGATTACTATTATAGATACCCATCATTAGCAACTAAGCAAGAGCAAGTTAGAGAAACTGTGGCTGGTGTTGAGTACGCTAAAGCAGTATCTAAACAAATTGTACAAAATGTATTGTTACAATCACCAACATTAGGTTTAAATACTGATGCTAATATTAAAGTTGGAAATGTAGCACAAATTACTTCATCCATATCAGCTACTAATACGGAAGTATCAAACGTTAGTTCATCTTTCTCAACGGTAACTAAAATTATTGAAGGTGGTTTAAAATCACTACCAATAGTTGTATCTAATAACGAAGGTAGAATAAAAGTAACAAATACACAACAATTTACATCTTCGATATCAGCAAGTTCAGTTGAAGTTGGTATTGTAACTGCATCATTTGGATTGATTAGAGATATTATCTATTGGGGTTCTGCATCTTTGCCTGATTCATTGGCAAATAATTTCCAATATGGGTTTAATAATAGTGTACCAACATTATTGCGTATTTCTTCATTCAATCAAACATTGGGAAGTGGTGAATATAATGCACAAACTTCAAGCGTAAGTTCTTCATTTGGTAATGTAATTAATGTTATTAACAACGGAACGGCATCATTACAAACATTAAATTCAAATACATCAGCAAGTGTTAATATAAATGGAAATACTCCGTTTAAATCAACAACATCTGGTTCTGAATATCAAAAGAATAGAATCGGAAACTTGTTTGGATTGGTTATGAATATTGTTGAAAATGGTAGAGGTTCTATACCTACATTATTATCAAATACTTCAGCATCAATTAAAGTAACACAAACTCCTCAAATTATAAGTGGTAGTGGTGCGGATAGATTGCAAGCAAGATTGATATCATCTTCATTTGGAATTGTAATAGATTCTCTATTGAATGTTGGTACAAGTTCTATATCTTATGTAGCGCCAACTGGAATTAATACTAATCCAAAAATAACTTCTGCATATAATTTGTTATTGAATAACCAGCAAATGATTATAGATGAAACCATAACTTATATGAGTTCATCTTGGAGTGGATTCCAATATACACAATCATTATGTGAAAGAGATTTAGGATTGATTATTAGTGGAGCAGCATTTGATTTATTATGGGGTGGTAATTCCGCATCATTGGTAAATGGTAAATTCTACTTCGAATCTGCATCTGCGGCAACTGGTTCTCAATTAGACCAAACAATTACTGCAATTAGATATGCTGGGGGAATCGCTGAAAAAGTTGTAAGAAATACAATATTACAACACATATCTTCATCGTTAGAAACATCAGCATCTTACTCATCATTGATTAATAACAAACAATTCATACAATCAGAATCAATTTCTTATGTAAGTTCTTCTTGGGAAGGATTTATGTACGATGAAGTTAAGTGTAAGAGAGATGTTGGATATATTGTAGATGCGGTAGCAACTGATTTACTATATGGTGGAAATGAGAGAAGTATTGTGGCTGGAAGGTACTATTATGATTTCCCATCTCAAGCTACTTCAACTCAATTAGAACCTACATTGACTGGTGTTAGATACGCTAAAGGAACAGCAATGAATGTTGTTGTTAATAAGCAATTCTTCTCACCAAATTCAAATAATCAATACGCTTACAATTTAATCAAAGATAATAAAGAGTTCATTCAGGAAGAAACTGTGGCATTTGTAAACGCTAAGTATCCTGAATTAGATTATATTGAATCTAAGTGTAGAAGGGATGTAGGATATATTGTAGATGCGGTAGCAACTGATTTATTATATGGTGGAAACGAAAGAAGTAATAAAGCTGGTGAGTTCTATTACTTATATCCATCTTTAGCAACTGAAAATGAGCAAGTAGTTGAAACAACAACTGCGGTTGATTATGCTAGAAGATTAACACAAAATATTATTAATAGTGTAGTAATACCTACACCACAAATAATATCTAATACTCAAAATAGTATTAAGGTAACAAATACACCTCAATATTTGAGTTCATCATTTAGTGGTAGTGTATATGAAGCATCATTAATTTCTTCTTCAATATCAATAGTAACAAATATTGTAGCAAATGGAGTTGGTGTGGCAGGAAGTCCTGTTAATTATACAACACCATCAACTGCATCAAATGTTTGGTACGCTTACAACTTATTAAAAGAGAATATCGGATTCATCCAAAACGAAACTATTGCATATATTAGTTCTTCTTGGAGTACGGCATCTTATGATGAAGCTAAATGTAAGAGAGATGTTGGTTTAATTATTAGTGGAGCAGCTGAAGATATGTTATTTGGTGTAGATTCTGCATCAATTGTAAATGGTAAGTTCTACTTTGAATCCGCATCACAAGCAACTGGTGACCAATTAAATTATACATTGGATGGATTGTTCTACGCAAGTAGATTAGCACAAAAAGTGGTTAGAAACGTAGAATTTGTGACAGCATCTTTATTAGTATCTGCATCTTACGCATTGATGAGAAATAATAAATTATTTATCCAATCAGAATCCGTAGAATATGTTGATTCTTCTTGGGTTGGATTGGATTATAATAAAGAAAAGTGTAGAAGGGATGTTGGGCATTTAATTGATGCAGTTTCAACCGATTTATTGTATGGTGGGAATGAAAGAAGTGCGATAGCTGGAGAATACTATTTCAAATATCCATCAGAAGCTACAACAGGTTCTCAATTAGACCCAACGGTAGATGCTATTGATTACGCAAGTGGTTTAGCTACTAAAGTAATTCAAAGTTTAACATTTGTAACAGCTTCTCAAATAGTATCAGCATCAGTTGGATTATTGAGAGGAAATAGAAACTTCATTCAGGAAGAAACAATGGCATACTTAACTGCTAGTTGGAGTACTTTTGATTATGATAAAGTAAAGTGTAGAAGGGATGTTGGATACATTATTGATGGTGTAGCAACTGATTTACTATATGGTGGAAACGAAAGAAGTGTAATGAGTGGTGAGTTCTATTATAGATATCCATCTAAAGCAATATTATTAGGAGATGGTGATGGAGCTGGGCAATTAAAACAAACTGTTGATGGTATTAACTACGCGGGTAGAATATCACAAAAAGTTGTTAAGAATATTCAATTCCAAACTGCATCATTAGAAGCATCTGCATCATTTGATTTGTTAAGAAAAAATAAAGAGTTCATTCAGAAAGAAGGTATTGCATACGTGAGTTCTTCTTGGAGTACTGTTTATTATAATGAAACAACTTGTAAGAGAGATATTGGATACCTAATAGATGCAGCAGCAACTGATGTATTGTATGGTGGTAATGAAAGAAGTGTAATAGCAGGAAACTTCTATTACTTATTCCCATCAAAAGCAACTAATGCTGGTGTACCATCAGAACAAAATCAATTAGACCCAACAATCACTGGAATAAAATATGCTGGAAGGTTAGCAACTAAAGTTGTGGTAAACCCAACATTTGTAGAGGCATCTGCAACGGCATTAGGTGGTAGTAAATTATTACAATTGAATAAATCTTTAATTCAAAAAGAAACTATAACATTCTTAAGTTCTTCTTGGAGTACTTTACAATACAACGAAGCAAGTTGTTCTCGTGATGTAGGATTTATTATAGATGCGGTTAGAACTGACTTGGTTTATGGTGGTAATGAAAGAAGTATTGAAGCTGGTTCGTACTATTACAAAATTCCTTCAGTAGCAATCAAAGAATCATATACCGATAATGGTGCAGTTGGACAGAAAAAACAAACTGTTGATGGTGTAAATTACGCAGGTGGTATATCTGAAAAAATTGTAGCTCAAACACAATTGGTAAGACCTGGTGTTAAGAGAATTCAAGCGGTAGATAGATTAAGAGGAGCTAAAGAAGAATTAAAACAAAGAGCAATTGGATATACAAATGGAGCATTCCCATATTTAGTATATAATGAGGCAAGTTGTTCTCGTGATACTGGATTGATTGTAGATGCTTGTTGTACTGATTTATTCTATGGAGGAAACGAAAGAGGTATTGCAGCAGCATCATCTTACTTTAACGGACAATTCGGAAGTGCGGATGAGGTAATATTTAAACAAAGATTGGAAACTCTTGAAACTAATAGATATTTAAGAACAAGAGCAGAGTTTATAGCAGCCGGAGCACCTGTTGAATCATTTGGTTCATTGATTGTGGCAACTGGTATTGACTACTCTTATAATGGTAGTGGTGTTACATTTAAAGCACTTCCTCCAAATCAGGGTGGTAGTGGTGTTGCAAATCCGGCATTTGAAATTACCGAATTGGGTGGTGGTAGAATCTTCTTTACCTCTGGTAACCAAGATGGTGACTTTAGAATCGGTACTGGTTTGAGTATTAATCAGGCAACTGGTACTCTTGTGGGTAGAACATTTAGTAAATCTCTATTCTCATTAGTAACTCCGTTCTCATTGGCACTACAAATTTAAAAAAAAGAAATAAAAAAATAAAAAGAAATGGCAGAAGTTTTTGTACCACTAAATCGATTCCAGTCAGTAGTAACATCTCTGACTGGTGAAGAAGATGAAATATATGTAACACCAACTGGTGTTTCTTCAATTGTGTTATCAGCTCAAATTACAAATAATAGTTTTGTAACTCAACCTGTAACAATTTTTGTAACATCTAACAAAGAATTACCAGTTCCTAATTTTGAAAATGTGTACAGCGGTAGTAGTTTTTTAAGTGCTTCTGTTAGTGGATATCAAACATTAGATAATTTTAGTGGAAGTTTTGATAGTGCATCTGCACTTCTTACTTTGAATAGGCAATTTATTCGTAGAGAAGTGGCAGCATATACATCATTTCAAAATAATTTACAAGAAACTCCATTTTCTTTTACATCATCTCGATTTGAAAACTACGCATTAGGTGCAACCGATGCTATTGCATATGATATAGCAAATTCTAAAAAAATTAGAACTGATAAGGAAGCTAAATCTTACTTTACTAAAAATGGAGATAATATCATAAAAACTTTATATAGCGAAGAATATTCATCATCATTATTTTCATTAGATTATGTTGGAAAATTAGCATCACAAATTATAAGAAATCAATCAGTAACAGGTTCTTCTCAAGTTGGTAGATTGTATCAAACTGCAGTAACTCAATCATTTACTACATTTGCACCAAATACACTACAATTAAGTAGTTCTATCTATGTTATTAATGAGTTATTGGGTGTTATCAGAGATACGATAGAAAATCCTAATTTAGTGGCACAACCACCTATACAATTAGTAACTAATGTAACAATACCAGCCGCTGATTCACTTTCACCAGTAGTATCTGGTAAATTGGTGTTAGAAGAAGGATATGGATTCATTGTTTCTGGTTCATCTGATTTAAGTGTAATTCTTTCTCTGCTTGAAAGTGCGAATGAATAAGTGATATTATCTTTGGGTAATATTTATAAGGGATTCATTATATTTATAAAAAAGCTGGAAAGTAACGAATGGCAATTAGTAATCTATTAACAGGAAGGGTAAGGGTAGTTTCACCTAAAAATGTAACACAAGAAAGGTATCAGTTTTTGGATTTATCACAAGCTGAACCAAATTTAGGTGTCCCAAATTTCTCAGCATCTCTTTCTGGTTCTCCAGCTATCGTAGTTTCGGATGACCAGGGTAATAGAGGTTTTGTAAGAAGTTTGGATTTAGATAGAGTAACTGGACAATTTACAGGTTCATTTACTGGTAGCGCAGCATCTTTAAGTGGTAGTTTTACCGGTTCTTTCTCTGGTTCTTTTATAGGAGATGGTTCTCAATTAAGAAATTTACCGGATTCAACATTTATAGCAAGTGGTTCAGCAACCGCATCTTTTAAACAAGGTGATTTAGTAGTAAATACAAATACAAGAGTTCAAGGTGACCTTTATGTTGATGATACAATCTATGCAGAAAGTATAATTGTAAGTTACATATCATCATCAATAATTTATTCGTCTGGTTCAAATATTTTCGGAGATAACTATACCGATACACAACAATTTACTGGTTCGGTATTAGTAAGTTCATCGATTATCGTAAATGATATTACGGCATCTCAATCTATTAGTGGTTCATTTACTGGTTCATTCTTTGGTGATGGTAAACATTTATTTAATTTACCTGAAGCAACAAAATTAGCAACAGGTTCAATAACCGCATCTGTATCACCTAATTTTGGATTTAAAGTAGAATCGATAGGTACTGGTTCTCAATTTACCGGAAGCGTTGATATTAGTGGTAGTTTATTTATAAAACCACACAGTGGTTCTATACAATTAGCAACGGGTTCATCGTATTATGGAGAAGGTAGATATCTTAGAGAAATACCTCGTTCAGCATTAACGGAAGATGCATTAATATCTACTGAAATTAAAAGTGGTAGTGTAACTGCATCTGTAGCACCAAATTTTGGGTTCAAAGTAGAATCGGCTGCAAGTGGTTCTAGAATTACAGGTAGTGTGTTTGTAACTGGTAGTATGGTTATAACAGCTACTAGCGGTGCATTGATACTTGGTTCATCATCAGCATACTTTGGTGAAGGTACTTATTTAAGAAACATTCCTAGAAATGCACTTACCGAAGATGCATTGATATCTACTGAAATCAAAAGTGGTAGTGTAACTGCTTCTGTTTCTCCTAATTTTGGATTTGTAGTAACATCTGCTAATAGTGGTTCTAAATTTACTGGTTCACTTTTTGTAAGTGGTAATATTCAACTTGGACAAGGTTCGATTTATTCTGGTAGTGGTGCTGGTTTATTTGATATTCCTTTATCTGCATTAGCAGAAGAAGTTGTAGCAGCTACAAGAATTACAACTGGTAGTGTAACTGCATCGGTTTCACCACAAAGAGGATTTCAAGTTATTTCTGTTGAAAGTGGTTCTCAATTTACCGGCTCTATATTCATAACTGGTAGTGGTGTTGAATTATCATCTGGTTCGTTTAGTGGTAGTGGTGCTAGATTATTCAATATACCTAAAACAGCAATTTCTGATTTAGATACATCATTAATATTTTCTGGTTCATATACAGCCTCTATTAATCCTGATTTTGGATTTAGAGTTAATACTCGTTCAACAATTAGCGGTAGTTTTGTAGTATCATCATCAGCAGAGCCATTACCAACTTCATCAGTACCAAATTATTTTTATATAACAAATATTGGTGCATCTGCATATAATTTTGATGGAGCTGCATCTGGTCAAAATCCTGTATTAACTTTAGTTAGAGGGGTAACGTATAAATTTGAAATAAATGCAACGGGACATCCTTTCTTTATAAAAACATCAGCAACAACTGGAACTGGGGCACAATATACAACTGGTGTTGTTAATAATGGTGAAGATAGTGGTTCTATATTCTTTACACCACCATCTGGTTCACCTGATATACTATACTATAATTGCCAATTCCATTCAGCGATGGGAACATCAATGAGTATTGTTGATAATTTATATTTGCAAGACAGAATTTTATTTGAAGGAAATACAGCAATTAGTGGTGGTTTATATGTAAGAGATTATGTAAGAGCAAGGGAATTCACTGGTTCATTTAGTGCATCATTTATTCAAGGTGATGGTGGAGGATTATTTAATATACCTCGTTCTGCATTTACCGGAGATGCTTTTAGAATTGCATCTGGTTCGGTAACAGCATCAACTACACCTGATTTTGGATTTAGAGTAGAAACATCAGCAACTGGTTCTGCATTTGGCTCTCAATTTACTGGTTCAGTTGATGTTAGTGGAAGTTTAAGAGCATTTGCGGTAAGTGCATCAATTGTATCTGGTTCATTCTTTGGTGATGGTAGTGGATTAAGAAATGTACCATCCGAAGTATCAAATAGAATATCAAGTGGTTCGGTAACAGCATCGGTAAATCCTGATGGTGTTGGATTTAAAGTAGAATCTGCACAATTTGGTTCTAGATTTACAGGTTCTTTATTTGTTAGTGGTGGGGGTATATTTTTAGAAACTGGTTCATCATTTAGTGGTAGTGGTAGATTCTTATATGATATCCCTCGTTCTGCTTTATCATTTGATATTTCTTTAATATCAAGTGGAAGTGTAACGGCATCAGTAGCTCCTAATTTTGGATTTAAAGTAGAATCAATAGCAAGTGGTTCTAGATTTAGTGGAAGTTTATTTATAAGTGGTGGTGGTGTATTTTTATCATCTGGCTCATCTTATTCTGGTAGTGGTAGAAATCTTTTTGATATACCACGTTCAGCAATATCTGATTTAGATACTTCAAAAATATTTAGTGGTAGTGTTACAGCTTCAGTTACACCTAATTTTGGATTTGTAGTAACGTCTGTAGTTAGTGGGTCTGCAATTAGTGGTAGTTTAAGTGTAAGTGGTAGTAGTAGGTTCACAATGGGTGTATCTGCATCCGTATTTAGTGGTAGTGGTGCTGGATTAACCGATATTCCTTTCTCTGCACTTTCTCAAGAATTATTTAGAATTGCAAGTGGAAGTGTAACAGCATCAGCATTGCCTGATTTTGGATTTAAGGTAGATTCGGTAGCAAGTGGTTCGCAATTTACTGGTAGTGTAGCTATAAGTGGTAGTTTGAGAATAACAGCAACTTCTGGTTCATTGATATTGGGTTCATCTTCTGCATACTTTGGTGAAGGTACTTATTTAAGAAACATTCCTAGAAATGCTTTATCTGAAGATGCTCTTATTAGCACTGAAATTAAATCTGGTTCGGTAACTGCATCAGTATCACCTAACTTTGGATTTGTTGTAAAATCCGTAGCAAGTGGTTCATTCTTTAGTGGTAGTGTTAGAGTTAGTGGAAGTGTTTATGTAGAAAGTGGTTCTGTATATTATGGTGATGGTAGTGGATTAACAAATATCAATCTTGCTAATTTAGCAATAGATTCAACTAAAATATTTAGTGGAAGTGCAACTGCATCCATTTCACCTGATAAAGGATTTGAAGTAAATACTTTCTCAAAAATTAGCGGAAGCTTTATAGTATCTTCATCTGCAAGAGAAGTACTAACTTCATCATTATTTCCTGTATTTGAAGTTACAAACAACGGAAGTAGTGCTTATATATTTAGTGGCTCGGTTCAAGGTGTAAATCCAGCAATAACTTTAGTAAGAGGAGTAGAGCATAGATTTAATATAAATGCAACAGGTCATCCGTTTTGGATTAAAACTGTAAATTCAACAGGAACTGCAAACGCATATAATAGTGGAGTTGTTAATAATGGAGATGATAGTGGTACAATACTATTTACTCCACCATTAGATTCACCTGATACACTCTATTACAATTGCCAATTACATTCTTCTATGGCAGGTACATTTAATATCGTTAATTCGATAATATTACCTGCTGAAATCAAATTTATTGGAAATACTAAGGTAGAAGGTAATTTAACAGCATCTATGTTTAGTGGTAGTGGTAGAGGATTATTTGATATACCTCGTTCTGCTATAACAGAAGATTCAGTTAGAATAGCAAGTGGTAGTGCTACGGCATCAATTGCACCTGATACAGGATTTATTGTAATCACTCCATTTACTTCATCATTTGGTGAAGATGGGTCATTTACAGCATCAATTGCTTCTCAATTTACTGGTTCGGTTGATATAAGTGGTAGTTTATTTGTAAATGATATTAGTGGCGGTTTATTTATAAATTCTTCTTCGTTCTTATACGCAGATGGTACATACCTTAGAAGAATACCTCGTTCAGCCTTAACTGAAGATGCATTAATTAGTACTGAAATTAAATCGGGTTCAGTAACCGCATCAGTTTCACCTGATTTTGGATTTGTTGTAACATCTCCATTTACATCTTCTATTGATGAATTTGGTGCATTTACTGCATCAATAGCATCTAAATTTACTGGTTCAATTTCAGTATCTGGTAGTTTATTTGTAAATGATAATAGTGGTGGTTTATTTATAGAATCATCATCATTCATTTATGCGGAAGGTACTTATTTAAGAAACATACCTCGTTCAGCATTAACGGAAGATGCATTATTATCATCATTTATCGTATCTGGTTCAATAACTGCTTCTGTAACTCCTGATGAAGGATTTAGAGTTATTACTGATAGAACAGGTTCTCAATTAGGTTCTCAATTTACTGGTTCGATTGAAGTTAGTGGAAGTATTAGAGCAACTGATTTCTTGTTTGGTGATGGTAGATTTATTACCAATGTACAAGCGGCAGCAGCTCCATTAATAGCAAGTGGTTCTGCAACGGCATCCGTAGCAAGTGGTGAATCATTCATAGTAAAAACTGCAAAGACTGGTTCACAAATAGGTTCTGAATTTACAGGCTCAATTGAAGTTAGTGGAAGTATTAGAGCAACTGATTTCCTATTCGGAGATGGTAGATTTATTACCAATGTAGTTGCGGCAGCAGCTCCATTCATCGCAAGTGGTTCTGCAACAGCATCGGTAGCAAATGGATTTGATTTTAGAGTTATAACTGCAGCAACTGGTTCGGATTTTGGTTCTGAATTTACCGGTTCGGTTGATGTTAGTGGTAGTGTTAGAGCATTTGCATTTATTGGAGATGGTTCTCAATTAACTAATGTAGTAGCGGCAGCATCTCCGTTGATAGCAAGTGGTTCTGCAACAGCATCGGTAGCAAGCGGAGATTCATTCCAAGTAATTACAGCACCATCATCTGGTTCATATCGTTCTCAATTCACATCATCCGTAGCAATTAGTGGTTCATTAACTGCATCTTTATTCATAGGTGATGGTGGAGGATTATTTAACATTCCACCCGATGCGATTGAAAACTTAGAGTTATTTAAAATTAACTCTGGTTCTGGTGTTGCTATAATTGACCCAACTAAATTAGATGTAAACGTTCCAATAACTGCGGCAAGATATGATGGAGATGGTAGTGGTTTATTTAACATCCCACCTGAAGCGTTAGATGATTTAAAAATTGATAGAATCCAATCAGGTTCAGTAGAAGCTGTAATTTCTCCAAACAAAGGATTACAAATAGGAACTAGAACATTCGTATCTGGTAACCTAAGTGTTACAGGTTCATTGTTTGTTAGTGGTGGAAACATTGTAGCAAACTCTGGCTCTGTTTTCTTTGGAGATGGTAGTGGATTAAGAAATATTAATATTGCTAACTTATCATTTGAAACATTCATACTAAAGAGTGGTTCTGCAACAGCATCTATCTCTCCTGATAACGGATTTGTGGTTAATACATCTTCTTTTGTTTGGGGTGATTCTTATGTTGATAAGAGATTAAGAGCAAATGAAATAACAGCAAGTCATTATTTGTTCTCTCCTTTAATTAGTGGCTCATTCTTAGGAACATACAACTTCCAAGGGGTTGGACCTACTGCATCTGCTGAATATGATATTTTAAGATTTGATGAATCAAGAGGATATTTCATACCTCAACCTGAAACTTCAATAACCGAAACTGTATCATTCAATAATGTTAGTAATTTAACAATTGTACATAACTTGGGAATTCGATACCCAATGGTACAGGTATATGCAACTGGTTCTGAAGACCAAATATTACCAGGTCAAATTATTTCTATTGATGATGATACAATCCAACTTAAATTTGCTGGATTAACTTCTGGACATGTTGTAATTGGTAGTGGTGGTTCATTAATTAATGGCACAATAAACGGAGATAGAGTATTTGGAACTGTACTTTCAGCATCTCATGCGGTTAGAGCAGATATAGCAGATGCGGTGACTGGATTTGATTCAGCATCATTATCAGCATTATCAGCATCATTAGCAAATGCAAATGAATATGTAAGAAATAATCAAACATCATCAATGGCTGTGTTTAGTGCAGTAAGTTCATCTTACGCATTAACCGCATCTTACGCATTAAATGCCGGACAGGGTGGTGGAACGGATTTATTTATATATCACACCAGCTCATTAGTAAAATCACAAGTTGCTAAAATTAACTTTAGTGGTTCTGGCGTAGATGTGATATCATCTGGTTCAGATGGTGTGTTGGTAACTATAAATGGTGGATTGGCACAAAGCTCTCAAACTGCATCTTACATCTTATCAAGCGGTGTAGATGGACCTTTGGGAATGGATAGTATATTATTTGCAGTTTCTTCATTAACAGCATCATACGCATTAAATTCAGCAAATACTGATACATCATCATTCTTAAACATCAATACTGACCAAAAAATAAACGCATCACTTATTATTAGTGGAAGCTTAGGTGTTAGTGGTAGTGTTTTCTTTAGTAGTAGTGTTGCTTTACAAAGTTTACCTTCTGGTTCATCAAATGAAGTTGTTATTTGGGATCCTGTAACTAAGAGATTAGCATATAGAAACGTAGCAGCAGCTGTTGGTTCTTCTGGAACTGGTGGTACTTCTGGTTTTGATGGTTCATCTGGGTCTTCTGGAACATCTGGTTCAAGTGGAACATCTGGTTTAGATGGTTCATCTGGGTCTTCTGGTTCAAGCGGAACTTCTGGTGTAGATGGTACATCTGGTTCAAGTGGAAGTAGCGGTTCTTCTGGAAGTAGTGGCTCTTCTGGTTCAAGCGGAAGTAGTGGTTCTTCTGGAAGTAGCGGAAGTAGTGGTACATCTGGTTCAAGTGGAAGTAGTGGCACATCTGGAAGTAGTGGTACAACTGGTTCTGATGGAACATCCGGTTCGTCTGGCACCAGCGGTAGTAGTGGTTCGTCTGGCACCAGCGGTACGGCTGGTACAAGCGGTTCAACCGGCTCAGCTGGTACATCAGGAACTTCTGGGTCTTCTGGTACATCGGGAACTTCTGGCACATCGGGAACATCTGGGTCTTCTGGTTCAAGTGGAAGTAGTGGTACAACCGGTTCGGATGGTACAAGCGGAACGTCAGGAACTTCTGCTACAAGCGGAACTTCTGGCACAGCAGGTACGTCTGGGTCAAGCGGAACTAGTGGTACACAAGGTACATCGGGAAGTTCTGGCACGAGCGGAACTTCTGGCACAGCAGGTACTTCAGGTTCAACTGGAACTGGTGGTACATCTGGCACATCTGGCACAGCAGGAAGTTCTGGTTCATCTGGTAGTGGTGGTACTTCAGCAACGGCTGGTACGGGTGGTACTTCTGGTACGTCAGGTACTTCTGGAACTACTGGCACTGGAGGTTCATCTGGTACTTCTGGTGAAGATGGAACTTCGGGAACGTCTGGCACAAGCGGTAGTAGTGGTGAAGCTGGTACATCGGGAACTTCTGGGTCTTCTGGAAGTGGAGGTACTTCGGGAACTTCTGGCACATCCGGAACTTCTGGGTCATCTGGTAGTAGTGGTACAACAGGTTCAGCTGGTTCAAGCGGAAGTAGTGGTACAAGCGGAGAAGATGGCACATCTGGTTCATCTGGTTCGTCTGGTAGTAGTGGAACAACAGGTTCGTCTGGCTCATCAGGAACTTCTGGTAGTAGTGGTTCATCGGGAACTTCTGGCACATCGGGAACTTCTGGCACATCGGGAAGTAGTGGTACAACAGGTTCTTCTGGAACATCTGGGTCTTCAGGAACGGCTGGTTCATCTGGTGTAGATGGTACTTCGGGAACATCTGGCACATCGGGTAGTAGTGGAACAAGCGGCACTACTGGTACATCAGGAAGTTCTGGTTCGTCTGGTTCGGATGGTAGTAGTGGAACAGCTGGGTCTTCTGGTAGTAGTGGTTCTGCTGGTAGTAGTGGTTCTGCTGGAAGTAGTGGAAGTAGTGGAACAAGCGGCACTACCGGTACATCGGGAAGTTCTGGTTCGTCTGGGTCTGGTGGTAGTAGTGGTACTGATGGTAGTAGCGGCTCTGCTGGTACATCTGGAACTACTGGCACATCTGGTACAACTGGTTCGGATGGAACTTCTGGAAGTAGTGGAATAGATGGTTCGTCTGGAAGTAGTGGTTCAAGCGGTAGTAGTGGTTCAGCTGGTAGTAGTGGTTCTACTGGAACTGATGGTACAAGCGGCACAACCGGTTCATTTGGTACTTCAGGTACATCTGGAACGAATGGCTCATCTGGTACTGATGGTAGTTCGGGTTCATCTGGCTCTACTGGAACTGATGGAACAAGCGGCACAACAGGTTCTTCTGGTACAACGGGTTCTGATGGAACTTCAGGTATAGATGGTAGTTCTGGAACTAGCGGTACTGATGGCACATCGGGTACAAATGGTACAACTGGTTCAGCAGGTTCTTCGGGTTCGTCTGGTTCTTCTGGAGAAAGTGGTACAAGCGGTTTGGATGGTACATATTTTGGAAGTAGCGGTTCATCTGGAACGGATGGAACATCTGGGTCATCTGGTTCAAGTGGAAGTAGTGGTACAAATGGCACATCTGGTTCTTCTGGTTTGGATGGTACGTTCTTTGGAAGCAGTGGAACATCTGGTACATCAGCAACTTCTGGTTCATCTGGTTCAAGTGGAAGTAGCGGTACAAATGGTACATCGGGTTCTTCTGGTTTAGATGGAACTTTCTTTGGAAGTAGTGGTTCATCGGGCTCATCTGGTACAAGTGGAGAAAGTGGAACTTCTGGAATAGATGGTACATCCGGCTCTTCTGGTTCATCTGGGTCTTCTGGTTTAGATGGAACTTTCTTTGGTAGTAGTGGAGTAGATGGTTCTTCTGGTAGTAGTGGTTCAAGCGGAGAATCGGGTACTTCTGGTTCAACCGGCTCATCTGGTTCATCTGGAACATCTGGTTCATCTGGTTTAGATGGAACTTTCTTCGGAAGTAGTGGTACATCTTCAACATCTGGTACATCGGGCTCAACTGGAACTGCTGGTTCGTCTGGAACGGGTGGCACATCAGGAACATCAGCTACATCAGGTTCTTCTGGATTAGATGGTACATTCTTTGGAAGTAGTGGTACATCTTCAACTTCAGGAACATCAGGTTCATCTGGTTCTAGTGGAATGAGTGGTACTGATGGCTCTTCTGGTTCATCTGGTTCATCTGGTGTGAATGGTACATTCTTTGGAACTAATGGTACAAGCGGCACATCTGGTACAAATGGAACAACAGGTACGGCTGGTTCGTCTGGGTCTACTGGAACGGATGGCACATCTGGAACTACTGGTACTTCAGGTAGTGGTGGAACGTCTGGTTTAGATGGTACATTCTTTGGAAGTAGTGGTACATCTGGAACAAACGGAGCTCTTGGTAGCACTGGTCAGGATGGTACATCCGGTACCTCTGGTACATCAACACCTGGAATTACTTCTGGAACTTCTGGTACAAACGGTCTTACAGGTTCTAATGGAACATCTGGTACATCAACACCTGGAATTACTTCTGGAACTTCTGGAACGCCTGGTATTAGTGGTACATCTGGAACATCGCCAGCAGGATTTAGTTCTGGTACATCCGGTGGAGCTGGTACAAATGGTACATCTGGATTTGCCACAATTAGTGGTGTAACTGATAATGGTGTATTGACATTAGAAGGTACATCTCCAAATGTAAGAGCTGAATCAAATATGACATTTGATGGTACTACTTTGAGTGTAACTGGTAATGTTATTGTAACTACATCTGTAACATCAACAACATTTAGAGAAACTTATAGTGATTTAGGAGCTGGTGGTAGTGTAACTTTAGATTTAGCAACAGCAAATAACTTTAGAAGACAATTTAATGCAGGAGCAACAATAACATTTAGCAATCCACCATCATCAAATGCATTCGGATTTACATTTACAATGGTTAATGCTGGTACTTATTCTATAACATGGCCAGTATCAATTGATTGGGTTGGTGGTACACCTCCAATATTAACATCATCTGGTGTTGATATATTAACATTCTTTACATTTAATGGTGGTACAACATATTATGGATTTGTAGTTGGAAAAAATCTTAGTTAATAATTAAAGTTATGAGTATAGCAAGAAAATTAATACCATCGGATTCAGCAGTTGTGTTTCCTTTTGTTTTTAGAATAACAACAACAGTAGCTAATACGGTATTTACATGTCCATTATCAGATTATAGTGGATTAACTCCAGTGGTTAATATAAATTGGGGAGATGGAAATGTATCTCCATTAATTACATCATCTACATCGGTTGATAGAATACATACCTATGTATCACCTGGAACTTATACAATTACTATTGCTGGGTTTATGCCAGGTTTTACTGTTAATAATAATTCTGGTATTAGAAACTTAATTACCGAATTAGTTCAATGGGGAATTGTTGGATTACGTTCTATAAATTTTTATGGTTGTTTAAACTTAACAACTATACCTGGAAGTGCTTCATTAAGTGGAGTTGGTGGGTATACTGGATTAAATGAAGTTATTTCTTTTGCTAATTTTATGAGAGGAACTAGAATAACTGCAATACCATCTGACATATTTGATTTTTCACCAAATGCTACAACTTTTACGGATACATTTTCATCAATAACAACATTGACAACTGTACCAACTGGATTATTTGATAGTGTAACATCAGCAACAACATTCGCATCATGTTTCTTTGGATGTAGTGCACTTACATCAGTTCCATCAACTTTGTTTGATACAAATACCAATGTAGTAAACTTTTCTGGTACATTCAGAAACTGTCGTTCTCTTACAAATGTATTACAATTTACATTTAATACAAATGTAACAATTTTTAATAACGTATATAATATGAGTTCTACCTCAAATGCATTAACTGGAACAGCTCCTGAACTTTGGAATAGAACACCAACACCATCTGGAACTGATGCATTCAATAATTGTACTGGATTATCTAACTTTGCATCTATACCTTTAAATTGGAAATAAATTATGTATTTAAGAATAGTAAATAATACAACAACTTACCCATATACATTAAAAGATTTAAGAGAATCTTTACCAAATGTAAGTTTACCTGCTAATTTAACAAATGAGCAATTAGTAGAATGGGATATGTATGAAGTACAATTTGTACCTGCGCCTAATGATTATACAAAAAATATTATAGAAGGTACACCAACTTTAATAGATGGAAAATATTATCAAAATTGGGTACAAACTAATGCAACTGAATCTGAAATTGAACAAAGATTAGAAGATAAATGGTTTGAAATTAGAGAATTAAGAAACCAATTATTGCAAGAGTGTGATTGGACACAATTGAATGATATTCCAACTGAAACAAAAAATTTGTGGAGTTCGTATAGACAAAATTTAAGAGATATAACAAATCAAGCAAATCCTTTCAATATAAATTGGCCTGTTAAACCTTAAAAGAGGGATAGTTTATATTTATATCTATAACTTAAAAGATTAGATACGAATGGTAATTCATAGTCCCATATTTTCGGGTTCAATAATTCAAGATAGAAATAATGCGTACGCAGACCTTAGTGGTTCGTTTACTGGTTCATTAACTGGTTCGTTTAAAGGAACTATCGATGTACAACAAGCATCTTTTGATAATCTTAGAGTAAATAATAGTTTATTGGTAAGTGGTTCAATGAGAATGACGGGTTCAATAAATTTAACACAAGGTGGATATTTAGTAGATGGGGTGAATGTATTGGATTCAGCTATCGCATTTGCAATAGCATTGGGATAAAAAAATAAAAAGAAATGGCAAACGCATTTAAAAATAGTATAACAGGTTCAATTGGAACAACGGGTGTTAAAGTTTACGAAACGCCTGTAAATACATCTACAACTGTAATTGGGGTTGGTGTAGCGAATGTAAATACAAATAATATTTCAGTTAGTGTAATGGTTAGAGATAATTCAGCAAATAAAACTGTATATGTTGTAAAAGATTCCCTAATTATGCCTGGTAGTTCTAATGTATTGGTTGGTGGTGAGCAAAAATTAGTTTTGGAAGCTGGAGATTTTCTTTCAGTAACATCATCATTAGCTAATTCAGCAGATGTAATTGTTTCAGTATTGGAGATAACATAAAAGTTTTAATGAATGGAATATTTAGGAGGTAACCCTAATGGTTTAAATCAACTAAGTTCAAGCTTAGTTGCGTTATTTGTGAGTGGAAGTAGAATAGCCAACTTCACATCGGAATCGGTGAATGTAGTAGGTAATTTTACTGCTTCTGGTATTCAAACTAACTTAATTGTTAGTCAATCAAATTCTCCAATATCAATAAGAGGTAATGCTCAAATTACAGGCTCTCTTAATATATCATCATCAATATCGGCATCTTTATTTAGAGGAGATGGTAGTGGATTATTCAATATTAATGCAGATGCAATTGGTGATTTAAATCAAATTAAATCAGGTTCTGCTATTGCACAAATATCACCAAATAATGGATTGGTTGTAAATGTACCAACTTCAATTAGTGGTGGATTAGCAGTAAATGGAAATTCAAATATAACTGGTTCGGTAACTATTACACAAAACTTAAATGTTAGTGGAAAAATTACAACAACCGAATTACATACAACATTCATATCATCATCAGTAATATTTTCATCCGGTTCAAACAAATTTGGTGATAATGTACTTGATAGACAAGAAATAACTGGTAGTTTATCGGTTAGTGGAAGTATAGGAGTTACTGGAAATACAATTCCAACAGACGATACTACAAATGAAGTATTAGTAGTAAACTTAACAACAGGTAGAATTGGTAGAAGATTTGCAGCAGCAACTTCTGGTACATCTGGAACATCGGGTTCATCTGGCTCATCAGGAACATCTGGTAGCGGAGGTTCTTCTGGTACATCTGGAAGTGGTGGTACGTCTGGCACAAGCGGTAGTGGTGGTTCATCGGGAACTTCTGGAACGAGAGGCACATCTGGAACATCAGGTTCAACTGGTTCTGCTGGTACATCTGGTAGTGGTGGTTCGTCTGGTTCATCTGGTTCTTCTGGGTCATCTGGTAGTGGAGGTACGTCTGGCACAAGTGGTAGTGGAGGTACGTCTGGCACAAGTGGTAGTGGGGGAACTTCAGGAACGTCTGGTACAAATGGCTCATCAGGTAGTGGAGGTACATCTGGTTCTTCTGGTAGTGGTGGTTCATCTGGTAGTGGGGGCACATCGGGAACTTCTGGTTCTACTGGTTCAGCAGGTTCTACTGGTTCTTCGGGTACAACAGGTTCAGCAGGCACATCAGGTACAACTGGTTCAAGTGGTACTTCTGGATTAACAGGCTCATCGGGAACTTCTGGAACAAATGGTTCATCGGGAATAAATGGCACATCGGGAAGTGGTGGTACAAGCGGTACTGCTGGTAGTGGTGGTATAAGTGGAGCTGGTGGTTCAGCTGGTACATCTGGCACAGGTGGTACATCAGGAACTTCTGGTTCGTCTGGCACAACAGGTACAGGTGGTACATCGGGTTCTTCTGGATTAAGTGGAGCTGGTGGTACTGGTGGTTCGGCTGGTACATCTGGAACATCTGGTTCGTCTGGGTCTTCTGGTAGTGGAGGTACTTCTGGTACATCAGCAACAAGTGGTTCATCTGGATTGACAGGTACTTCTGGTAGTGGTGGAACTTCAGGAACTTCTGGCACAACAGGTTCAGCTGGAACTTCTGGCACAACGGGTTCAGCAGGTACAACAGGAACCTCTGGGTCAGCTGGAACTTCTGGAACAACCGGTACAAGCGGCAGTGGTGGTACAAGCGGACAAAGTGGTGGAGTAAAATATGATTTTTCTACAACAACAACCGATTCCGATCCTGGTAATGGTAGGGTTCAGTATAATAACGCAACAATTGCATCTGTAACATTTATTTACATTGATATATTAGACCAAAGTGGTAACAACCAATTAGCATGGTTTAATAGTTGGGATGATAGTAATACACCAAATAATAGAGGTAATCTTATATTCTCATCAAGAGATAGTGGTACGGTAAACAATATATTCACAATTACAGGTAATGTAACAAATGCATCTGGATATTTTAAAATACCTGTAATTTATGTAAGTGGTACATTACCTTCTAATAACGCACAATTAGTAGTAGGATTTGCTAGAACAGGAGATAGTGGTACATCTGGTTCATCCGGTACTACTGGTACATCTGGAAGCGCTGGCACATCAGGCACATCAGGCACCACTGGTACATCTGGGTCAGCAGGAACTTCTGGTTCAGCAGGAACTTCTGGTAGTGGTGGTTCGTCTGGTTCAGCAGGAACTTCTGGAAGTGGAGGCACATCGGGAACAACAGGCACATCTGGAAGTGGAGGCACATCCGGAACTTCTGGCTCGGCTGGTACTGCAGGTAGTGGTGGAACATCAGGAACTTCTGGCTCGGCTGGAACGGCTGGTAGTGGAGGTACATCTGGTACTAGAGGAACTTCTGGAACGGGAGGCTCATCGGGAACTACTGGAAGTGCTGGCACATCTGGAAGTGGTGGAACTTCAGGAACTTCTGGTTCGGCTGGTTCATCTGGTAGTGGTGGTACATCTGGATTATTATCATTAACTGGAACAACAAATAATGGTGTAATTACATTAGATGGAACTGCACCAAACGGAACTGTTGAAAGTAACTTATTATTTGATGGTAGTACATTAACGGTAAATGGTGCAGCCGTAATTACCGGTAACTTAGTTGTAAATGGTACAACTACGACTGTAAACTCAAATACAATAAATTTAGGTGATAATATAATCACATTAAACGGAGATTTTACAGGCTCATCCGCACCAACTGAAAACGCTGGTATAGAAGTTAGGAGAGGAAACGCAGCAACCGTATCATTCTATTGGGATGAAACAAATGATAGATGGACTTCTGATAATAATTTTAGAGTAGAAGGAAATGTAACATTAAGCGGTACAATAGATACGGGCCAAGGTGCAACTGAAGTGTTCTTAATGAACCAAAATGTTAGAACAACTGATAACGTTCAACATGCAACAATTACAGCTACTAATGGTGTAAGTGTAACTGGAGGAAACCTTTCAGTAAGTGCTGGAAATATTGTAATAAGTGGTACAATTGATACCGGACAAGGAGCAACCGAAGTTTATTTAATGAATCAGAATGTTCGTACAACTGATAACGTAACATTCAATCAGGTAACTGCAAACTTAATAGGAAACGCAACTACATCAACAACAGCAACCTTTATAAATGTACAGGATACAAGAGCAACTGCTAGTACACCACAAACTCAAAACGCAAACCAGGGTGTTAGATTTGATTTCAAACAAAACTCAACAAATGGTTTAAGTGATGGTGGTACTTACAATGGTGTAATGTATTTCCGTAAATATGGTTCATCAACCGATTGGAGTGGTGGTGGTGCGAATGAATTAGGATTTACCGACAATGGTAATATGTGGTTGAGATATGGTAGTTCTACTACATGGGGAGCTTGGAAACGTATAATGGATACAACATCATACGCTTTTGCAGCTAATATGGACCAAAACGTTAGAACAACTGATATTGTAAGATTTAGTCAAATAGGTTTAGGTGGTGTAACTCCTGATACTAGATTAAGTGCAAATGGAGATATTCATGTTAGTGGAATCATATATCAAGGTGGAACGGCTGGTACTTTAAATAGTTGGGGTTCTCGTACTTCAGTTAGTAGTGGTGATTATTTTATTGATGCTCGTTCATTCCGATTTGATAATGATGGATATGGTTCATCTTGGTCATTAAATATTAATAGTTCTGGAAATGTTATCGCAAGTGTAGACATGAGAGCTCCAATATTTTATGACCAAAACGATACAGGCTATTATGTAGACCCTAATGGTAATAGTGTATTAACTACTGCATTATTTAATTTAAATGCATCTTCTATTTTAAGACTTGTATCAGCTGGAACAAACGCTTCTATGATACGAGCTGGAGCTGGGGATGAATTGTACCTTGGTGGTAATGATACTTGGCAGATGAGGTTCAATGGTGGTAATATTTTAATGGATAATGGTGGTAATGTAGGAATTAATACATCAGATTTTTCATATACTTCATCGGATAACGCATCTGTAATTAGTACAATTACAAATAATAGATTGTTTGTAAATGGTTCAATTCAATTATTAGGAAACCAAGATGCAATAGTATTTGGTAGAAGTGCTGCATCATTCTTAAGAGATGAAGAATTAGGATTTGGTTGGGGTGGTGGATGGTATATGGTTGATAGTACCTTCTTAAGAGTAAGAGGTTCTAAAGCTGTTTACAACGATAACTATATTCGTTCTGATAATTCGTTCAGAATGCAGAGTGAGCGTTCTATATGGGGTAACTATGGTAGTTGGAGTACTTATATATCAAGAATAGCATATCTTTCATTTGACTGGAATGCATCGTATGATAGTTATTCTGAACATGGTATTTCATCTACTGATTTGAATGGTTCGTTTACCGATTCAATGAGTATTAATTCATACAATGATATTATCCTTAGAGTTGATAGTAACAATAACAACAACAACTCTTATGTGAGATTTATGGATAATACCACCGGTAATAACACATACACATATATTGGTAGAGAAAGTGGTTCTCCAATTGCATGGTTTGGTGGTTCGGTTTATGGTACAATTTATTATGATACAAATGATAGTGGATATTATATAGACCCTAACTCAACATCAATGTCAGCACTAAGAATGAGAGGTGGTGCATTGTTTGGACCAAATCCAACTTGGGGAGCATACCTTTTAGTTGGTGGTGATGGTAGAAATGGATATGTTGATAGCGCATTCGCATCGGTAGCAACAACAAATGGTAACCTACACTTAGATGCTGGTAGTGGATATGCTACTTACATAAACTATTATGATGGTAACGTAATTTATTTTGGGGCAGGTACTAATAGTAACTGGGGAGAATTTAGTAGTGGTATATTCTACGCATACAATCAGATGCGTTCGCCAATATTCTATGATTACAATGATACTAACTATTATATAGACCCAACTTCTACATCTCGTATATGGAGATTAAATATTCAAAATGCACAAGGTGGTGGTGGTTCTAATGGAACTGTTAGTTTAAGAATTGCTGGTTTAGGTGATTATCCTTCATTGGAATTAGGTATATTTGGTAACTATGATGGTATGATTCGTAGTTATGGAAATGATATACGATATTATTCTGGACATTGGCAAACTATTGGAGCTGTATCTTCCGAAAACCACTCTCATTTTTGGTTTACTAGTAGAGCAGGTAGTTCTGATTGGTCTACTGTTAAGATGAGTTTAGACCATAATGGTATACTTGTTGTAACTGGTGATATTAGAACACCTATATTCTATGATAGTAATAATACTGGGTATTATGTAGACCCTACTGGTACATCTAGAATTGGTGGTATTGAAATTACAAGTCCTAATGATTCTACCCAAGCTATTTATTTTAGAGGTGTTAGTGGTGATGCTGCTGGTTCATATAACCACACTGCTTTAATTGAAAGATTATGGAGAAATGCTGATGAATCCGAATTGTTGATATTCAAAGGTAATGATATTGATACATCAACTATACATGACAGAGTGAGAATCGCTGCAACTGGTAGAGTAGTATTTCATTCAACAGCAACTTATCAAAACGTAAATGAATACATATCAGCTGCTGGTACTGGTAACATTGAAGGTAGTGGATATTTCTATGGTAGTGAATTCCATGTACCTGGTTCTATACAAACTCCAATATTATATGATAGAAATAACTCTGGATTCTTTGTAGACCCAGCCGGACGTTCTCGTTTATCAACAATTGATTATGGTGATGGTAGTTATTTTTGGAGAGGTGGTAGCTGGGGATGGAGACATCAAACCCCTTCTGGATATATTGAATTCGGACCTGCTAATACGGGACATGCTCACATCTATACTGACCGTTCTAACTTCTATTTCAACGTAAATGAACTTTATGCAAATGGTTATCACGTAATTGTACACAACTTATGGTGGGGTAACACTTACTTTGGTAGTGGTGGTGATATGTACGCAACTATTTGGTATGATACAAATGATACCGGATATAGATTAGACCCTAATGGTTCTTCTCGATTAAACTTTGTACATACGAATAACTTGTACATTAATCCGGGTAATATGTTGTATTCTGATACTGGTGGTTGGACTGGTGAACATAACAAAATACAATGGCATAGTGCTCACTTATATTTTCAGGCAATTCAAAACGGATATCATATTATGAGATATGGTTCTGATGGTTTAGAATCTCACCAATTTGCTAGAGATGGAAACTATTGGAATAGATATATGGGTTGGATGAGTAACTACATTAACCAAAACGTTAGAAGTGATGCAAACCCTACATTCTATGACCTTTATGTAAATGGATGGTTTAGAAATAATACAAACGGACATGGTCTATATAGCCAATCAACAGGAATGCACTGGTACACAAATGATGGGTATTGGAGAGCAGCCGGTGGTGGATATGGATATGGTGGTATTTTAATGTATAGAAACTACAACTCCGATTTAAGAGGATATTGTGGATATTGGGATGGTAGTGGTTTTGGTATGTTGAATAGTTCTGGTAACTGGCAGATTCGTATTGAATATGGTAATGCTCATATGGAGTTATATCGTATCACTTATATGAACGATGCTAGAGCATACATTTTCTACGATAGAGATGATACTGGATATTATATCGATTCTAACTCTCGTTCTCAATGGTTAGGTTTAACCGATAGAGGTAAAGGTAATATCGGTCTGACTGGTAAATCAAACTATCGTAGACCTCAGGATTATACCGGAGATAGAAACTATTGGACAGGTGCTGAAGGTTGGGGTACAACTGACTTTAACTGGGTAATGGATTGGGGTTCTTGTTTCTTTGATACCTGGTCAAACCCTGGTAACCAACCTCCTGGTACTTCGCATTGGACGGGTATGCAAGCATTCCACTACTCTTGGACTTATGGTGGTGGTTATGGATGGCAGATAGCAGGTGGACCTGTTGATAGATTGTGGTTTAGAAACTCTTGGGCATCTCCAACCGGTTGGAAAGCACAAATTGATTCTAACAACAGAGCAGAATATTGTTTACCAACATACGATTTTACTACAACATCAAGATTATACTTCTTATACAATAGAGGATACTATGGTACACAAACCGATTCGGCAATGTGCCAACCATACTCTACTGGTAATAACGGAGCATTCATGTCATTCCATAAGTCTGGATACTACGCTATCAACTTAGGATTGGATGGTGATAACCTTATAAGATGGGGTGGTTGGTCTTCTAGATGGCAGAGATACTATTTGAATGATGATACGTTAGGTACTCCGTATGTACTTCGTGCAAACTTTGATAACTATACTGGCGGTGGTATTTGGGTATCAGATGATGGTGACTTAGCAGATATGAATGATGGTTACTTATCATTACGTGCATCTCTTGGTTTAAGAATCTTCTCTGGTAATAGAGGAGGTGGTGCAAACATCAACTTAAGATATGATGGTGTGATTATCGCATCAAATAACATCATTGCGTATGGTTCTCCTTCTGATAGAAGATTAAAGGATAATGTAAAAACTTTAGAAAACTCATTAGAAAAGGTAATGAAAATGAGAGGGGTTGAGTTTGACTGGAGAGAAGGTACTGATGAATATGAAACCACAAATCTAAGACATGATATTGGTTTTATAGCTCAAGAAGTTGAAGATGTAGTTCCTCATTTAGTTAGAGCAGATGATGATGGGTATTTAGCACTTAGAGATAGAGGTATTCCTGCATTACTATTAGAAGCTATTAAAGAACTAAAAACCGAATTAGATGAGGCTAGAGCTGAAATAAAAAATTTAAAAGAAAAAATAGGTTTTGAATAAAAACCATATATTTATATATATAAAAGGAAAGAATTATGGCAATTAAAATAGCAGCAGAAATTGGAACATCGCAAGGTATAACTAATGAGGCTTATGTAAGAATTCACCGTTATGTAGTGGATAGAAATAAAGGAGCATTGGAATTGTATGTGAATATTTTTAAAGATGAGGAAACCGCACGATTGTTAGAAACAAATATTTCTAATCGTATGGGTGCACCAATTCAAGAAAGATTTCTTGCAAAAGTAGATGCAATACCACATTGGCATTCAATACAAATGGCTAGAATTGAAGAAGAAGTTATTGATGGTAGAGTATATCAGAAAAAAGTTCCTGATTTTAGTACATTGGAAGGTGCGGATATATTTGCAAAAGCATATCCGTTATTAAAGGCAAAAATAGCAGCAGATTTAATTGAAAGAAATGTAATACAATCAGCAACTGTATTGCAAGATGTATAAAATAAAAAGAAAATGATAACACATATAGAAGGTAAAAATTTATTCGGAAAAACAATAAACACTGTTTTCACTAATCTACTTAGATATGATTTGAATGATGATGAGTGTGTTATACGATACGAATTAAGGTATAGAGACCCAAATAGAGAATCTGTAGCTGTTCCTGACACTACTATATCAAGTGGTGAATGGACGGTTCCTGAAAATGTATTAAATGCATGGACTGGAAGTAATTTTTATTTAGCAGAAAAAATGTGTGAAAGTTTTGATTTCACAATATTAAGACATGAGAATGGTTAATTTATAATTTAACATATTTATACTAAACAATAACAAAAATGGCAATTAATTATACTTGGAAAATAACATCTTTGAAAAAATCAAATACTAACGATTTGAATGACGTTATTATTGGAACAAGATGGGAGTGTACTGGTACGGATGATTCTGATGGAGTATCTGGTACTTTTGTAGGAGCAACACCTTTTTCATTAAATTCAGTAAATCCTGATAATTTTATAGAATATTCATCTTTAACCGAAACTGAAGTATTGGGATGGATTAAAAATCATGTTAGTGGTTCTGGTCCAACAAACTATTGGCCTCACATTAGTGAAAGAATACAAAAAGCAATCGAAGCTTCTAGAGGAGTTGTTCAAGATGTAGATGAAATTGATTTACCTTGGTCACCTGTATCTGGTTCTAATTCTGGTTCAATAGCAAGATAATATTATAAAAAATAACATAGATTAAATATCCAAAGCATTATATTATGTTTTGGATATTTTCTTTATATTTATATCTGTATTTCACAACTAGCAAATACAAACTTAAAATACAAATTGGAGAAAAAAAATGGCAGAAAGAATCGTATCACCTGGCGTATTCACAAGAGAAAATGACCTATCCTTCTTAGCGCAAGGAATTGGAGAAATTGGAGCAGCATTCATAGGACCTTTTAAACAAGGACCTGTATTCGTTCCAACTATTGTGAGAACACAATCAGAATTCGAAAGTATTTTCGGAACACCTGATGGAACTTATTATACTGAATATGCAGTACAAAACTATTTAAGAGAAGCTGGAGTAGCAACAATCGTAAGAGTGGGTGGAATTGGTGGATACCAAGAAGCAGCACCTATTGGTATTTTTGCTTCTGGTGGTCTTGTTGGTGAAAAGTTAATCGGTGTATTACACTCAACTAAAAACGGAAATCAAAATGTAGCAAAATCAGTAGTTTTGGCATCAAGTCCAACTGTATCTGGTTCGTTTTTAATATCTGGTTCTGATTTTGGTTGGATATCTGCATCAATATTACCAACAGCTACTAATGATTTAGCAGATGTATTTGGTACTTCTCCATTTGGTTCTAAAAAAGCATACGCATATACATATTTTGAAAACTTAGCATCTGCATCTTATTCTAACGCAGCAGCTGGTGAGTGGGGTGGAACTGTTGTAAGTGCAACAGCATTACCTGTTCAAGATTACGCATTTGATGCACAAGCTGCAGAAACTCCAATGGTTCAATCACAATTAATTAGTGGTGAGAGATATGACCTATTTAAGTTTGTAACTTTAGGACATGGTACATTATATAATACTAAATTTAAAATTGGTATTTCTAATGTAAAAGCAGCTGGTGAAGATGGTGGTACTGATTATTCTACATTTACTGTAACAATCCGTTCATTTGGTGATACTGATAAGAGAAAGAGTGTTGTTGAAACATTTAACAATGTAAACTTAGACCCTGCTTCTCCTAACTACATCGCTAGAAGAATTGGTGATAGATATTTCACAATTGGTTTAGATGGCAAGATTACTGAATTTGGTGATTACTCAAATAAATCACAATATGTAAGAGTGGTAGTTTCTGATGCAGGTTCATTCCCAATTTCAGCAGCACCATTTGGACATGGCGCATATACTAATCCTATTAAGGCAACTAATAACGCACAAGCATTAAAGGTACAGCCTGTAACATACCAAACTAATTCTACTGGTAACACATCATCATCTCCAATCTATTTTAGTGGATTTGATTTTGAAACTGGAGGAGTTAGAATCGATAACTTAAATTACTTAAAACCAATCCCAACAAACGCTGAGACTGGTTCTAACGTATCATTCGCATTTGATGCAAATGGTTTAACTTATCAAATGACTGGTTCAGTTTCATCTGATATGGTTAAGAGACAATTTTTATTAGGATTCCAAATGGGATTTGATGGTACTAACCCTGTAACACCAATATTAAAAGCTGGTGATGCTGGATGGGGTGCTGGTAATACACAAGGATTTAATTGTTCTACATCAACATCATCTGGTTCAGTTGCATATACCAAAGCAATTGCAGCTATTTCAAATCCTGATGAATATGATATCAATATGGTAGCAACTCCTGGTATTGTAAGAAGATTACACCCAGCTATTACTACTAGAGTAATTGACATGGTAGAAGAAAGACAAGATGCATTCTACATCGCTGACTTCAACGATTCAGCAGATACAATAACTCAAGCAACTGAAGAAGCTAACTCTGTTGATTCAAACTATGTTGGTACTTACTATCCTTGGGTTAAAACAATTGATACAAATACTAACAAACTTACAACTGTTCCACCATCTACATTGTTACCAGCGGTTTACGCTTCTAACGATAGATTGGCAGCTGAATGGTTCGCACCTGCTGGTTTAAATAGAGGTGGTATCGTAGGAGCAGTTAGTGTATTGAATAGATTAACACATGCAGAGAGAGATACTCTATATGAGAACAAAGTAAACCCAATCGCAGCATTCCCTGGACAAGGTATTGTAGCATTCGGACAGAAGACATTGCAAGATAAGGCTTCAGCATTAGATAGAATCAACGTAAGAAGATTACTTATTACTGTTAAGAAGTTTATCGCTTCTACATCTCGTTTCTTAGTATTCGAACAAAATACTTCAGAGACTAGAGGAAGATTCTTGAACACTGTTAATCCATATTTGGAAACAATTCAACAAAGACAAGGTCTATACGCATTCAAAGTGGTGATGGATGAAACCAACAACACTCCGGATGTAATAGATAGAAATATTATGGCGGGACAAATTTTCTTACAACCGGCTAAGACAGCTGAATTCATCGTAATTGATTTCAACATCTTACCAACTGGAGCAAGTTTCTCAGCATAATATAAAAACAAACAAATTAGATATTTATAATTAAATAAAAGGGAAATAAAAATGGCAGATATTCTATCCTTCGATAAGATGTTCTATACGAACTTCGAACCTAAAATGAAAAACCGTTATATAATGGAGTTGACTGATACGTCAATCCCATCATTTACGGTAAGTGCGGCTAACCGCCCAACAATTCAATTTGAAACTGTAAAAATAGACCACATCAACGTTTATAGAAAGTTGAAAGGTAAGGGTGAGTGGCAAGATTTGGAAATTACTTTGTATGACCCAATTGTACCATCAGCAGCACAGGCAGTAATGGAGTGGATTCGTTTATCACATGAATCAATTACTGGTAGAGATGGATATGCAGAAATGTATAAAAAAGATATCGATTTTTATCTATTAGGACCTGTTGGTGATAAGATTGAACAATGGAAATTGAGAGGTGCATTTATTTCACAAGCAAACTTTGGAGATTTAGCATATAGTACAACAAATGAGCCTGTAACAATTACATTAACATTAACTTACGATTACGCAGTATTAGAATTCTAAAAATATTCCTTACGGAAGCTACCGAAGGACAACCCTCATCAGAAATGGTGGGGGTTTTTTATTTTCAAAAATTTTAATTTAATGTATTTATATATACAAACTTAAAATAACAAAGTTATGAACGAAAAGCAATATGATTTCCCAACGGAAGTGTTGGATTTACCATCAGAAGGTAAAGTATATCCAAAAGATAACCCCTTATCATCAGGACAAATTACAATAAAATTAATGACAGCTAAGGAAGAAGATATTCTTTCTTCTACTAACCTTATCAAAAAAGGTGTTGTATTGGATAAACTATTTGAATCTATTATAGTGGATAAAGTTAATCCAAGCGATATTATAATTGGTGATAAGAACGCAATTCTTTTAGCAACTAGAGTATTAGGATATGGTCCTGATTATGATTTTACTTTCTATTCATCTAAAAAAGGTGATAGTATTCAGGCAAAAGCAGATTTAACACAGGTTAAAACTAAAGATATTGATTTATCTCTTTTTAATAATAAAAACGAATTAGAATATATTACTCCATACGGAAAAAACAAAATTATATTCAAATTATTAACTCATGGTGATGAGAGAGAAATTGAAAGAGAGGTAGAAGCTCTTAAAAAACTAAATAAAGATTTATCATCTGATATTACAACTCGTTTGAGATATATGATTAAATCTGTTGATGGAAATTCAGAAGTGGGTCATATCGCTAAATTTGTCAATAATATGAGAGCTTTAGATAGTAGAGCTTTTAGAGAATATGTTAAGACAATTTCACCTGATATGGATATGAAAATACAATATACTCATGAAGATGGTGAGGTGGAGGAGGCGCCTATTTCACTTGGAGTGAACTTTTTTTGGCCTACCACCGAATCATAGTATAAGCTTACATACTCAAATTTTTGATATGGTACACTATGGTAATGGGTTTACTGTTATGGAATTGTACCAAATGCCAACCAGACTAAGAATGTTTTATTATAACAAATTAGCCGAAGCAAAGAAAAAAGAAAATGAGGAAGTAGAAAAAGCAAATAAATCAGCATCAAAAGTTAGGGTTAAACGATAATCCTAACTTTTTTATTTATAGGATATTTATAGATGTTAAACTATATTAATTATGAAAAAATACAAAATATCAGAATCCAATTTAAAGGAATTTTGGAATTTATTTAGTAAAAAACCATCTCCTAATAAATTGCAGCAAGTTATTGATAATGACCCGGTTCTAAAAAAATTACAAGATGAATTAGATGATATAGATAGGTCATATATACCTCAAATGAGAAAATTAAAATCTGAAGATCCTGAAGTGTTTAAATATTTACAAGATACAGGATTTATTTCTAAAGATTTCAAATAATACTAATAGATGGCAGTAGATAAGCTTACACCGGAAGAGCAAAAAGAATTAAACTCTTTATTAAAAGAAAGAGAAAGGCTAGAGAAGCAAATTACAACAAATGTTGAAAAGGCTTCTAATGCTCGTCATATGGAAAAAAAGCGTTTAGATGAGCTTATAAAAAAAGGCGATGAGGAACTTGAAATATTAGAGAGAAAACTTAAACATCTCCAAAGACAGAAAGACTCCTATGATGGTATAGCTAGTATAACAAAACAATTAACTGTAAAAGATGAAAAAGCTGCAAAACTTTTAGAAGGTAGGATAAGCGGAAATTCTCTGCTTAGTAGTGTTATGACTAAAATAGTACAAATGCGCCGAGCTGAGGTGAATTTAAGTGATGAGGATTTTAAAAAATCTCAAGAAAAAAGAGAAATTTTTGAATCTTTGGCTAAAGGTGCAGTTGACCAAGCTAAACATATGTCTCATCATGGTAAAGAAGTAAATAAATTCGAAGAAGAAAGACATAAGTTATTAGAAAAAATAAAAGATTTTAGTGAGGCGGAAAAAGAAGAAGCACTCAAGCTTTTACAAATAAAACAAAATCTACAAAAACAGGAAGAAAGAATACATGAGTTACAACACAAAGTAGCACATGAGGCTCATCACTTACCAGAAGGTATAAGAAATGCAGCATCGGGTGCAATGGATTTATTTAAATCTGTTAAAAACGCTGGTATGGCTTTTGGCCCATTGATACTATTAGTAGCAGCTTTGGGTGCTGGATTACATGCGTATATGGAGTTGGATAAAGCCGCAGAGGGATATAGAGAAACTACTGGTTTTACCGCTAGTATGACTAAAAAGATAGATGCGGATGTGCATCATATAGTAGTTGGATACAGAGGTTTAGGTGTTGAGGCTAAGGATGCATATGATGTTGTAAATGAATTGGCAAATGCTCAAAGTGATATGTTTCACTTTAGCGAAGCTACTGTGGGTTCTCTTTCTTTATTAAATAAAAGAATGGGTATTGCTGTAAAAGATAGTGCAGAAGTATCATCCATGTTTGAGCAGATTGGGGGATTGAGTGAAGAAACTGCAGCAAGTGTAGCTTTACAAGCTGCATCTATGGCTAAAACAGCTGGGGTATCTGCAAAAGAGGTATTCCAAGATATGGCAAAAAATTCAGGTACGTTATCAAAACATATGAAAGGTAATGTTCAACTTTTTGTTCAGCAAGCTGTTAAAGCTAAGATGTTGGGAACTACTCTTGAAGATATGGCAAATACATCAGAAAAACTTTTAGATTTTGAAAGTGGTATTGAGGAAGAACTAACGGCAGCAACTTATGTAGGAGGTCAGTTTAATTTAAGTAGAGCTAGAGCTTTAGCATATGAGGGAAAGATAGCAGATGCAAATGAAGAAGTATTAAATCAAATTCAAAGAAGTGGTGATTTCAGAAAGCAAGATTATTTTACACAACAACAATTAGCAAAAGCAGCAGGGAAATCGGTTGAAGAAATTACAAAAGAATTGGGTGTTAAAGATAAATTAAGTAAATTAAGTGGTGACCAATTAGAAAAAGCAAATAAATTAATAGATAGTGGCGTTGATGTTAGTAAATTGAGTGATGAGGAACTTAAAAAGCAAGCAGAACAATTAGCAAAGCAAGAAAGAATATCTGGAGTAATGACTGATATACAAGATAAAATAGCAGGAATGATTGAAGCAGTGGGTGGTAGACTTACACCTGTATTTGATGTATTAGCTAAAGTAATTTATTTTATATCGGATGTTCTTGGTGGTATTGCTGAAATTATTAAAACAATATTCAATCCAACTGAGTCATTATCAAAGTTATTTGAAAAGATGGGGCCTTTAACATCTGGTATAGCGGTTGCATTAACAATAGCTGGAACGGCTGTTCTTGGTTCTTTGGTACCTGGTTTGATAAGAGCAGGTATAGCGGCCGCAGCACAATTACCCACTATGATAGCAAGTGCAGTTGCTGCAATTACATCGGCTTCTGCTATGACTTTAGGTATAGGTGCAGTTGCTATCATAGGTGGTATATCTGCTGCAGTTATGGCAATGAAATCTGCACAAAAAGTCGGAGACGTAATGTCACCTGCTGATGGAAAAACGCAAATATCAACAAAAGAAGGTGGATTACTTGAATTATCCAGAAATGATGATGTAATTGCCGCACCTGGATTGGCAAGTGCGCTTTCTGGTGGTGGTGGTGGTAGTAAACCATCTCCAATTGCATCATCAAATAATAATATGATAAGTGCATTGATAAACGAATTTAGAGGAGTAAGAAATGATATGGCTAGTGGTAAAATTGGAGTTTATATGGATAATGATAAGGTTTCATCAAAAGTGGCTACAACAATGGAACGTAGTACTAGAAATAATTTTGCACTACAATAAAAAAATAATTAGATGCCAACTTTAGAAGAATTATTTAGAAACAAAAAATACGATAGACTTGGGGGTGTAACTCCGCAAGAGGCATTTGCTGTTAGAAACAGTAAGGATATTCAAATATCAACAATAAGTCCTTTATTGAATAGTACATCTGTACCTTTAATAAATAAAATAAGATTAGGTACAAACGCAGAAAGATTTTCAGAAACCCGAATAGAAAGTGAATTAATAGGATTACTACCATTCACAAACTTTTCAGAGCCTATATTATATGGTACTGATATACTTAGAATAACTTCACAACAAACTTCATTGGGGGAGGCCATGAAAGCTGGAACTGGTGGTAGGGGTTTAGTAGCAACAGCTGCAAGAGTTGTAGGAGATGTTGTTGGTGATGGTGTTCAATTTGGAGCATCTCGATTATTAAGAGTACCATCTACATTTAATCCAAAAACAGCTGCTATAAAAGCAGGTGCATCTATAAAAAATACTTTAGGCTCTTTATTTCCTGATGTATTGATTCCATCTAAAATTGTTGCAAGCCCAGCATTTACAGCTAAAGTTCCTGGCTTCAATGAAGAATATAGAGTTCATGAAACATTAGCAAATTTAAAAGCATTTTCATCTGGAACTAAATTAGCATCATTTTTAGCAAAGAACGCAACTGGTACACCTGACCAAATTAAACAAGCTGTTGTTGGGCAAGGTATTAATATAGCACAACAACAAGCAAGAAAATTTGTATCAAATCAGTTGGTAAAAGTTTTATCAAAGGGGGGTGATAAAGCACAGCAAATGGCTAGAGAATTACAACAAAGTCAAGTTGTTTTTCTTAGATGGTCATCTTTAAAAAAATATTCTGATGTTGTAAAAAATGAAAGACAATTTGGAAAACCTCCATTAAATTTCCGTAATCAGGAATATACACCAACTGATACTAGTATCGATGATAGACTTGACCTTTCAACTAAATACGCAATAGAATTTAGTGGTGAAACAGATGAAACGAAAAGAGGAAAAGCTAGATTTTTAAAAGAAAAAAACCAAGCTGAATCAAATTATATTGATGGTGCATCAAATGGTGTTTGGAAATATTCAGAAGTTCCAAGAACAAAAAATAGAACAAAGTATGGCATGTATGAAAGACGAGATGTTTTTAATGAAAAAGAGCCATATAATATTGGAACTGATGAGGCTAGTATTAAAAGAGATAATGAATATGATAGACTGGATATGATACCTTTGAAATTTATGTCTGTTGCTAATTCAACAGCGGTAAATTTCAGAGGAACTATAACTGCTCTTTCAGAACAATTTTCACCATCTTGGGAAAGTAGTAGATTTATAGGTGCACCATTTAACTTTTATACATATCAAAGTATAGAAAGAACTGTACAATTTTCATTTAAAGTATTTTCACTTAGTAATATAGAACATAAAAATAATTGGAGTAAATTAGCATATTTAAGTTCATTGTGTTATCCACAACAATATACAGGTGGGAGTGGTGCTGTTACTGCTCCATTTTTAAAATTTACAATGGGTGATATGTATAGAGATAGAGAATGTTTTATTGAAAACATGTCTTATAATATAGATGATAACTATCCTTGGGAAATTGGACTAAATCGTAAAGATTTACAAAATTATAGATTACCAATGATTGTAGAAGTAACAATTACATTGAAATTTGTTGAAGCAAAATCGAATACACATACTTACGAATTGGGTGAGGATAAAAAATTAAACGCAGCACTTTCAGGTAAAAAATTATATAGTTATTCTGAAAAACTGACTCAGACTGGTACATCTGATAAATCTCAAGAAAATGATGTAAGATTCAAATCAACAAATAAACCTGATGTAAGGCCTGACCCATCAAAACCACAATCTGAAATAAATCAACAAGAACAGGGAGACCCATATCCACAGGATTCAACAAACGAAGCATTACTTATTCAGAAACAATTTAAACTTACTAAAACAAGTATGGCTCATACTGCATTAGGACAAACCAAAGCAAGACCAATTTATAAACAAAAGAAAACTGGTAAATTATATTTTGGTGATGGTACTCCATATAGTGGATTCCCTGCTAGTATTGGACCTGATTTAAGTTTTGTTACTAAACAAGATGTTGTAAATAATCCATTTACTCCTAATATAGATAATATAGCATAATATGAGAAGTAGATACGAAAGAAATAGTACTAAAACAACTAAAGATGGTAGAGTAGTGTATAGAGCTAAAAAATATGCAAATATACCATTGAGAGAAACTGACATTTATGTTGCTACTGAAACTGGCGATAGATTAGATACATTAGCTAATTATTTTTATAATAATTCATCTCTTTGGTGGATAATAGCAAGTGCAAATAATATACATGATGCTAAGTTTTCATTTCCGGACGGAACTATACTTAGAATACCAATACAATATATAGAAATTGTAAATAACGAAAATCAAATATAAAAATGTTTCCAAAGCTTACAAATATAGAGGATAAAATTGTAAAGAGTATAAAGTCGATAAATACGATTGAAGCATCAAAATTAAATTGTTTCGCTAGAATTATATCAGGTGCTGGTAACGGATTGATTATGATTTCAAATCCTGATTGGAAACTTTTTAGTGCTGCTGGTATTAGCGAAGCCTCATTTTATGGAGATTCTGCTCGTAGCGGTGTACTTGGAGTGGATTGGTTAGGTAAACCTGTATATGCCTCACAAACATCACAATTGGGAGATATTCCTTTTAGACCATCACCAATAGTAACGGCTATAAATGTAAAAGAAGGTAAAGACCAAATATCAAGACACTGCGATTTAAAAATAACAGCATATACTATATCTCAAGTTGAAGTGTTACAATCTTATTTGATGGAACCTGGCTATTCTCTTTTTATAGAATATGGCTGGAATACTCCTTTGGGGGTTGGGCAATTGATATCAACAAAATTTAGTAGTATTGTAGCTGATGCAGGTAAGTATAGTTTAGACCAAAATAGCTTACATCAAAAAAGATTAGATGCAGCAGGTGAGTATGATTCATTTTTTGGGTTTATAGTTGGGGGTACAGTTAGTGCAAATGGAGATTTATTTGAAATTAGTATAAAATTAAGAGGGGCACCGGGACTACCAACCTATTTACAATCACATAATAATATAGAAGTAATAGAAAATGGAAAAGTTAGTAACAAATACTCACGTCCACCATTTGGAATTACCGATTTGAATTTAACGGCACAAAATCAAATGGCAGAAAGACGTTTTAAACAAATGTTCAATGATTTGCCAAAAGTTAGACAAACTACATTTGTTACGGATTTGATGAAACCGGAAGTAGCTGGTGGATTTAGTGCTTTGGATTTTGTAAACTTTGACCCGGTTATTGAAGTACAAATATCAAATTATAGGGATGGTAGAGATGCATCAGGAACAGAACTTCCATCTGATAATGTTATAGTTCCTAAAAATGCAGGTGCAACCGCAAAAGAAGTTGAAGAAGCTGGTGGACTTAATCCTAAAAAATTACAAGAAATTGCTGAAGCAATAGTTCAAAAACAAGCTGGATTTAAGGATGTAGCAACACCACCCACAGTAGTTACAGGTGGTTTCTTTACACTAGATACAGCTTGGGAAAATTATTTACAAAGTAAACAAAGTGCAGGGGACCCTATAACAAGGGCTGAAATTGATGCAGCTATAGCAAAATACATAGATGTAAAACCTGCTAATTTTACAGATGGGCTAGGTGGTACTGTTAAAGGATATTCATATACAAAAAAACCAGAACAACCAGCATCTACCCCAAAAGGTACTTCCGGAACAGCAGCAAGTGCACCCACTGGTACTTCAGGAACAGCAGGAGCTTCAACAGCGCAACAAACTGGTGGTGGTGGTAGTGTAAGAGTGGAAGGAGTTGCTCCAACTGAAATTAAATTAGCTGGTGGATTGATGCTACCAAAAGAAAAATTATTTTCTAAAAACAGATATGTTAGATTTAAAAAAGCAGTAGATATACTGAATGCAAACTCAGCAATACAATCATTGATAGTAGGTGGTAGAAATATAAACGCTATTCTTAATGTAAAGGATATACCAATTGGAGCATTTAAAGGTATATATTCATGTAAGCCTGAAACTTTACTAATACCTGGAGAAATTCCTGATTTTAGTAAATTTTTTATGGAACAAAATTTAGCAAATTTAAATGATGGCGAACCACTAATAAATCGTTCAATTGGACCTTTATCTTTTGCACAATCAACAGAATTAAATTCGGGTGGATATAAAGAAAAGGCATATTATTGGGGTAAGTTGGAAAATTTATATATTAATTTTGAATTACTTAAAAAAGAATTAGATACACCAAATAAAACAATTCGTGAAGTTTTAGAATCTTTATTAAATGAAATGAGTTCAGCTGTTGATGGATTTTGGAATTTTCAAATAGTTGAAAAAACCGAATCGATTAAAGATGATAAAGGGGTAGCCAAAGATACTTTAGTTTATACTGTCGTTGATGAAAATTGGATAGGTGGTAATCCAAATCCAGCTCCTGTAACATTTATACATAGTGGTGAACAATCTGTATTTTTAAATGCTGATTTAAATATAGATATTCCCGGTTCAATGGCAAGTCAAATTGTATCAAAACGATTAGCATTATCAGTAAACCCATCTCAACCAAATTTAGAATTAGGAGGAATTTTCACATCAGCTAGAGATAGGTTTATGCAAGGATATGTACAAGCGGTTGGTTCTAAAACTAATGCTGCTTCTGGTACATCTGGTGCTTCTGGTGCAGCTGGTACATCTGGTACGTCTGGAACTCAATCCCAAGCTAGTGTAACTTTAGAAGAAAAACTTAATAAAATTCCAGCAGGAACACTAACGGATGAGCAAAAGAAAAATATACAAGCATTAAAAGATGCACAAGCTGCCAATAGTACAGCTGCAACAACTTTACAAGCTGATAAAAATAAATTGTTAGAATTAAGAAAAACAGCTCCTAAAAAAATACTTGATAAAAAAGCCCAAATAGATAAAGTTGATGGAAACGAATCAATTTTCTTTAGTGATGAAAAATTAAACCCTACTTTAAAGGCACAATATGAAAAAGAGTTGGCAGCAATAAATAAAGAAATAACGGATTTGGAAGCAAAAATAAAAGCTGGAGATGATGCTATAAAAGCTGAAGGAGAACGAATTAACAAAGCTGTGGAAGATTTTGAAAAAGGAGCTAATGAACAAATTGTAGCAAATATTTCAACAAATTTAGATAAAATAGATGTAGTACCAAATCCAGAAGAAAATTCAATAACAGCGGATGACTTAAATAATTTTTTAAATACACCTGCAATATTTAAACAAAAGTTTAGAATATATTGTTGTAAAGATACTAAATATTTAAATATACTTAAAACAAATGCTATGGGTGTCAAATCTGGAGGTGGTGGTAGGTTATCACATCCATTACCTATAAAATATTCATTTACAATTTTAGGAAAAAGTGGAATTAGGAGAGGAGATACATTTAACATAGAGGGAATACCTAAAAAATATGAACAAAATGGCTTGTTTCAGGTTACACAAATTGAGCATACCATTCAAAATATGAGATGGACAACTACAGTTCAAGGAGAATATAGACAACAACAATAGTATGGGAGTTAGTGAAATAGAATATAATGATTTAATAAAAGAGCAGGGAAAGGCTTTAATAGAAACTCAAAGAATTAGAACTCATGTTCCATACCCAACTGATATTGATTACAGAAGGGGATATATTATCAGATATTTTATACAAATGGTTAATGATGAGGATGCAATTATATATGAAATAAATCAAACAGATTATTCGAAATTCGTAACAAATGTTTTTTATAATGCAGTTAATATAGATTGGAGATTGGTTGGTAGTGTTGAGAATATAAAAAATTCAAATGAAAAATCAATAATGTTGGGTTCTAAGAAAATTAAAAATTTAAAATTTTATTTACCAAATTATTTGCAATTTAGTGGTTATTAATTTGGTAGTTTAATTATTTTTTCGTATATTTGTATTTATCAATATGGGGGTGACTCGGAATTGATTACAATGAGAATTGTAGTATCACATGTAGTGGGATGGTTCTCAAACCACTTTAATAACGGAATCAACAAATAAACGCAGAAGAATTATCTTCATTCACCTTCGAAGATGCTATGGCATTCGTAGGTGCTGATTACGCTGTAGCAGCCTAATCAAACTCGGGTCGGTGCACATATAACCTAGGAACAGAAGTGTTTACAAAGGCTTTATTCGTTGGGCCCATTAATCAACGAATTGGTGGAATCGCTGAACTAACCATTCGGCCCCAATTATTTTGGAAAGTAAATAAGATTAAACTTTATCCTAAACATGTGAGACGTTGGTATTATGGTTACTTTGTAAGACATGGGTTCGAATCCCATCACCTCCACAACAATCCCGAACTATTATTTGGTAGTTTGGGATTTTTTTTGTATCTTTGTACCTATGAAGATTATTGAGTCTATCGGTGAATTAAACGAATTAAAGAGATTGTTGGAAACGGAAGCATCTATTTGGTATCCTCTGTGGGTAGATAATGAGAAGCATCCGCAAAACACTCATATATCGTTTGTATTCATCAAAACCCAATCGGACAAGTATATCATACCACAACAACACACAGACGCTCTATCACTCTCTAATGAGCAAATAAATGAGTTGTTAAATACTGCCGGTGAAAAGTGGGTATTTCAAAAGAAAAAGCTACTACAATCTTTTGTTACACTTAGGGATGGATTGAATGATGTTGACACCGCTTATTTTTTAAAGTATGGTGAAACGATAGACTACTCTCAACCACTACAACACTTAGTAGCTCCTTATTTACACAAAGGTTATAAAGAAAACATCATTCAATCTATTCCCATTCTTAAACTTGCGGAAGCAATAGAACCTATATTACTAAAATGTATTACACAAAAGAGTAAAACTTATAATTGGTACAACGATATATTCTTACCAACCCTTTCAGATATTGAACGATTTGGGATTCGGGTCGATGGGAAAAAATTTATTGATAGATGGCCTCAAGCCCTTAAGCAAGTATCCTCCACTAACTTAGTGTACACCGAATACAATCCATTTACGGTGACAGGTAGACCATCCAATCGACATGGTGGTGTGAACTATGCCGCCCTAAACAAAACCGATGGTAGTAGAGATTGTTTCGTTTCCGATGGGATATTTCTACAAATGGATTATAATGCATATCACCCCCGATTGATTGCTAAGTTGGTTGGGTTCGATGTGCCGGATGGAAATATGCACCAATGGTTAGCTGACCAATATGGTTGTAGTGTGGATGAATCGAAGGGGATAACATTCCAATTACTTTATGGTGGTATCGATGATGAGTTCCGCCAAATCCCATATTTTGATAAGGTGGCTGATTACATTGATAACTTATGGATTGAAACACAAAGAAACGGATTCCTACAAACACCACATAGAGAGATTCCATTGGAGTGGATAGAACAACCCAATGCACAAAAGGTATTTAACTACTTATTACAAGCGGTGGAAACTGAAATGAATGTGGATGTGATGAGAAGGGTATTGGATTATGTGAGAGGGAGTGGAATCCGCTTTTGCCTTTATACATACGATTCATTTCTTTTTGATGTTCCGACTGGTATAGATAAGGAAATTATTAAGGGATTGAAGGAAATAATTGAGGGAAGTGGGTTTCCTGTTAAGGCTAGTTGGGGATTGGATTACGGAAAATTATAACAATCATATTTATACTATATACAAAAATAGTGCTATAATATGAAAAAAATCAGTATCCTTATCGGTTTCCTACTTGTTTCTTTGATTTCGTTTGGACAAGATGTTAGAATTAAAAACGAAGTATTTGAAGTTCTTTATTCCCAGTCATTAGAACAACCCTTAGTAATTAAGTATCGTTCAACTAATAGACCTACAAATGTGAATAGAGGAGCTATGGATTTCTATAAAGAACCAAACATCAAAACATCAGATGCGGATGATTATAAAGCAAACATATATGATAAAGGACATGGAGCACCAGCTGCAACATTCTCTGATAATATGGTAAACCTAAAACAAACATTTTCTTATTTAAATTGTATAATGCAAGACCAGTACCTTAATAGAGGTGAGTGGAGATTGTTAGAAGAACAAGAAAGAAAATGGGATGATACCGAAAACTTAACAATATTAGTAAAATCTTTCTTTGATACTCCAGTAAAGAGAGTAGCAACTGGAGCTGCAATTCCATCATATCTACAAAAGCATATCTATTTTGAAAAAAGTAACAAATGGAAGTGTTTTGTATTTCTAAATCAAAAACCAAAATTCAAATGGGATGAGTTAGAAATGATATGTGAAGCTGAAGACCACAAATTTTAATGAATATGAATTTATCTGAATTAATAAACGAAATACTTTCTGAATGGGCATATCGAGTAGATGATGGAATGCCAAATCCAAAAAACCCAACCCACTTAAAGGAGTTGGGTGTTGTACTTTCAGAAATGGGGTTATCTCATATTAAGAATACATTGATAGAAAATCTATTAATGGAAAACGGAAAAACGCCTGAACCTGTTAAAGAAGAAGAAGGTTCGTTTTCAAATCCAATTCTTAATAAAAAAATTAAATATAAAAATGCAAAAGGTGAAGATGCTGAAGGTGTTGTTGGTAACTTATTAAGATTACCGGCTGACCACCCTGGTAGAAAAGCAGCCGAAGCCCTTTTACCTGCTGATGGAAGTCCTGAAAGAGATAAGATGAATCAGGATTTAGGCGGACAAGGACAAGCTGGTGGTGCACAAAAACCAAAGGATGATAAAGGTGGTGAAGAACCTGCAGGTGGTGGAGAAGAAGAAAAAGCAAAAGCAGCACAAGCTATGTTCGACCCTAAAACAGACCCAGCAATGGCGGCTCGTTTAGATAAAGAAAAAGAAGTTCAAGCTCAATTAGCAAAAGATGCTGAAGCTGATACGCAAGCAGAAAAACCAGCAGAAGAACAACCAAAAGAAGATGGTGAATTCAATCCAATAGATAGTAAAGATGTAGCAAAGGAAATGCCACAAGCCGATCCTGAAACATTTGCGGGTGGTTCTGATATTCCTGATGGTGTAACACCGGAGGAGTTAGATAAATTTAATACAGATATTCAAAAAGTTGCACAACAAATAGCTGATGCAAAGGCCAAAGGAGAACCAGCACCAAATATTAACTTATGTGATGTGACTGTGCCGGGTACTAACTTATATTGTGATGATAACTTAGGAATACCAAGAGATGAAATGCCACAATTCAAAGGCACGGCTCAACCTGGTAGTAGAGCGGCCGGAATGGAAGCTGATGCTAGTGGTGAAGTAGATACTGAACCTGTATTTAAAGAAATGTTGAAAGAAAAGGGTATTAAGACATTACAAACTGAAATACCTGCTGATAAATTAAAAGCAACACAAAAAGATTTAGTTGGAGCAAAAGTAATTGGTATGATGGGAGCTTTAGAGAAAGACCCTAATCATCCAAAAATTACTGCACCAATATATGTGAGTAGAGATGGACACGTAATTGATGGACATCACCGTTGGGCAGCAATTGTAGCATATAATGCAGCACATCCAGATGCACAAATACCAATGAAAACAACGGTATTGGA
>JACCDG010096112.1_pt1 | contig 43719 bp, 33 predicted proteins | sample 7442471 | NCBI WGS metagenome assembly JACCDG01 (sample SAMN15323444, study PRJNA562643) | freshwater metagenome | isolation source: river surface water | place: USA:Blue River Watershed | collected 2017-08-17
CGTCGCTGCGCTCGACCACTCGATTAAACTTCTCAGCGACTTCTCGAAACAAATCATCGTCTCTCAATTTGAGAGGCTTTAACTGTTTGTCGTCGAGGCATTTTTCGAGATGCCGTGAAAGCGCAAAGATAGGACCTGCAATCCGTCGGCTAAAAAACAGCGCCTGATAGGCGGCGAGACCCACTAAGACAAACACGAGGAGAAGCAAAAACCAAAAACCCCACATCATATGTTTTTGTATGAGATTTAAAAATGTGGAGCTCAGTAAGCCCCCCATTTCCATCAATTCCTGCGCGACGAACTTAAAATACATAAACAGCCCCAAGGCAAAGAGCGCCAAGAACACGAGGGTGTAGCCAATAAAGTTAATCAAAAACCAGCGCTGAAATTCATTCAACACAAGGAGCCGGGTTCGCTTTTTCATACCCTCTTATTGGAACCCAATTGGATAGGGTCTGACAATCTTTTGCGATGCTGACGCGGTGCTCAAGGAGCGAAGACTTCTTGGGGATAGGTGGCTCCCGCCTCAAAACCCAAGAACTGATGTTTGGGATCGGCCAAAAAGTCTTTGGCAAACTCCACAAAGGTATCCGCTTCTAGATGCATCCGAATATCCTGCATGAGTTTGAGAAAGTAATACGTATTGTGAAGTGTACAAAGATGACCCGCGAGCGCATCTCCAACAAAAAACAAATGCCGAATAAAGCTGCGATGAAAGCGCTGACACGTTGGACAGATGCAACCTTCTTCTAAGGGCCGGTAGTCGTTTTTGAATTTTTCGTTAAAAATGCTGAGTCGTCCCTGTCTTGTCATGACGATTCCATGGCGACCGTTTCGCGAGGGAAGCACGCAATCAAACATATCAATGCCGCACGCCACAGCAAAAACCAAATCACGCGGAGTTCCTACACCCATCAAATAGTGAGGACGCTCTTCGGGCAAAAATCCTCTGAGACCATGAAGCGTATCAATGAATTTGGATTTTTCTTCGCCCACACTCATTCCACCGATGGCCCATCCATCAAATCTTTGCTCTGAGGTCTCCACTCCTTTGAGATCTGAGAGACTCTTTTGTCTCAACTCCAAATGAGATCCGCCTTGAACAATGGCAAAAAGTCCCAGATCACTTCGTGTACGAGCCTTGAGAGCTCGAGCGGCCCAACGAGTCGAGAGATCGACAGCTTTTTCGACTTCTGCCTTGGTCGCCGTGGCCGGAGGACACTCATCGAGGACCATCATAATATCACTGCCAAAAGTCTCTTGAGCGTGAACAACGACTTCGGGCGACAAAAAGTATCGATCGCCACTTCGAGGATCCGAAAACTCGACTCCTTCTTCGGTGAGCTTTCTTTTGTCGGCCAAGCTAAAAACTTGATAGCCTCCACTGTCGGTGAGCATGGGACGCTTCCACGAATTAAACGCATGAAGGCCGCCCACTTCTTTGAGAATCTCTAAGCCGGGACGGACATAAAGATGATAAGTGTTGGCGAGCATGATCTCCGCTCCAGAGGCTTCGAGATCAATGGCCGACACTCCCCGCAAAGTTCCGTACGTTCCCACAGGCATAAACACAGGCGTCTCTACCGTTCCGCGAGCCAATGAGAGGCGGCCACGTCGTGCCCATGAACGGGGATCCTTCTTTGAAATTTCAAATCCTGGTTTTGTTGTCATAAAATCAGCATCGCGTCTCCATAGCTAAAGAGACGAAACTCACGGTCTATAGCATTCTTATAAAGCGGGCGCCAGCGATGGCTAAGCACCTTCGCTTGAGGTTCCATAAAACTCGCCACGAGGATCAAAAGACTCGATTCGGGCCAGTGAAAATTCGTCAAAAGCGCATCGCAAACCTTAAATTCAAAGCCCGGTCGTATAAACAGATCCGTCCCAAACTCAGGAATAAACGGCTCTCTTAGCGCCGCGGACTCGAGGCTTCTCATGACCGTCGTGCCGACGGCTAAAATTCGTCGGTTCTCTTGTTTGGCCTTCTGAAGTCGCCTCCATGTTTCGGAGGGAATCTGCACTCGCTCGGTATGGAGTTTGGACTCCGCTATCTGCTTTTCGCTCAAAGGCTCAAACGTCCCTCGATTCACATGAAGTGTGATTTTTTCGATTTGAATCCCCTTTTGACGAAGCCTGTCGAGCAGCGCCTGATCCATATGAAGAGAAGCCGTGGGAGCAGCGACGGAAAACCGACTGCCCAAATCGATATCTCGTGCAAAAACCGTTTGATAGCGATCGGGGTCCTCGCTTGAGTCTTCGAGGGATTTTTGTCTCAAGCGCTCCGCTCGAATATAAGGAGGGATGGGCACAAAGCCACTCGTCTCCAAATATTGGAGAAAGGTGTTTTGCGGAATCTCAAGTGTGACCTCCTTTTCTGACTTCTCGAGAATACGGACGTGAGGTCCATGAAGAAGCAAAATACGATCTCCCGGCTGAACTCTCCCCTTGAGCCAGACCTTGCAAACAGCATCGTCCCCCTCCAGGAATAACCCTTCGAGCTGAGCACCGGTTTCCTTTTGAGCTTTGAAACGAGCCGGGAGCACGCGTGTTTCATTCACAACGACCACGTCTCCCGCTCTCAAAAAGTCGGAGAGATTTTTGACTTGAGAGATTTGGGCTTGAGCCGATTGCCGATCATAGACCAAGACACGGCTCGCCGATCGATCCGGCAAGGGAGCAGCCGCAATCAAGTGGGGCGGAAAATCAAAAGAGAAGTCCTTTAAAGTTAAATCTGAATTCACGGGCTGAAACGATCTAGCCGGTAACAGGAGAAACTTCAATGAAGGGCAGGCTCTTGAATACTGAATAGACTTTAAATAATCTGTGAGCATATGCAAAAATACTCATTCAGAGTCTGGCTTTAAAATACTGTACTATCAGATATTTAATGGACTTTATCGCAGCCCCCTCTGCACTTTTTGCATAATAATGATCAAAAATTCATTTTAAAGTGAGCAGCTGCATGAGCGCTCTGGCATGCCCCCTGCATTCATTCTGCAGGAAAGCGTTCAACAAACAGTCGAGGTGTATATGCGGCCAAACATTTTATGGATTTCAGTGATTTCGGGATTATTGGCTTCTTGCTCGGGCAGCGATGAATCACCCCAGCGATATTTGACGGGAAACACAAATCCTCCGCCTCTGCCGCGCCCTACTCCTTCAAACTTGTGTGCAGAGAGTGAAAATCCGCAAGAACCAGCAGCGAGTAAGCTCTACTGTTTGGATGCAGCAAGCTGTGGCAATCAGACCCACTGCCAAGCGAGTGCTTCGTATATTCAAGACGCCATTGATTTTGCCTCTCAAGCCTCTCGAGACGCGAATTCATTAGTGCACGTAGAACTCTCCCCAGGGACTCATCTCCTTCAGCATGTAAAGACCATTCAAAGTGAAGCAACCCGCAAAGTTTATCTCACTGTCCCTGAAGGCGTTGTCCTTAAAGGTGCCGCCAATGCGTCTCTTCAGGTTCCTTCTTGTGAGGGGTCTTGCACGCCTATCGATACGGCAATTTATATTGGCCCCTTTACTGCGCAGGGTTTGGGAGGCGGCCTCAAGGATTTGAGATTAGGAACTTCAACCCCCTCCTGCAATTGGGAAACCCGCGCCCTTCCTCTCGCCGCAGTGGTGGGAGAAACCGCTCAGACCGATCGAGTGGTTCTCGAAAGACTAAAAATTCAGAATTTTAAAACAGGAATCGAAGTAGGCTCCTTTATTCCTTGGACTCCAGACGCTTTATCCGAATCAGCACTTCAATCCCCCAATTCTGTTTGCCATTCAGGATTTACATGTACGGCAAAGAAAACATTCTTTTCAGGAGCGAATGACAGCCTTCGTCTTAAGATTCAGTACAATGAAATCTGCGGAGTCGATAAGGGAATTGCTGTTATCGGCAATTACGTTGATGTTTTAGGGAACGTCATTCAGATGCGTCCTCCTGAGGAGATTGGAAACGTCCCAACGGGTTTTGGAATCTCGGCAGCCTTTGCCGGAAATCATCACGTTCGCGTCTTAGCCAATACGATTCGAGGCGGACTCGTGGGAATTCTCACCGATGGATCTTATCCACTTCTTTACACATCTCTTTTGTTTCAAAACTACTGGAGCCAAATTCTCGAAGGGATTCGAGCGGCAAATTCCGAAACTTACGCCAATGAGTTTGCAGAGCGTTACCCTCAAGCTCCGCTCACTCAAGGGCAACTCGACTTTGGAGGAAGAATTGATGACTACCTGAGAGCGGGGCAAGTTCTTTTGGATCTCGCTTCAAAGGCGGCCGTGCAATCAAATAATGGAGAACGTCAGCAAATGGGAATGCCCTATGACATTGTGATCGAAAACAATGATGTCTTAGAAACGATACGCGCCTTAGTTCTTTATCGATCGCAATTTGCTCATCTCTATGGAAACAGGCTCTTTGGACACGAAAGATCTTCGATGAGCGATACCGGAATCACTCTCAATCACACCTCGAACTCCTTTGTGGCCGAAAACAACATCCGAAACTTTGATGTCGGCATTCACCTCACGGGTGTGCCTCAAACCTTGAGTGTTTTAGGCTCGTCATATACGGGAATTGGCGTCAAATGGTTGCGAGAAAGTAATGAGTTTCCGGAAGTGGGAAACCTCATTCAAAACGTCAATCTGGGAATCTATGTGGGCTCCGCAAACCCTCGTCAACCTCAGGCTTTGGCAGGATACAATATCTCAGTCCGAAAAAACATTCTCAATGTGCTCAGTGCTCGCGCGTGCAATCTCGTCGGCGCCTCTTCAACCCGCCCTGACATCGATTGGTTTACAGAAAATCTGGCGACTTCGGCTAATGGGATTGATCAAACTTGCAATTAGGGAGTGACTTCAAAGATAGGCCAAGGTTGAGAAGGATTTTTGATGTCGATTCGGGTTCGAATCAAAAACTGTCCTTGATAGAGTCCATCGGAGCCTTCTCTCAAATCAACCGATGTGGGCAAAAGGGCCCACGGCTGGTGAGACGCTGGAGATCCAAAGTCTCTTCCCAATCGAAACGTCAGCAGATCTTCGTACCCAGGAATAGAGAAGGGCTTATCAATGGCTGTATCCCAATCAAAAGTTCTCGCTTCTTCTTCGGCCCGATCAAAAGCCACATCCTCAAAGAGATTGCCCCACTTCATCTCCTTGTGTCGTACTTTGAAGTGTGCGGGATTGGTCCATGCGCCCATATAATGCCCCATATGTTTTCCGCTCTGGGCATCCATCCTGTCTCCCATACTAAAACTAAAGGGAACTTCGAGTTCGACATCGCCATCAATCTCAAACGCAAAGTCCGAAACTCGATCGAGAAGACTGCCGAGCCCTTTAAAGGGCTTCGCTTCTTCTCCAAAAATCAAAGAGAGGGGTCCGTCGATGAGAATCCCCAAAAATCCCAAGATTTTTTCTCCAGTATCGGGAGCCTGCGAAACATTAAATGCAATTCGTGAGATGGGCTGGCCTTCGGCGGTCATTCCGATTCGCACACGATGAATTTTCAATTTAAAGTTCTCGTTCACAAAGGCTTTCTTTTTAGCCTCCGTTTCGATCATTCTTTCGAGTCGATCGAGATTTCGTCGGTCATTCGCAATGGATTCCAAAAACTCGGTCGACAATCCCATGGTGAACGCACCGTTGGTATCCAATTTCTCGCTCACGATCGTCAACGCAGGAGCGCTCGAAGGACGAGCAGCTAAGGCGGAGGGCTGAGGTCCCGTCAGTTCATCAAAATTTGCAAAAAAGGAATAAAATTCCTTTCCTTGATCAGTCTTCCCTCGAGTCAAACTCAATCCGCAGTAGGTGGGATGATACACAACGTCGGTGGCAAGCTGACTTCTGCTGGTCATCAAGGCGTTAAACTGCTGATTAATTTGAGCAACGATCTCATCCAACGGGGCACTGGAACTTGAACCAAATCGAATGAAATCAATAATTCCTGAATCAATCTGTTTTGCATTCTCTGCAACGATACGCTCCGCCTTTTCAACGAAGGGGCCTTTAAGCGAATGCGTCAGATGCTGAAGTTTTTGATTTCCAATCACCTCTGAGACCTCCTCGACTCCATCAGGAAGTGAGCCGAGTGTCCGAACTACAATATCTCTGCCCTCTTGGTTTGCAATTTCCCTAAGACTCTCGCCATCGATCTGCAGGGTTCCCACACCTTTGTGAATCGGAAGAACGTTCTCGAACTCCTTTAACTTTTGAGAAAATCTCATCGTCGCACTCCCCAAAAGTCCTCGATTGAGATTCATCATTCTTTCGAGTGGAACCTCGGGGATAGTTTGACGCTTAGGCTTGTCATCCAAAAAGATGTTTGGCGCTTCAAAGCGTCTCACTTCTGCAAGGCGAGCGGCCACATCCCCATTGAGTTCATCCCACATCATCTGAATCACTTCGCGCTGAATTTCTTTTTTAGCTGCGGGGAACTCCGTTCTCAAAAGTTTCTCGACGACACTCACTTCTTCTTCGCGAACTTTTGCCACGGCCCCGGCACTCCCCGACGTGATGACAGCGTCAGTGGCTATTCCTCCTAAACCAAGACGCTCCAGTTTTAGCTGGGGGCGAATGGCCCAGTTCCAAAGCATCGAGGCTCCTCTCACTCCATTTGCAAGACTCCCTTTAATTCCACTCGCTTGAACATATCCAATCTCAGGAGCCCCAGGTCCGGACTGAGGAATTTGATATTTTTCTTCGACTTCCGAAAAATCGGCTCCGATCGGAATCGCCATGAGGCCTGCGCCCGAGGCTTCTTGAATCACTCGCCACGTCATTTTAATTTTGGGAGGAGCTCCTTCAGCGTGAGCCCCAAAATTAATTTGAGAAACCCCTCCTTCGGGTGATTTGATCTTCTGCAGCTGAATTTCGAGTTCGGGAGGCAAGGTGAGTTCCACTTCGATATCCATGAGTCCCACCTGATTCGCGAGTTGAGCTGTCAACATCGAGGGCATCCCGTCGACTTTTGGAAAATCAATGATTTCTTGCCAAGTAGGTTTTCGGGGAGTCGAGGCTTTGATATTCAGCTTGAGATCTCCAGATTTTTTGAGATCAAAAGACTTAATCAATCGAACAAAACTTGGATCTCCTGCAAACTGAGGCGAATTTTTTTGAGGGCGACCTACTATTTTTGATTCTATCTCACGCAGGAGTAACGGCTCGAGTTTTGAAAATACCTGATCGCCCAAAATCTTTTCATGGGCTTTGGCGATGGCCAGACCTTGCCGAAGAAACTGATTGAGAATGGGCTCCTTTGATTTGAAATCCAAAATGATTTTTTCACCTCCGATGGCGCTCAACTCTATAAATTCGAGAGTCGTTTCATCCAAAAGGCAGAGATCCACGTCCACGGAACTCAGGTTCCACTGTGGGGCGCCGTCTTTCCATCCCAAATCTGCGCTGCACTCTGCTTGACCACCTCGAACTTTGAAGTGCGGAATCACTTCGAGGCTCTCGTTTTCAAACAGAACGAGATCGTAGAGTTCATTGAGAATCTGCTGCATGAGGGGATCGTCCACTGAGCCCATCAGTGATTTTGGAAGCTGACTCCTGCCAAGCAAAAGCCTTGGAGCAAAATTCTCTGGAGCCACAAATGAAACGGCTGCCGATTTGCCTTCAGCATCGACTTCGATGTCCAGCGACCTGCCTTTCAGCGGAACAGTCGTTTGGGCTCGCGTGATCAATCGCCCTTCACTTTCGACAGCGGCCATTTCTAAAAATGTTTCTGCTTTGTCTGCGGGAGATAAATGAAATTTCGGGGACTTTCCCGGCCGATCTTCAAGCCAAACAATTAAGTCGACTGATTTTTGATCCAAAAATCTCTTGAGCCCCGCCTCCAGCATAGAGGGCTCGCTCTGGGTTCCTTGCTTTTTGAGAAGACGTTGGCCGAGCTCAGATTCTGCAATCATCTGAAAGGCCTCACGAAAGAGGGGCTCTTGAATCGCCCTCGCCACTGTCTCCTCCATCTCCTTTCGATCCAAAAGAGCTTTTGCAAAGTTGGACTCCCAGTCGTTGATTTCGATTCCAAAGGGTGATTGCGGGTCGAGTGAATCAATCACTGAACCCGAGAGCTTGAATTCGATCGGAAGGAGTTTCAACTTTTGATTGGGAGTTAAGACTTTGGATGCGTCAATACCGTGAGGCAACACGCGCTCCTCTCCCGATTGAGGATTGATTTCGACGAGCTGGATTCGAGTTTGATCTACGATTTCTACTTCGGGATTTCCGAAGACTCGAACCTGAAAATCCGCGAGAGCCCTCTGTTTGGTTGCCGGCTGAGTCTCCAAAATGAGTTTCTGAACATTTGGAAGAATCTTGACTTCGATTCCATGACGCAGACGCCAGTAACGAACTCGGTTTTCCAAATCCTCGAGGATCAAATTAATTTCCGCCTTGTCTTCTTCGGCCGAAAAGAGATCCAAAATTTGTGTCTTGGCTTGTTCAATGAATTTGGTACCCGACTCTCGCCCCAGGATATCGAGAACGGGTCGATCAATGGGGATGGTTCTTTCAAATCCTCGATTGAGTTCTGCCAGATTGGTTTTGAGCCGAGATTCGATGTCCGGACGGTGGGCTTCTAAAAAAATCTTGGCAGCCTGAAAGCGCACAAAGTCGCGCTCGACTTCGGCTTCAACCGGCGATTGCGCTTGAACGCCAAAAGCACCCAAAAGGAACAGGAGTCCCCAAAAGCCATGAATACGTAAAGAATCCACCTTAAGAATCAAAAGCTGCAAGCAGGATGCCAAATTCAGAGCCCCAGCCCAGTCCTAACACCTTAAAATAACTGATGAATTTGTGAATAGCTGGCGAATCTCAAAGCAAAGGTGTGGCGCTTGCGGAGCTCACTTCCACTTCAAAAATGAACTCAGACGCTTAAGAATACTGCTGTCCTCAGTCAAAACTTCAGAATCCTTAATCTCTTGCGCCCGAGATCGAGCGGCACTCACTCGAGAGGATTGAGATTTTTGGGTCTGCTGTCGAAGAGCGTCGTGAAGCACGTGGAGACTGATCTTCTTTGAAAACAAGAGTATTTCACCAAGTCTAAAAATTTTTGGGGCCTGGCCTCGAGAGTGCAGAATTCTCAATTCTGCCTGAGCGGTGAGAGCGTGAGCGATATCCTCGAGACTTACGGCTCCACTTTTGATCAGGATTTGTCCGAGTTTTCGGTCTTCGCTGAGCATCTTTGACCCTTAAGACTTGCAATCGGTTCACCAGGTTTAAAGGGCTTAAAGCCCTCCATGAGGGGGAAATCCCTAATTTTTGCGAGCCCCTCAGTGACAAAATTGGGTCCAGTCAAAGTTAAGCCTTTGAAACTAATCAAAATTTTAGGTCCCCTATAAGGGATTTGTCTTTAAGGGTATGAGAAGTGCTCGATTAGACGAGCCCAGATAAGGAGGCCCTCAATGCCTAGTTTTAGACATTTTGCATACGGATTGATTTTAATTTTGGCGACGCAAGCTCTTAGTGCCCAAGGACTGGAACTTCATTTGGATGCATCAGTAAAGAATGCTGACAATCCTCAAAAGCAGATTTCACTCGTGCCCACTCACTTCGAAATCTTTCGAGCCTTTGTTCCTCAATCTGATCCCACACCGGTGACGTTTCGAGATCCGAATGTTCTCGTTGACCCTTTTATTCGCGTCCATGGCCCCACGGCCCTCTACGTAAATTCAAAATTGGAAGAAGGCCAGAACCCAAACTTGAATCCAAAAATCGAAAACTTTAGCAAGATGATAGAAAATCTAAATGTCGACATTGCACCCACTGATCTTGTCTTGAGAGGCACTGGCTTTAATGTATTCAATTCATGGAATCCGCTCCAGACATCCATTTTGGTCACTGAGCTTTGCAAGATTACTCGCCCAAAGAGAATCGCGCAGTGCAACTTGGAATTCCCAGCCATTGAAGTCTTTGACGGCCCGCTCGATGGAATTTCGTCAATTCGTTTCAAGGTTTTTAGAAAGTCAGAGTTTGAGGTCTCCACACTTGATAAGCTCCCTGCTGAGATTCTTAAAATTCGTGAGGAACATTTGCAAAAAAACTCTCGCGAATTGCTTCAGGAAGAAAAGACTCTCAAAGGCTACTTTCTCTATGCGACCTATCACTTTGATGCCGCGATGAAAGTTGTCGATGAAGGCACTCGTAACGAAAAGGCATTTGAATGGCGTTACGGACTTTCTCAATCTCAGGGCCGTCTGGCTTTGATCATGGGAGATTATTGGATCGAGCGTGAAATCAATTACGCCGTGGGTACTCAAAAAACCGAAAAGGCCCTCGTTCGATTGGATTGGAACAAAGCCACTAAGAAATTCTTTTTTGCGAGCGAACTCGCCTATGAAAGCTTGCCCCAGTAAAGCTTCGCCCCTTAAGATGACGCTTGAGTGAAAAAGCCTCTTCTTTTTACACCAGGTCCGACCCCCTTGCCGCCCACAGTTTTGGCCGCTCTTTCAGAGCCCATCCGCTACCATCGCTCCGAGGAATTTCGAACTCTCATGGCCGAGTGTCAGCGAGGTCTCCAAAAACTCTTTGGAACTCAGGAGCCGATCGTGACGTTGACGAGCTCAGGCACAGGCGGGATGGAAGCCGTGATTCGATCCTGTCTCCAACCGTCAGACAAAGTATTGGCCGTTAATGCCGGAAAATTTGGAGAGAGATTTTTGCAACTCACCGACGCCTTTGGACTGAAGGTGGACGAACTCAAGCTTCCTTGGGGAAAATCCGTGAGCGTCTCAGCTCTCAAAAAAGCGCTTAAGCCGGAACATACGTGCCTCCTCATTCAACATAGCGAAACCTCTACGGGTACTCTTCATCCGCTCTCCGAAATCGCGGCTTGGCTCAAAAAGGAACAACCCAAGACTCTTTTGTTTGTTGATGCCATCACCTCGATCGGCGCTTTGCCCTTTCAAATGGATGAGTGGGGTGTCGACGCCACCGTGACGGGCTCTCAAAAGGCCCTCATGCTTCCGCCTGGCTTGAGTTTTGTGGCTCTCTCCCCTCGCGCGCGAAAGCGCGCCAAGACACCGAGTCTTCCGGGATTTTATTTTGATTTGAACCGTGAATTTGAATCCCAGGTCAAAGGGCAGACTGGATTTACGCCGAGTGTTTCTCTGATTGTCGCTCTCAAAGAGAGTCTTCGATTATTGGAAGAGGAAGGGCTCTCGCATGTCTTTGAGCGTCATCAAAAGCTCGCCGCCGCCACCCGCCACGCGGTCGTTGCCATGGGTCTCGAACTCGCTTCGGAACTCCCATCGGTCGCCTGCACGGCGATCAAAGCCCCTGAAGGAGTAAAAATTAAGGAAATTCTCAAAACCATCGAAGAAACTCATGGGTTTCGAATTGCCGGAGCCCAGGGCGAATGGGAGGGCAAAGCCTTTCGTATTTCGCATTTGGGATACTATTCGCCATTTGATCTATTGAGCGCTCTGACCGCTCTCGGTGGAGAACTGGGCCGGGCCAAAGTAAAAGTGGATTTGATGAAAGCTCTCAAAGTCTTTATTGATGAACTAGAGCTTTGAAATGGCGAATCCAAAATTTGAAGTCTACATCGTCGATGAATTGAGTCTTCGAGCCCAACGGCAGCTCAAATCCGCAAGCAGTATTTTGTGGAGGATTGTTCCCGCTCGTGCTCTCGCCAAATATCTTCCTCGTGCTCACGGAATCATTTTGAGATCAACCTCTCCGTTCTCCAAAAAAGAGTTCCAAAAGGCTCCGCACTTGAAATGCCTCGTCATGGCAGGAACGGGTATGGATCACATCGATCTGAAAGAAGCCCAATCACGCGGAATTTATGTGACCAATGCCGCTGGGGCCAATGCGACGGCTGCGGCGGAACTCACGGTCGGCTTACTCATCAGTCTCCTGAGAAAGATCCCCCAAGCGGACGATCGAGTCCGTCGCGGAAGATGGACACCACTCACGACCTTACCACTCAGAAAATCCCTGAGAGGCTTCGAAATATCCGGAAAGCACGTCGGCATCATTGGTCTCGGGCGAGTGGGCCGACGTGTCGCCGCTCGACTTCAGGCTTTTGAGGCCGAAGTCTCTTTTTGCGATCCCTATGTCTCTGAGGCAAATGGAACTCCTTTCAAAAAACTCCCCTTCAGGCGACTTTTGGAGACCTCCGATATTATTTCTGTACACACTCCTCTTACATCTGAAACCCGTGGCCTTCTTGATTTTCAGGCTCTTCAGATCTGCAAAAAAAAGCCCTTTTTAGTGAATACCGCTCGCGGATCAATCGTTGTCGAACAAGATGTTGTGCGCGCTCTGAATAAGGGCCTGCTTTCGGGCTTTGCGGCGGACGTTTTTGAGACTGAGCCGATTCCCCGTACATCGGCCCTCTTAAAGTCAGAGCTCACGCTCCTCTCTCCTCATGTTGGAGCGCAGACCTTGGAAGCACAAGAGCGCGTCCATGAGATTTCTGTTCAGCGACTCATCGATTATCTGTTAGACGGAAAGACGGAAGGCGGGTTCTAGAAGATGACATCCAAAGTTCAAAACATCGTTCTTTTGGGAATTCAATGGGGTGACGAAGGCAAAGCCAAGATCATCGATCACTTGGCCGAGAAAGCGGATATCGTGGTTCGCTTTCAAGGGGGCAATAATGCGGGCCATACCATCGTCGTCGGAAGCGAAAAAACTGTCCTTCATTTGATTCCCTCGGGAGTACTGCATCCGCAGACCGTGAATGTCGTCGGCAATGGTGTTGTGTTTGATATGGGTGTTTTTTTGGAAGAAAAAAACAAACTCGCCAGTCGCGGTGTACACGTAGGGCCTGAGCGCCTCAAAGTTTCCGAACTCTGTCATGTGATCTTGTCCTACCATCAGCTTTTGGATCGAGGCCGTGAAAAATTCTCAACCGGTGTTAAAATCGGAACGACCGGTCGTGGGATCGGCCCCACCTACGGCGACAAAGCCATGCGTCTTGGCGTGCGAATTGGTGAGTTTAGAAATGTCAAACCTCTCAAACAAAGACTTGAGGATACTTACAAAGAAAAATGCCTCCAGCTCAAAGAGCTCGGCGTAACAGAAGTCCCGAGTTTTTCAGAAATTTTTGAAAAGAGTTTAGAACACTACGAACAAATCAAACCCCATTTGATCGACACCTCTCGATATCTCTCCGAACAATCCGCGAACGGAAAGCGCATCATCTTTGAAGGCGCTCAGGGCACGCTGCTCGATATCGATTACGGAACTTATCCATTTGTCACGAGCAGCAATACGTCTTCCGGATTTGCCGCATGCGGATCGGGTGTAGCCCCATCGCATTTGCATTATGTCTTGGGTCTTACCAAAGCCTATACCACGCGCGTCGGCGCGGGACCGTTTCCGACCGAATGTTTGGGAGCAGACGAAGCAATTGGCAAAGAAATCGCCACCAAAGGAAATGAGTTTGGATCGACCACGGGAAGACCCCGCCGATGTGGATGGCTTGATCTCGTCGCCCTCAAGCGAGCTGTAACACTCAATGGCTGCCATGGATTGGCGCTTTCCAAACTCGACATTCTTTCGGGCTTTCCCGAAGTCAAAATGGCTACCGACTACGTGATTGACGGCCAGAAAACTCAAGACTTTCCCAATTTTTGGGATCGCGAAGTCAAAGCCGAGTATCAAAGCTTTAAAGGCTGGCCGGCATTTTCGGGAGCAGCACGAGAATCTCAGTTGCCGTCGGAACTGCTGACCTTTGTTAAGGCCATTGAGGATTACACCAAGGTTAAAGTGGTGATGATTTCTACCGGACAAAAGCGAGATGAAATGGTGATTCGAGACGCTCGCCTGAATTAGACAAGCATCGGCATTACCAAGGAATCACAAACTGAATTCCGATCGTCGGGCCTCCGAATTTTTGACTGACGAGGAGTTTTTCTTTGTGAAAAAATTCGAGAATGAGTTCGCCTTTGCCATCCGCAGGCTTTTCGACACTGCAGCGTTCAATTTTGGCATCAAAGCTGACAGACATCGGCACAGCGCCTTCGAAGGAGCGCTTGATCATGGGATCCGTCGTTGACACACAAATTCCAGAGAATTTCAGGCCCTTTGTTCCTTCGACTTTGAGAGTCGAACCTTGCGAAGCAACAGCTGTTTGAGCAGCCAATTGACCGATAAAAACACTCAATCCCATAATGGCCGAAAATATCCCTTTCATAAAAAAACTCCTCTTCAAAAAAGGTCCTCCAATGCCCACCAAAAAGCAAGGCCCGCTTTTTCAAGCAGGCCCCGCAGTAAATTCTCAAATTTAAATCGAAGCGATTAGCTTTGCTTCATCAAAGCATCGATGACTTCTTTAAACTTCTCAATCGGCTGAGCGCCAACCAAGAGGACTCCCTTAATCGAACCTTGTCCATCGGGCTTGCCGATAAAAAAGCTCGGGGTTCCACCTGCGCCATTGGATCGAGCAAAGTTTGCATCTTCCTCGATTTGTTTGCCGAGGGCTTCTTCTTTCATGTCCTTCTCAAATTTTTTGAGATCCAGCTTGAGTTCTTTTGCCCACTTTTTAAAGTTTTCGGCTTTGAGCTCGCGCTGATTCTTAAAGAGAATGTCATGCATTTCCCAGAATTTGCCTTGCTTATGAGCGGCTTCAGCAGCTTTTGCAGCGGGAGTCGCATCGGGATGAAAGGGCAAGGGATTGTGTCTGAAGTGCAGCGAAACACTTTCGCCGTAGGTCTTCATGACTTCATCCACTGTGGGAAGAACTCGCGTGCAAAACGGACACTGAAAATCCGAAAATTCCACGATCACAACCTTGGGAGTCTTGGAGCCCTTCGAAGGAGAATTTCCTAAGGCCACAGTCACGGGGTTTTTCATACGCTCTTCGAGCGATGGACCTTGCTCTGCCTTAGCCGCTTCTTCTCGCTTCTTTTTGACGATACCATCAATCGCTTTTTCGACTGCGGCTTCGCCGTTTTTCTCAAAATATCCGTTAATATAATGGTCAGCAATCTTTTGGCAGCCGGTCAATCCGGTCAATACCGTAAGGATCGCGAGGGTTTGAATAAACTTCATAAGATCTAGAATCCTCCTGTTCCGGATACTTTAAGGGAAGTCGTTTCGGTCTCACAAGGATTCTTTCGATTTTCAAATGTCTAGTTCATGAGCGCCTTGTCAACGCGGTGCTTAAATGAATCACGTAAAGTCGCGTGACCACGAAGCTCCGGATCTTCAGTGACAATGGCTTCGGCATCTGCTTTTGCCGCTTGCAAAAGATCAAGATCTCGAGGCAATCGAGCCAAACTAAATGTGGGCTCACCGCTCTGACGTGTTCCCAAGAGTTCGCCCGGACCTCGAAGTTCGAGATCGATTTCAGATAGCTTAAAGCCATCCTCAGTTTGTTCCATACTTCTCAGACGTGTCACAATTTCAGGCGTGCCCAAATGAGACGCCATCAAATAGCAAAAACTCTTGAGCGTTCCTCGTCCCACTCGCCCACGCAATTGGTGCAACTGCGACAGTCCAAATCGCTCCGCATGCTCCACGACCATAATTGTTGCGTTGGGCACATCCACTCCAACCTCCACAACAGTCGTCGACACCAGGACATGCACCTTGCCCTGCCGAAAATCTTCTAAAATTCCCGATTTTTCCTCGGCCTTCATTCGGCCATGAAGTTCTGAAACTTTAAAGTCGACAAAGACTTCTCGGAGATGCGGAAGCATTTCATTGAGACTTTTAAGATTGAGTTTTTCACTCTCATCAATGAGCGGAAACACAATATAAACTTGGCGGCCCTCTTTGAGCTGATCCAAAATCGAAGACTCGAGCAGACTTCGCTGCTTTTCGGTAAAGACTTTGGTCACAATGGGTTGACGGCCTGGAGGCCGTTCATCAATCACCGAAATATCCAAGTCTCCATAGACAGTGAGCGCCAAAGTCCGAGGGATCGGAGTCGCTGTCATCACCAAAAGATCGGGCGAGCGGCCCTTCTGCACCAACCGAGCTCGTTGACGAACTCCAAAGCGGTGTTGCTCATCCACAATGACGAGGCCCAAATTTTTGAACTTCACTTCATCTTCAAAGAGAGCATGAGTTCCAAAAATCATCGCCGCTTGGCCCTGCTCTATTTTTTGCAAGGCCTCGCGCTTTTCTTTGGCGCTCAAGCTGCCGGTGAGTTTGACACATTCAAGCCCGAGTCCCGCAAACCATTTTCCAAAATTCTTAAAGTGCTGATCGAGCAAAATCTCTGTTGGCGCCATCAGTGCCGCTTGGTAACCCGCTTCGAGAGCCACCAAAGCGGCGGCCCCTGCGATAACAGTCTTGCCCGAACCCACATCGCCTTGAATCAAGCGATGCATCACTCGAGGCTTCATCATGTCTTCGAGGATCTCTTGCAAAACTCGCTTTTGAGCATTGGTAAACTGAAACGGAAGCTGACTCTTCATTTGGACCCAAAATTTTTCGGGTTTGGGAAAGGCGATTCCTTCGGCCGCCATATAGTCCCGTCGTTTGAGGGCAATACTCAAACTCAAATGAAAAAACTCATCGTAGATGAGTCGGCGATGAGCGGGAGTTTTAGAATCTCTCAGCAAATCAAAGTCGGCTTTGGGCGAAGGTTCATGGAGGTCCAATATCGCCTGCGAAAGCTTTGGAAACTGTCGACGCGTTCGGATCGCTTCGGGCAGTGGATCAGGAAGTGTCGAAGCAAAATCTTTGACCGCTTGTCGAAGAATTCTTCGGATTGTCTTTTGATAAAGGCCTGAGGTTTCGGAATATATGGGAACAATCCCCTGGCCAGAAGCTTCGCTCTCTAGCACTTTGCCCAGAATCTCAATCTCGGGATGAACCATTTGAAGTTGGCCTCGGTAGGCTTGGACTTCACCCGTCACAAGAACATAGGTCCCCTCTTCCAGTTTTTTGGTCTGGTAGGGCGCATGAAACCAAGTGAGCTTTAAAGTACCGAGCTTACCGTTCACGTCATTGAGATTCATCTCAAAAGCACGGCGCTTGGATTTTGAATAAAAAACGGGATGGGAGCGCGCGACAAGGCCGATCACCACCACTCGAGAGCCCGGAGCAATTTCACTCACATTCAAAACTCGACGGCGATCCTCGTAAGTGCGAGGCAAAAAGTAGAGCAAATCCTGGATGGTTAAAATGTCTTTGCGACCAAAAAGACCGGCTAATTTTTCGCCCACTCCTTTTGCGTATCGCAGTGGTTTTTGCAATGGATTTTGTTCGACTCGCACTCTCAAGAACTATCACATTTAGTTTTGTCGTTCCCAGTGACATTCTGTGTTAGGATTTGAGATATATGACGATTTCCGATTCAACTAAGCCCTTTGCACCTAATTGGCGGAATATTTTGGTGGTTATTCCCACCCATTTGGTCGGATTGCTCGCGATTCCGGTCTATGTTTACGGTTTTGGAGGCACACTGACCACGGCGGACTGGATCTTGATGGTGGCCATGTACGCATTCTCAGTCCTTGGAATTTGTATCGCCTATCATCGGGGACTTTCGCACCGAGCGTTTGGGATGAATCGGCCCCTTCGAATGATTTCACTTTTGGCAGGGACTTCGGCGGGAGAGGGTTCCGCCCTCAGCTGGTGTTCGGATCACCGCCGTCATCATATCTATGAGGACACTCCGGCGGATCCCTACAACGTCAATCGCAGTTTTTGGTGGGCTCATATAGGATGGCTCCTTGGAAGTCCGACAACGACTGATTTTTCGAACGTCAAAGATCTTGAACGAGATCCTTTGCTGAGATTTCAGCACAAGTATTACGGAATTCTCTATGTGGCCTCGTCTTACCTCCTGCCAATGTTTATCGGCGCTCTCTATGGACGCGCGCTCGAGGGCCTTTTGTTTGGTGGTTTTGTACGATTGTTTTTTGTGAACCAAGCGACGTTCATGATCAATTCGTATGCTCATTATTTTGGCCGACAGCCTTACTCTACGAAGTCCACCGCGAAGGATTCTTGGTTGCTCGCATTCTTGGCTTCGGGCGAGGGCTGGCACAATTATCATCATCGCTTTCCGTTTGATTACAGAAATGGCCCCAAAGTCTGGCAGTGGGATCCAGGAAAGTGGTTTATTTATTCGGCATCAAAAATGGGATGGGCTTGGAATCTCAAACGCACGCCCGATATCGAAATTTTAAAAGCTCAAATGGAAACCGCCAAAGAAAAGAAGCCCGTACAGAGTCCGGTCCTCCAAGAATTGGAAGTCAAGATTTCCGAGGCCTACCAAAAGTGGAACAAAGCGGCTTTGGAATGGAATCTTAAAACAGAAGATTTTAAACGTCGCCGTAGCCAAGAATGGGATGAGGCCAAAGAATCACTAGCGACGACTCGAGCAGAATATATTGCGCTCTATCGTCAGTGGTGGGCCGAAGTCCGCGCGACTCTTAATTCGCAAACGGCTTAGGGATAAACCAGAACATAAGGTTAGAAAAATTGAAGTGCAAAGAGATTCAGTCCATCACATGAACTGGATCCCCTTGCACTTCGTATTTGATTCTTGAGAAAAAGCTATTCCTCTGGCTCACCCGCTGGTTCTTCACAAGCGGATGGATCCTCCTCCGGACATGGCGTCACGGGGTGTTGGGTCTGAAGCCCAGGAATAGTTAAAAAATAGCCAATCACCAATGCTAATGGGATTGCCTTCATAAGAGTCCCTTTCTCCCCACAAGAATCCCCTTTGAAAAATTTTAACATACAAAAAAGATTTCTGCCGCTTCGCCCAAAATTTGCAACGTTCGTTGTCACTCTCTCAAGGATGGCTCAACCAGTTTAAAACATAAGTCATATTAAATAGTTGGCGAGGAGTGCCCTGCTTCACGCTGCCCTTGAGCTCTATATAATAGAGCCGTGATGCAGGGCCGAAGCGAATTGAGAGGATTTACGATCATCGAAATCATGATCGCAATTCTGATTTTGAGTTTTATCGGAATCAAGGCATCTCAGTTTCTCAAAAAGAATCAGGCGGTTCTCCAATCGACCGAAAAACAAAATGCGCTCATGAATCTCTCTCAATCTGTTGTGGGACGGTTTAAATCTGAAATTGAACAATCCGTTAGTCTCTTTCCCTCCTGCGAAGACAATGCCGCGTCGGGTCTCATCTCTGGAGATTGCTCTGCCCTCGAAGTTCGAGCAGGCATTACGCCTTTGCCCGGTCTCTATCGAGAAGATGTCGACAATTTGGATGATTTTTTACCGACAAATGATCTCACCTCAAATCCTTCCACACTGATTAACGACAGTGATGCCGTAAGACTCGTTCTTTACAATTTTACAGGCTCCTTTAATTGCAAACTCAATCCGAGACATACAGCTTCTGCCAATCCCTCGCAAACTTCGGGAGTCGGTGTTGGCGCTCAGCGACTCTGGGCTCATCCTCAGTGTGCCGACGTGCTCGAGGTCGGAAAGCTCTACATTTTGACTGAAGAAATCAATGACGTGATCTATTCCAATATCTTTCAGGTGACAGCTCTCTCCACGCTCGTGCTGGGAGATAGCACAACCGAAATCCAAGTTGATCACACGAGCAGCCAAAGTCCTTACAATCAGCCGGGAGGATTGGGTCTCGCCGGGTTTACATCCGAAGCCAGAATCTACCCCGTCAAACTCGTCGAATGGGCTGTGGATGGAGCAGAAGGGGGACTTTACCGAAGAGAATTCAATCCCGATTCAAACGATCTTACGGGAGAAGGTGAATGGGAAGTGATCGATCCCGCAGTTGAAGACATGCAGCTTGCGTATACGACGCAAACACTCACAGGCGGCAGTCTTCATCTGCGTACTGTCACTTGGACAGCAGACGATGATAACAATGGACTCGAAGACCTCGTGGGAATTAACCCACACCTGGTTTTTCGATCATCTGTGGAAGACTCCACAAAGGCCGGAACCTATGACAATCCGCTCTCAGAAGCTGTAGAAGCGGATTCGTTCCCTCGCCAGGAGTCTCACTTTCTCGCTGTCGTTAGAAACAGATAAGTCGAGTGTAGCGTCGAGAAAGTCATTTTATGAATAGCAACAGCCTTTTTCTAAACACACAGCGAGGATCCGCTCTCCTCATGACCATGGCCTTTATGATCTTAGGGCTCGGCCTCACTTTGGCTTTCCTCAATTCTGCGCGCAATCACCTCTCCCAATCGAGCTTTAGTCTCGATTCGACGGATGCGAACTATCAAGCCGAAGCGCAATACGAAAGTGCTAAAGCCAAAATAGATCGCGCGGTCGATGCCATTACGTTTAACGGTAAGCTGCGCTATCCCAGTGCGAGTGCCTCATTAGCTGCCAATGGTGAGAGATTTGACGTGATTAACAATCTCTATGCGACAGATACAAACAATAATAACTCTGCGCTCGATGAAGCCTTAAACTTTTTGAGAGATGCCGTCAGAGCTCAAGCGTACTCTTCCCAAGGCACACTCAACGCAAACCACGAGTTTGCCTATTTTGATTCTGGAAACAATCCTGCCTTCCCCACAACTTGGACTGATCCCGATCCCAATGATGACAAATATGTGGAGTGGAAATTTAGTTTTAACCCCCTAAGAGTGGAGTCTCAGATTGCGTCGGATCCAAAGAGTATAACTTTTGAATATGAGTATCTTGTACAGGTCCGAGGGTATGGGCGAAACAGATTCACAACTCGAGAATACGAAGACTCGGGAGTGATCAGTGTCAGTGTCGAGGGTCGGCCCTTTTCACAGTGGGCGCTCTTTATGGATTCGATGCTCAACCAAAATGGAAGCACACTTTACTTTGCTGGAGGTAACACCTCCGCTCAAGCCCAAGAAGTCTATGGAGGTCCTGTCCACGTCAACCAAAAGCCAAACTTTTATGGACACCCCTATTTCTCAGGATACTTTACCTCCTCGATTGCTGAGAACCTCTGGAACTATGTGAGCGCTACCAATTATACGGGTTGCCCTTCTCAGTGTCCCACATTCGAGGACAATAAAGCAGGTGGTGTTCCAAGTGTCTCAATGCCTTCGGCAATGTTTAATACTCACCGACTTGCCGCAGGAGATACGTCATCGACCGCATCCACGAATAATACTCAACCCACCGTGGCCGAAATGAAATCTTTTCTGACTTATCATGCGGATGGAACGTTTAATCAAGCATTGACGAGTATTCCGAATGGCATCTATCTCCCGGTCAACAACTTAGCCTCCAATGTTCCTTCAGGAGGAATCTATGTCGAAGGAAATGCCGAAGTCACAATGAATGTTGTCACGGGTGAATCTGATGTGAACACCTATTCAAGCTCAAGCGCATGGACACAAATTCAACCGTCCCACCAATCGTGTAAATTTCAGCAAATCAAAATTAATTCGACGTCTGCAGCATCGACCGCGCGAGATATCCTCATTGCCGACGATCCTTGCAATGTAACTTATGTATTTAATGCAAATAATTACGCCGCGGCTCCTAGCATCCTCAATGGGCGTATCAATGGAACCATTCATGTCAATGGAGCGATTTCTAAACTCGGTGGAGCGAGCCGAACGAGACCCGCTGTCGCTCAGGACTTTGCGCTGACGGTTTCAGCGCTCAAGGATATCTATATCACGAATGACCTCCAATACGAGGATGTAGAGTATGTGACAGCCACTGCAGATGGGTCCATGGGAACCACGCCAGTGGCGAATGCCTACGGCGACCTGAATGGATCGGGGATCAGTCCAACAAATCCCGACATTGCGGCGACAGTCTCTGAAGACTCCCAGACCATTCTTGGAATCATCTCCACTCAAAAGAACGTCTTGATTTATGTCCCAACTCCTTACAACGCGAGCACGAGTGCGCCGAATGATATCAATTTGCATGGCGCAATCTACGCCGGAAACTCAAACGCCTACGATTCTTCAACGGGTGTGGGATGCGGTGCCAATACTGCCAATAAAAAGGGCTGTGGATTCGGAGTTCTTAATTATTCCGCTTCAGGAACGCCCAACAAAGGAAACATCAAATTCTTTGGCGGGATCTCCGAGTATAAGGATCAAACGACGGCCACTATTTCGGGATCTACACTCAAGGGTTATGCCAGTCGCTACTTTTATGACCAACGTCTTTATGACGGCATCAGCCCTCCCGCGTTTCCGATCTCAAACTTTCCAAACGCTTATGGATCGATTCGTCGGATGAAATCCTACCGATTGGCGCAGCAAGAAGACTAGGGGCAAACGAACACGTGAAGACAGAAAACAGAATCAATTCTCTTATTGAGAAGTCCATCGAAGAGGGCTTTGATATCAACCCTCAAGAGCCTCTCCCTCCACTCCTGGGCGCAGAGCTGCGTAAGACAGCTCGAAAAGACATTCAGGGAACCCAACTCAACGTTTCGTTTGGGAGCGATAGAGCCCTAGCCAAAGCCTACGTCGATAATATTTCTCTGGGTGGATTATTCTTAAAAACCACGGACCGGCCAGCTCTTAAGTCCTTAGTGAACTTGAACCTCGCAGTACAAAGTCTTCACCAAGAGGCTTTTGAGATCCAACTTCAGTGTCAAGTCGTCCGCCATGCGACGGACGGGATTGGACTGACGTTCACCAATTTGGATTCAGGCAAACGAGCTCAATTTGAATCCTTTATCAAAAACCTTCCCGCGCTCTTGGATGTCCCTTTGAATCGCGCTCGACTGAAAGATCAGAGCATTGAACGCTTAGACGAACTGCGAAACTCAAAAGTCCGCACGCTTCAGCGCAATAAAACTTTTGCAGTACGCGCCTTTGCAGCATTGCTGCTTGTCACTCTGAATATTTGGGCCCTTTGGGAAGTCCACGAGGACTTCAACAACTCACAATCATTGACGAGCAGTCATCAGATGACGATTGGCAACCAGGTGATAGATGCTCGGCAAATTCAGCGAGTGACTCGAACAAACGAGGGACTCTATGAAGTTATCGCCGACGGTGTGAAGGGTCCGCTCTTACTTCTCCCGGACCAGGTCAACCAGCTCCCCCCCCATCTCAAAACGGGAATCAAAGCCACAGACTTTCCAAAAAAGGTGATTCGGAAATCAAAGACGGCTCCATCCCACATGATCCGCATCGGTCATGCGGCACGAAAACGCTGATTTAAACCAAACTTAACGATACTCAATTTTGGTAATCGCAAATGTCCGGCCCCCACTGGGGGTAGCGACGACGACTTCATCGCCTTCTTCTTTGTTGATCAAAGCTTTTCCGATGGGCGAATCAATGGAGATGAGATTTTGTTTGGCATCTGATTCGTGCGAACTTACGAGCTGATATTTAAATTCTTGTTCGGTCTCCGTATCCACCACCGACACTGTCGCTCCAAACATGACACGACTATCACTCAGAGACTTAGGATCAATCACTTCAGCGCGCGCCAAAATATCTTCGAGCTGAAGCATTCGCGCATTGATCAACCCCTGCTCCTGCTTAGCGGCATCATAATCCGCATTCTCTGACAAATCCCCGTGACCGCGAGCTTCTTCGATCGCCTTAATATTATTGGGGCGCTCGACATGCTTGATGTGCTCGAGCTCTTTTTGCAGTTTCTCGTAACCTTTAGGTGTCATGGGTTCTCGTTTCATTTTTTGACCTTTCTCTGCATTAAACTGACCGGCGCTTCGCGGCCTTTGGCCGTGCTCACCACCGACTCCAATCCTTGAAGCGATTGGATATTGAGTTCACCTCGAATCCAGCGGCTGAGCGAATTCACCGACGCTCGGGCCGCGGTAATCGCCGTAAAATAAGGCACGCCTGTCTGAAGTGCCGAGCGCCGAATCGTATAGCTATCCGACACGGCCGTATCACCATCGGTGGTATTGATGACCATCGCAATTTCACCGTTAATGATCGCATCCACAATATGAGGCTGACCTTCTTTGACTTTGTTGATCCCCGAACAAACAATTCCGTGGCTTCTCAAAAACGCCGCTGTGCCATGGGTGGAGACGATCCTAAAACCCAGCATCTTAAGCTTAGAGCAAATATCCAAAATCTTAGGTTTGTCTGAATCCTTCACACTGACAAATACGGTTCCAGATTTTGGCATACGGTGATTGGCTGCTAAAAGTCCCTTCATAAAGGCTTCGGCAAAATCTTCACCTATCCCCATCACTTCGCCGGTGGACTTCATTTCTGGCCCGAGCAAAACATCGACACCAGGAAACTTCAAAAACGGAAAGACCACTTCTTTGACACTATAATGTCTAAAGGCATTGGGATGAACAGGGGGAGCGAGAATCCCCTGCTCCTTAAAAGTCTTTCCGAGCATTCCAAAAATACCCGCTCTCACCCAATCAAAGCCGGTCGCCTTACACACAAAGGGCAAGGTTCTGGACGCTCGCGGATTAACCTCAAGCACAAAGACTTCGTTATTGTGGAGGGCCATTTGAATATTTAGGAATCCCGAAAGCTTGAGTTCTCGTCCAATTTGAATCGCTTGCTTTCGGATTTTTTCGATGGTGGAGCCTTCGAGACTAATCGTCGGCAAGGAACAACTCGAATCCCCCGAATGAATCCCCGCTTCTTCGATATGTTCCATGATGGCGATCACGTAGACTTCGGATCCATCGCCCACGCAATCAATGTCAATTTCAATCGCATCTTCTAAAAATCGATCCACCAAAAGAGGAAACTCAATATCCGACGTCATCGCAATGCGCGCCATAATGCGATCGAGTTCTTCGCGTGATCGCACGACATGCATGCTCCGACCGCCCAGCACATAACTCGGCCTCACCAAAACCGGATATCCAATCGCATGAGCGACTCGGGGGAGCTCTTCGAGTTTGTTCACGATCTTCGATTTGGGACGCTTGAGTTTGAGCTTTCCAAGCAGCCGATCAAATTTTGCGCGATCCTCGGCACGATCAATTTGCTCTTTAGAAGTCCCCAAAATCGGCATGCCTTTTACTTTTTGAGACAACTTGAGAGCGGTCTGCCCGCCCGTTTGGCACAAAACACCCACGACAGAACCGAGTTTTTTTTCAAAATTCAAAACGCGTTCAACATACTCCGTCTCCAGAGGCTCAAAATAAAGTCGGCTACTGATATCATAATCGGTCGAAACTGTTTCGGGATTGCAATTGACCATTACTGCATCAAAGCCCATTTCCTGAACAGCCTGAGACGCCTTGACACAGCAGTAATCAAACTCAACCCCTTGACCAATCCTGTTAGGTCCAGAACCCAAAATAATCACCGAGCCCTTAGAATTAACCGACGGCAGTGGCGCCGTTTTGATGCCAGTGGGCAGCGAGACTTCAGATCCAAAATAATAATAGGGCGTCAGAGCCTCAAATTCTCCCGCACATGTATCAATTTGATTGAGGGAGTCACCGGCGCCGAGCGCTTTGAGCTTCTTGTCGATTTCCGCTGCGGGCTTTCCGCTGAGTTGAGCGATACGGCGACTCGAGAGGCCCATGCCCTTCGCTTTTTGGAGAATCTCCAGTGTGAAATCCTCGCGACAAGCTTCTTCCGTATTAATAATTTCTGCGAGTTGATCCAAAAACCAGCGGTCAATTAGCGTGGCTTCATGAATCTCTTGCACACTCGCCTTTTGCGTGCGCAGTAAATGCGAAATCAGCCACCATCGATCAAATCGAGGTTTACGGATGGTTTCTATCCCCACATCTTTGGCAGTCCAGGTTTTGGGCAGCACAAAACCTTGCTGACCAATCTCGAGTGAATCAAAAGCTTTAATGAGTGCTTCTTTAAATGTGCGTCCAAACGACATGACTTCGCCCACGGACTTCATCTGTGTCCCAAGAAGTGGTTCCGTCTGCTGGAATTTTTCGAATGCAAATCGAGGCACTTTAATCACGACATAATCAAGCGCAGGCTCAAACGAAGCCGGTGTCTTTTTGGTGATATCGTTTTGAACTTCATCGAGCGTATATCCCACCGCAAGCATCGCAGCGAGTTTGGCAATCGGAAATCCCGTGGCCTTTGAAGCCAGTGCTGAGGACCGTGAGACTCGGGGATTCATCTCGACAACCACCCAACGATCCGAATCCGGATCAAGCGCGAATTGAATATTACAACCCCCCGTCTCCACTCCCACACCTTTGACGATCAACTTCGACGCTTCTCGAAGCCGCTGAATCTCCTTATCTGTGAGTGTCTGAATCGGAGCAACGGTGATCGAATCTCCCGTATGAATCCCCATGGGATCCAAGTTTTCGATCCCGCAAACAATCACCATTTGATCCAATCGATCGCGCATCACTTCGTATTCGATTTCTTTCCATCCCACGATGCTCTCTTCGACGAGCACTTCAGAAGTCGGCGACGCCCTCAAGGCCTCTTCCAGTTTTTCGGCAAGCTCTTGACGATTATAGACAATACCTCCACCCGTTCCTCCGAGTGTAAAAGAGGGTCTCAAAACAAGCGGAAATCCCAATTCTTGGCCTATGCGAATCCCCTCACTCAAGGTTTTCACCGTCTGAGATTTGAGAATCGGCAACTGAAGCTGTTGCATGAGCTGGCGAAATTTTTCACGATCTTCGGCGAGTTCGATTGAGGCAATTTTGGCTCCGAGGACTTCGACCTGATAGGTGTCCAAAACTCCCATGCGATGCAACTCAATCGTCAAGTTGAGTGCCACTTGTCCGCCCAAGGTCGGCAGGAGTGCTTGAGGCCTCTCTTTGGCGATGATTTTTTCCAAAATCTCTGGAATCAGTGGCTCCACATAGGTTTTGTCAGCCAAATCCGGATCCGTCATGATGGTGGCGGGATTGGAATTTACCAAAACGATCTCATAGCCCAAGTTTCGCAATGCCTTAACGGCTTGTGTGCCAGAATAATCAAACTCACACGCCTGCCCGATTTGAATAGGGCCCGATCCAATCACTAGAATTTTACGGATATCTGTGCGCTTCACGCAAACTTCCTCTTGAGCTCTTGATAATACCAATTGCTGGCGCGGCTGACACTGAGCTGAGTTTCGAGTCCGAGAGTTCGCGCTGCTGCTTCAATGCTCTCCATCAATAGCCCCTCATGGGCAGACCAGACTTGAGTCTGCGCCTCACACGTCTTTTTGAGCAGATCAGTTTCGGAGACGGGATGAATCCACGCATGGGTCATAAAATACCCTTGTTCATCGGGATACAAAAACAGGCGGGCCTGAATAATCTGACCCACTTTGGGCTTCCAGACTCTAAACTCCGGAAACCGCCGCTCGTGATAAACTTTTCTTGTCTGCAAAAACAGAAGATCTTTGAGTTCGATCCATTCTTTGTCCACTTTTTGAACTTCGTAAAAAGACCAACGATAGAGAAGCGCTCGCTCAATCGTTTGAACATAAATCTCATTGTCCATGGCAAGTGTGGTGTAAATCACCGCAGGCGATTTATGAAAAGCCTTGGTCTGGTAATTATAGCAATACCATTCCAAAAAGCTCTGCGTGGCGATTTCATAAAGATCTTCGCGCTTTTCGTGCGCACGACCGAGGCGTGCAAAAAATTCTTCTTTCGCAGAAACTATTTCTTTGGCGAGTGGGCCATCGCTTGCAAACTTGAGAAGTCGTTCAAAGGCCGTTTGATAGTCTTTGCGATGATCCACTCTCATACGAGCGCTCCAAACTGAAGTCGCTGAAACACATCTACCGAATCCAAGGGTCCCGGCCCCGCTTCTGGATGAAATTGAATGCCGTAGATCGGAAGCTTTCGGTGTCTAAAGCCTTCGATGGTTTCGTCATTCAAATTGACGTGAGTGTACTCAATCGCCAAATGATTGGCTTCGTAAGGAACTGCAAATCCATGGTTTTGTGAGGTGATCTCAACAACGGATTTTTGAAGGTTTCGTACCGGATGATTGGCCGCATGATGCCCAAATTTGAGTTTGTAGGTCTGAAGACCGAGGCTCAATGCCAAAATCTGATGTCCAAGACAGATTCCAAAAAGGGGAACCTTGCCGTGCAATTTTTTGACCTCTTGAATAACGCCCGCTTCTGCGGCGGGATCGCCGGGGCCATTCGAAAGCATGACCACATCCGGTCGATGCTGAAGGATCTCTTCTGCCGTTGTCGACGCCGGAACCACCACGATGTTCTCGAATCCTGCGTCGACCAAATATCTCAGAATCTGGCGTTTGACTCCAAAGTCCATGACAACACATTTTTTGTATTTTCCGCCCGCCATAAAGTGCCGCTGAGTGGACTCCTTAAGCAGCGAATGCGAGCCTTTTTGCCAAACATAAGCTTTGCGGGTTGTGACTTCGGATGTCAGCGAGAGCCCTTCCATCGAAGGCTTTTTGTCCAAATGCTTTTTGAGAATCTTGGGATCGGTGGTCTCTGTCGAAAGAACTCCCCAGAGGTTTCCATGTTCTCTCAAATGCAAAATCAAACGGCGGGTATCAATCCCCGAAATCCCTGGCCGTCCAAACCGCTCCATGGTCTGCGAAAGGGACTCCTTTTGGCGCCACTGAAAGGGGCTCGGAGAATAGTCCCGCACCACTGCTCCCGCGGCCCAGATCTGATCACTTTCAAAATCGTCTTCGCAAAAGCCTTGGTTGCCAATTTGAGGGGCCGAAAAAATGAGAATCTGGCGGGTATAAGAAGGGTCCGTCAGGATTTCCTGGTAGCCCTGATGCCCCGTATGAAAGACACACTCACCCGTTAAAGTCGCCTTCGCCCCAAACGCCTTTCCAAGCCACATACTGCCATCCGAAAGCAAAAGAGCAGCTGTACCATTAGATTTATGGGGGGGCTTTTTTGATCGGGCCACGAAACTCAAAGTAGCCTGATTCCGGCCCCAAACTCAATGGGTGCTTTGAGGCAGATTTTGAGCCTTATTCAAGGTACGAAAGGTACGTATAGCCGATAGCGATCTCACCCTCTTTATTGAGATAACCGACCTCATAGAGGGAATAGACCAAAGCATTCAATCCCATGAATCGATCCATTCTCGTCGAATCGGGATTTTTAAAAGTCACCCGAATGTACTTTCCCGAGATTGCCACCTTGGAGCCGGCAGGAATACTAAAGTCCACAGGACAATTCATCAGCCATGTTCCCGAATTGCCCTTACTGATCGAACATTTTTCGTGGGAACTAAAAACCGGGATCTCTCTTTCAAAGGTATCCATCTGGGTTCGGGTGAATGCCAGACAGTCCAATCGGGCGCTCAAACTCGCCTTTTTCCAGCAGCTTAAAACCCCTACTTCAGTTTCTTCCGCAAAAACGGATGCGCTGACCAAAAAATAAATCCCAAATATGGAAACCAGTGCCTTCATAAAACCTCCAAAAATTTGAAAGAAGAACTCTCTTCATCCTTAGTTCATCGGCGGCAGATGAAGGAGCTTTAACTCACTCTGTAGGCTTGATTCTGAAGACTCGCGGTCGTCACTTTTTCATGCGTTCTGAAAAGCGATTGAAGGCCGAGGCGAGTTCAGGAAACGCATCGCGCTTTCTGAACTTTACTTGCTGAGGCCACTCTCCCGTCTCCGCAGCTTGATTCAAAAGACGAGTCATTTTGGCCACGGGCCCAGTCATTCGGTGACTCAAAATAATGATATGAAGAGCCATCAGGGTTACAAAGAAAGCAAGAGCGATAAAATATCGAACAGCCATCCCCTCGAGCTGTTGAATCAACAAAAGTTTGGTGAAGAGCTGCTCGGCACTCGGCAATGCGTCCGAGGTTTCACTGAGATGAGCATAGTTCATGACAAAAAGGGTTGTTACGGCCACGACCAGCACAAACGACCAAAGTACAAAAACACCGGCCAATCGAAACTGAAGTGATCGATGCGTTAAAATCTGTTTTCGTTTTCTCATACTCAAAAGACTCTCCCTCCTTCAATCCAATGCTCTACGACTCGACCTTTGATCGATTTGCCCTCGAAGGGAGAGTTTTTGGATCGAGACCGATCAAAGTGGATTGTTTGCTCTCCTTTGGGATCAAAAACAACAAAGTGAGCCTTGAGGCCCTCTTTGAGATCGCCGACTTCATTTTGTAATCCGAGAAGTTGAGCCGGTCGTTGACTGAGCGCTCGCACAAACTGCGCGGCCGACACTTTAGCGCGCGAACGCACCTCGTGATACAGAGGGAGATGATACTGCATCGAAATCATCCCATGAGCCGCCTCCACCAATGGTCGATCCTTTTCAAACGACGTATGAGGCGCATGATCAGATGCTAAGCAATCCAAAAGCCCTTCATTGAGCCCCCTCCACAAACTCGATCGATCCGTACTCACTCGAATGCAGGGACAAACCTTCATCTTGCTCCAAAGCGTTGGACTCAAAGATTCATAATCTTCGACAGTCAAGAGCGCATGATGAGGGGTGAGTTCTGCCGAAAACGAAACACCCTTTTTTCGCGCGCGTCTTAAGAGCTCCACACTCTGAGCCGAAGAAAGATGCCCAAAATGCACATGGGCTTTGACTTCATGCGCAAGAGCGAGATCTCTCTCGACCATCGTCCATTCCGAATCCTCAGGAGATCCGTCAATTCCGAGACGCAGAGACGACGCCGACAAATGAATGACTGAGGCTTTAGAAATTCTCAAATCCTCTTCATGAAGAGAAAGAAGTTTTTTGAATTTTTTGGTCACTTTAAGGACGGATCTCATCATGTCCTCATTCAATATAGGCTTGCCATCATCCGAAAGTCCCGCGATCGGAAGCTTGAGCAATTTGTCCCAATCCGTGGCATCAATTCCCTCAAGATTTTTGGTGACGGCGGCAAAAGGGAGGAGCCTTACTTTGAGTTTTTGCGTGCGCTTAAAGAAATCTTTGAGTCGCTCAAGAGAATCGAGTCGAGGCATCGTATTGGCCATACATGCCATCACAGCGACACCGCCTTGAAAGGCCTGAGACTGAAGACTCTCAAAAGTCTCTTTGTGGGATTCATCAAAATCTCGCGAATGCACATGGAGATCCACGGCCGATGGCAAGATCATGAGATCCCCAAAATCTTTGATCTTGGATTTGGCTCCTTTGCCCGACGGGGCTCCCCACAAAAACTGAGTGAGTCGTCCGCCTCGAATCTCAAAACTCCCTTCTGCAAATTGAGATCGAGCGGAGTTCCAGAGGTTTTTTGAATAAATTCTCATTTTTTCAAAACCTCATGCATCAGATAGCGCCTCATCCAATAAGCGTTTCGCGCTTGCATCAAAATGAGATTCTTGTCTCCTCGCTCAGACAAAAGACTAAACCTCAAATCCTCTCCAACAATGACAGGAGCTGGGTGCATCAAGAGTGTTTTGCTGCCCAAATCGCTCTCCTCAAGAGCTCCCAGTCGAGTTTCTCCTCCTCGCTCCTTTTGCGTTCGCAAACAAACGACTGCATCCATGCTCTTTAATTTTTGTCTAGGAATTCTCGAAACATCGAGAGCTGCGCAAAAATCTTTTATCTCTTTGCGGCTCTCATCACACACAAACACATGATGGCCGAGTGCTTTAAAAATCTTGACGTCGGAGCGAACCACTCGACTTTTGAGAACATCTCCAAAAAAAGCGATCTGCAAAGACTTTGAGCCTCTCGTCTTCCAGAGGGTATAGGCATCGGCGACAGCTTGAGTGGGGTGAGCGTGCGCTCCATCGCCCGCATTAAAAACAGGAATCTTCATCCACGATTGTACGAGATGAGGCACACCCGCAACACTGTGCCTCACTACCGCAAAATCAAAATCATAAAGTGCTAAATTGCGAAACGTATCTGCCAGGGTTTCGCCTTTTTGGAGACTCAAATCCTGAGCATTGAGTTTGACCCATCGGATTCCTAGATCCAATCCCGCCGACTCAAAACTCACGAGAGTCCGCGTACTCGGTTCAAAAAACGCCAGCAATCCCTTAGCCGGTCGTTTGAGAATTAAAGATTTGTTTTCGGATTTTTGAATATCGGCAAATAAGGAGAGCCAGTCTTTTTTAGAAAGGTCTGGGAGATCCAAGAACCCCGAATCAAATGCCACGAGCATCAGACTAAACAAGGATTTTATCTTAAGAAAGCCAAAAGCTTGGGCGAAAGCTCATACTGCACGAGTGTGACTTGAGCCTGCGAAGGGGGAACAAATCGAAATCCGACGGGGTTTTGCTGAAGCACGGCTTCTTCAGTGGTTTCTCCAAAGAACACCATGGTCTCTAAAAATGCGACGGCTTCGAGGGATTGCTTTTGTGCCTTCACATCATAGATGGCCCCTCGAACGAGTCGCCGAAAATCCTGAAACGCTTGCAAATCCTCTTCTGTCTGGACAGAGGCGAGCTTTTCTTCGACCCAACGATCGGTGGCCTGATCAAGAGTGAGCTGACGAGAGGACTTCATCCAACCAAACAGGACGAGTTCGCGCTCAGAATTTCTCCCAAGAGCCAAGAATACATCCTCATCATCGTAGGTTCCAAGTGACTCGAATCGAATGAAAAATGGATTTAAAACTCCGAGCTCTTGATCTTGGGTTACTTTGAGCTCGCCGAGGCTGACCGCACGGATGAATTCTTTGAGAGGGGCATCCACTTCGCTCCCACAAACCGGCTTCAGCGGTGAGACACCACCGATCAAGAGAGCTGCTACCACCCAAAGACCGCGCATCTCTCTATTGTACGGCGAATGCTGCGGCGCATTAAGTCCGTCAAAAAACTGGCTGGTCTGTTAGTAAAAGTAAGTAATTACAATCACTTAGAAGGCTCGTTGAACGTCAGTCTTCTCTTCAACGCTGGCCTCAAAAGGCAGATCCACCCCATAGTCCGTCAAAGGAACGGCGGCACGCTGAGTGAATTTAATGGAGACTTTGACCAGCTTTTCGCCCCTCAAAACAGTGACGTCTTCGGGCTTCACAACAATCGGTCCTTTTTTGAGAAGATCCTCGATGATCGCCGCCTTAAATGGCTCTTCTTCGGTGACGGCCCGATTCAGCAAAATGGTCTCCACCATAATGGTTTGAGCCTTTGCTTTTCCAAAATAGCCAATCGCATAGTAGGTCGCGAGCCAACCCATCACAAGAAACAAAAGCGTAAAGAAAAAGGGACCAAAGCCCAAACCACTTTGCGACGATCGACGACTCAACATAATACTTATTCTAGAGAAGGCGCTCAAAAATAAAAAGAATTACTCAATCATCGAGCTTCAAAATCGCCAAAAAGGCTTCTTGTGGGACTTCGACCGAGCCAATCTGCTTCATGCGCTTTTTGCCCTCTTTTTGCTTTTCGAGGAGTTTGCGCTTTCGTGAAATATCGCCGCCGTAACATTTGGCCAAAACGTCTTTTCTGAGCGCGCTTTGAGTTTCGCGCGCAATGACTTTGGAGCCAATCGCTGCCTGAATCGCAATCTGATACATTTGCTTGGGCAAAAGCTCTTTCATTTTTTTGGTGATCTCTCGTCCGCGCTGATACGCAAAATCTTTGTGCGTGATAAAGCTGAGAGACTCCACCGCTTCGCCGTTCAAAAGCAAATCTACTTTTTCAAGATCACTTTGCCGATAGTCATTAAACTCATAGTCCAGTGTGGCATAGCCCTTCGAAATCGATTTGAGCTTATCAAAAAAGTTAAGAGCGATTTCGTTGAGAGGCAAATCGTATTCGATGATCACTCGCTCCGGTGTCATGTATTCCATCTTTCGCTCTTTGCCCCGGCGATCATTGCAAAGAGTGAGAATTGCCCCGATATACTCTGGCGGCGTATGAATACTCACTTTATAAAACGGCTCTTCCATTTTTTCGATCTTTGTTGGATCGGGCATCTTGCCGGGATTAGAAATCTCAAACATTTCTCCATTGGTCAAAAAGACGCGGTATTTGACGGTTGGCACCGTACAAATCAGATTGAGATTGTATTCGCGCTCCAATCGCTCGCGAATAATATCCATATGCAAGAGACCCAAAAATCCACAGCGATACCCAAATCCCAAATGCTCTGAAGTCTCAGGCTCATAAAACACCGCCGAATCATTGAGAGTGAGCTTTTCGAGAGCATCTTTGAGATTTTCATAGTCATCACTCGACACCGGAAATATCCCGCAAAAAACCATGGGCTTTGCTTCTTTAAATCCCGGAAGCATCTGACTCACGGGATGTTTTGCGAGTGTCACCGTATCTCCCACACGTGCATCTCGAATCTGCTTAATCCCCGCGATAATATAGCCCACTTCACCAGAACTCAGAGATTCCATCTTTTGTCCGCGAGGAAAAAACGCTCCGACTTCGAGAATTTCATAATCTCGATGCGTACTCATGAGCTGAATCTTGTCACCCGCCTTCATGGTTCCGCTAAACACGCGAACCAAAATCACAACACCTCGATAGGCATCAAACCACGAATCCACAATGAGGGCGGCGAGCTTGCCTTCACAGTCTTTGCGATCTGAGGGAGGCGGCACCTTTGCAATCACCGCTTCAAGAGCATCCTGTATCCCTATCCCAGACTTGGCGGAGGCGAGGACCGCGCCATCAGCGTCTAATCCAATCACTTCTTGAATCTCACGCTTCACCTTTTCGGGATCAGCGGAGGGCAAATCAATTTTATTGATGAGAGGAATGACTTCGAGATTGTTTTCCATCGCCAAATAAACATTGGCGAGTGTTTGCGCTTGAATCCCCTGACAGGCATCGACAACAAGAAGAGCCCCTTCGCAGGCGGAGAGAGATCTCGACACTTCGTAATTAAAATCCACATGTCCCGGTGTATCGATGAGATTGAGAACATAATCTTTGCCATCTCTTGCGCGATAGTTGAGCCGACACGTCTGCGCTTTAATGGTAATTCCGCGCTCTCGCTCCAAATCCATGGAGTCAAGGAGCTGCTCCTTCATCTCTCGCTTGGTGACGGTGCCGGTAAACTCAATAAAGCGATCCGCCAACGTCGATTTGCCATGGTCGATATGCGCGATAATCGAAAAATTTCGGATATTCTGCTCAGCCATGACCCCTTAGGAATACCTAAAATCCCAGCAAGGTGCAGGTCTTTTTAGGTATTTTATCGAGCCGGAGTAAATTCCTCGTAGTCCTCGAGTCTAAATTGGTTTTTATGACGGATCCGTCGTTTGACCATCCAAACTCCACCGGCACCAAGACCCACAAGCACTCCCCATCGCACGGGCTCTGTTTCCCAAACAAATCTGATCCCCTTCGAAAGATGACGATCCCAGATTTTTTCTCCCGCGATGACGACCTTCCACTGATGACTCGGCGGGGGTTCAGCCATATAAGAAGGAGGCGTAATCCCTGCCGGAAGGGCAATTCCGGCCTGCATTTTACCCTCTTTGATTGCCTGCAAAATTGCTTCGAGATTGCTTTCGGTTTCGCTTCGCCAAGGCCATCGATCCTTCACTGCTGAACTCAAAAGTCTCTGAGGTTTTCCATCCGCTGACGGAAATGGTCCTTCATTAAAGACCTGCACATTAAACATCGCGACCAAATCTGCTACTTGCGCCATTTTCTTTTGATCTTCGGGATCTTGAGGCTTCCAATCATTTCGCCCTGTTTGAATAAAATTCAGCATGTACTGAGTCGCGAGCTGGGATGCTTTGTCACCCGCGTGCTCACGAACATAATTGGCGAATACTTCCGCGAAGGATTTACTCGCATCTTCTGGATTCTCCATGTCCGCGATGGCCACAATGGTCTTGTCGGAGATTTCTACTTTGCGCTGCTGTTCGCGGGCTCGAAGGGCTTCGTAAGCAATCAAGCTATCGGGTGTCGTATAATCCACATAGATCCCCACCGTCTTGTTCCAAGTATTCGTCCCATACGCCATAAGGCCCGTATAAACGGCTCCCAATCCTATGACCATCTTGATGGTTCCCCATGTCTTATGAATCCATGTCACTCCTTGATACCCCTTTTTGATCACCCCCGTGGCTTTATCTACGAATTTCTCGGGATGGGCCTGAATTTCATCGAACCAAGGATTGAGGAGTCGATCAAAAGTTCCATCGAGCTCCATGGTAAATTTCTGATCGGGCTTCCCCGCTTCATCTGGGATAAAGGACTGAGGATCTTCGAGACTCAATTGCAAGACCTCGAGCAAATGTTCAGCACTTCCCGACTTTCGATTTCTTTCGATCAGCTCTGAGACCGATATTTGAGAATTCTCGCTCTTCAGAACTTTAACTCGATCTCGCGCGGCCTGTTGTTCTTCAAGTCCTGCTTCCTGAAAAAGTTTTCGAAGCATCCATCGGTGGAGTCCGATTTTAGTAATCGCCGAGGCCCCAAACTCATCTCGAACCAATACGAGTTCTTCAAATATCTTCTTTTGTTCTGCCTTCACATCCTTCTTGGAATTGAATCTAAACGATGGAGTGGCATAGGGTGCCTTAGGAGAGGCCGATCGATCTTGTCGATCAATGTTACCAGTAGGTGTCAGACGAACTGGCTTTGAAAAATCAAAGGTCGGAGCGGCCAGTATTCTCTCAAGCTCCAAGAAGCGAAGCTGATGCCCTTTCAAAAAGACTTCCATATCCTTCATTTTGAGCAAGTCGCTCTGCAGGGTGCTCGCCCAATTTAAAACGGAATCCAAATACTGCCCATATTGACCTGGAGTATCCCCACGACCCGAAAGCTGCGACAAGGCGCTGTACAATGTAGAGACAATCGCTTTGCTCAATCCCTTTTTGAGAATTCGATCTCTCTTATTTTCAGGCAAATTTCTCACCGCATTCACACAAGAGATGGGCGGGATTCGCAATGCTCTCTCAGGGCGCTGACTGGCATGCAACAAATCCAGAGGCAACGCGATCTGAACGATGAGACTTGCGACGAGTGTTTGAACAAAGAAACTTGCGATTCGAGATTTCATAGACGCCAGAGCTTTACACCAAAAGCAGTGGCCAAGGGGGCAAATTTTAGTGGAATTTTAAGCAGGCTTAGACAGGCTAGAACCTTAAGATTGTTGACGATTTACTACTTTTTGGCGGTCAGAGCTGTATTGACTTCATCCAAAACCGCTTGGGCGCGAAGGCTGCGAGGGTTTTGTTTAATGGCTTCTTCTAAGACGGGCTTGGCAAGATCTGCTCGACCGGCGGCAAAGCAGACTAAGCCAAGATCGATTCTCGCTTCGGTATAGTTGGGAAAAATCTTGAGAGCTTGCTCAAAACAGCGCGCCGCCTTTTGATGTTGATTGAGATGCGCAAAGCAAAGTCCCGCATTACGAAACGCCAAAAAGCTCTTGGGATGCGCTTTGATGAGCTGATCAAAAACGCCAATAGCGGCCTGCCAATTTTTTTGGCGCATTTTGGTGACACCCAAATTTAAAATGCTGTCGTGATGGGTGGGCGCGAACTTGAGACATTCGACTAATACTCTTTCGGCCTTATCGAGCTGATTGGCTTCCATATAGGCATATCCCAAATTGCTCATGATCAAAGGATCTTTGTTTGAGAGAGCGCGAGCTTTTTCTAAAAATTCCGCTGCTTTCTTGTATTCCTTCGCACCGATGAATTCGACACCCATTTCAAAGTGAGCTTTCCAATCTCCGGGCTGTTCTTGAACTTTCTTGAGACCTTGCTGCTGGTAAAAAGACTTTTTGCCTTTTTGTGCATCGACTTCAGGTGCTGAGCCATAGTGATGAAACGGGATGTCGCTCTCGATAATTTTGCCCTTGATCGTTGTCTCGACGAGCTCGTGCACGGAGCCGACAAAGCGAATAGAGGGAATGTTCTGAAAAAGTCTTACTTTTCGTGAATCAAAAAAACCGGGGTAGTCCTTTTCGTAGTCCGAATCATATTCTCCAATGCAGGGCTTGAAGTTGGAGACAGCTGGATTGCGTACATAGTTGCGAGTATCAAAAGAATACGCCATCGCATCTTTGCTTTGACAGAGTTCAGAAATTCGATCGAGATCACCCGCTGCGATTCGTTCATCGGGATCGATAATCAAAATCCATCGTTGAGTGGCCTTGGCGAGAGAAGCATTTCGAGCCTTAGCAAAATCATTCTCCCATTTCATTTGGCTCACGCGAGCGCCTTTTTCGCGAGCGATTTCCATCGTACGATCGGTACTGCCCGTATCGACGACAATGAATTCACTGACAATGGGCTTCAGATGATCAATAAGACCGCCTATCCATTTTTCTTCGTTCTTTGTGATGAGGCAGGCTGAAATCATAGACGTGTCTTTAAGTCTCATTCTATCGGGTCGCGCTCATTGATACGGCGCACCGAATTGAGATTCATAGCCTCGCAGCAAATTGCGTCACTTTTAAGGGGTGTCAAAATTTCAACACACAGTGGATTCAAGATCTTGGAGCGGCACACGCATTGCAATTGACACACAGCAGTCGTTGTTACTGATTTTGAGATCATTCGGGCTCGGGGGTTCGAGATAAGCCCGAAACGTACTTTAAGAGAGTGGGGGCCCATGCCCCACTCTCCCCTTCCCAACCTAGCTATAAAACTTCTGCTGAGCTTGAACTCGCGACGTCAGTGAAGCGGGCACAAGAATCCGCCCCTTCGTAAGATTGTGAACATTATTGAGCCGATCCAAAATCTGCCGCTCGCCCACATCCGAAACCCACTTTAAAAGTCCGCCACGAAACGGCGGAAACCCAATTCCGTAAATGAGACCGAGATCCAAATCTCTCACGGCTGCAACAATTCCTTCATCAAGGGCCATCACAGCTTCGGTGACCATCGGCAAAATCAATCGATCTTGCAGATACGAATCCGTCTCAGCGCCGGGGTTTTTGGGAAGAGAACTAAACTCCTTGCGAACTGCCACATGTTTGCCGGCTTCGTTATAGACGTAAAATCCGCGCCCGTTCTTTTTGCCGAGATAATTTTGTTTTACCATTTCATAGATTGCCGGAAGCACAATCATATGCGGAAAGCCTGACGCAATCGACCGGGCTACTTTTGCACCCGTATCCAATCCAATTTCATCCATGAGCCTAAAGGGGCCCATCGGCATTCCAAACTTAAGCGCCGCGTGATCAATCTGAGCAATCGAAAATCCCTCTTCGCGCAAGTGAGCACACTCAAGCAAAAAGGGCATCAAAATGCGATTGATCAAAAATCCGGGTCGATCCTTGACGACTATGACGGTCTTTCCGAGCTGGCGCCCAAAAGCCACTGTCTGAATCACCGTTTCAGGTGAGGTTTGATCCCCACGAACCACTTCGACAAGAGGCATCTTGGGAACAGGATTAAAAAAGTGCATGCCGACAAACTGTCCCGGACGCCGCGAAGCCTTTGCCATCTCCGAAATACTCAATGAAGAAGTGTTAGAGGCAATGATCGCGTTTTCAGGCAAAATTTTATCGAGTTCGGCGATCACAGACTTTTTGATTTCCATTTTTTCGACAACGGCTTCGATCACAAAGTTGAGATGTTCAAAACCAGTAAACTGCAATGTCGGTGAGATCCGATAGAGTCGCTTTCTGAATTCGGAGAGATCGACTTTCTTACGCTTGAGCTCTTTGTCAAAAAGAGAGCGTGCTGTCTTAAGACCATTTTGAATACTCTCGTGATTGACGTCTTTGAGGCGTACAGAAATCGATTTTTGTGAAGCGACGGCCGCGATCCCTCCCCCCATCACTCCCGCTCCCAACACGGCAATGGACTGAACTTTGCCCGGCTTAAATCCAATCGCTTCGCCCGCATGAACACCGCGATCCTTTTTGAGTTCTTCCGAGGCAAAAAAGAGATTGATGCAATTCTTAGCCACTTGCCCGATGGCGAGTTCCGCAAAACCATCGGCTTCGATCTTGAGGCCCTCACGAATATCAGCCATCCCGAGAGTTCTCTCGACGACCGAAAGAGCCATGAGGGGTGCGGGATAATGGCCGCCAGATTCTTTGAGAACTGACTTTCGAGCCATTTTAAACATGAGTTTTTTAAGAGGAGTCGAAACAATCAGCGACTCCATAAAATGAGAAGGCCGCTCGTATTTGGTATACGAACGATCTTTCAAAACTTTTCGAGCGACTTCTAAGAGTCTCTCCTTTGGAATCACATCATCGACGAGTCCGATCTTGAGAGCCTTTTTGCCATCCATTCGACTACTTTTTAAAATCATTCCAAGAGCATTCTGAAGTCCTACAAGCTTTGGAAGGCGCTGTGTCCCGCCGGCGCCCGGCAAAACACCGATTTGAACTTCGGGCAGCCCAATCATCGAAGACTTAGAATCCGATATCAGTCGATACGTGCACGCGAGAGCGAGTTCGCAGCCCCCACCCATGCAAGGACCATCAATGGCTACGAGTGTGACTTGAGGGAGTTCGGCCAGAGCCTGAAAGACCTCTTGCGCCTGCTGAACCAAATCAAGAGCCTGAGATTTTTCGGTCATCGCGCGGATTTCATTGATGTCCGCTCCTGCCAAAAACATCTCGGGCTTGTCGGAGTAAATGAGAACCGTTTTAATAATCTCCGCTTTGGCTTTTAAAAATCCAATATGCTCGTAAAGTTCCTGAAAGGCTTTGCGATCGAGCTTATTGATTTTTTCTTTGGGCGTATGAATGCGAATCTCCGCATGATCTCGCTCCACATGAATATGAACTGAACGCTCTTCCGCATTTGACATCGACAATGGTGCAACACTCGACATTATGAATTCCCCCTCTCAACAACACAGGCTCCGCCTTGACCCCCTCCAATACAGAGTGAAGCCAATCCTAGGTTTTTGCCGCGTCTTTCGAGTTCTTTCAAAATGGTCAGGACCAAACGAGCGCCCGAGGTTCCTACAGGATGACCGAGGGCAATGGCTCCTCCATTGACATTGAGTTTTTGAGGATCGAGCTCGCTTACAAGATCCGTATCATTGAGATGCTCGCGTCTAAATTCCCGACTTGCAAAACCTCTTTGACAGGCGATCACTTGGGCCGCAAAGGCCTCGTTAATCTCTACCAAATCCATATCGGACATTCGATGCCCTGCAATCTTAAGAGCTCGAGGGGCCGCAAACACAGGGCCCAGTCCCATCCGAGACGGATCACATCCCGAAAACGCGACGGATTTGATTCGCCCCAAAATTCTGCGACCTTCTGCTTTGGCTTTTTCTTCGGCCATCAATACGAGCATCGCCGCGCCATCCGTGATGGGGCACGCATTGCCCACAGTGACAGTGCCATGGCGACGATCAAAATAGGGCTTTAGTTTTTGAAGCGCTTCGATCGTTTGACCTTCGCGAGGGCCCGAATCCACTTCGAGTACTTTTTTGTACTTGGGAGGGATGTACGCCGGAGTAACTTCGTTCTTGATCTTGTCTCTCGCTGCGACAGCCTTGGTGTGCGACTGAAGTGCGAATTGATCTTGCTCTTCACGAGAAATTCCAAAATCCCTCGCCAGTCGCTCAGCGGTTTGTCCCATATTCATCCCCGAAACAGGGTCCAAAAGGCCCGCTTCGATTCCCACCACGGGCTTCAGGTACTTTACCTTAAGCTGCGAAATGGCCTGGAGCCGTTGAGGCAATGTTTTTGCAAATGCAAATCTCATGAAGAGATTCTTCATCTCTTCAGAAAGAAACAAAGGAATCTGGCTCATGCTTTCGGTGCCGCCCGCGAGCACAGTATCGCATTCTCCGTAAGCAATCATGCGCCGAGCTTGATCGATGGCCTCTAAGCCTGATGCGCAGTTTCGCTGAACCGTAAAGGCGGGGACACTTTTGGGAACTCCCGCAAAAAGAGCGATCACTCGCGCCACATTGGCCGCATCCGCCGGCTGTCCCACACATCCAATCACCACATTGTCGAGATCTTCCCCTGTCATGGCGCATCGCGCTAAGGCTTCTTGCGTGGCCATCACACCTAAGTCCACGGCAGAAAGTCCCGCCAGCTCCATCCCCGCTTTGGCAAAAGGTGTTCGGACTCCATCAACAATGACTACACTACGCTCGTTCCCCATAGGCTAAATTCTGCATGGAGTAGAACGTCAAATCCAGAGAAGAAACAGAAACTTAAGCTTTAGGCTAAACGAAGTCTTCGACGACTTCGTAGCGGCCCTTCCACTCCATGAGTTTGCCTCGGACTTCAAGCCCACGAAACTCAAAAAGAACATACGTGAGCTTATGAAAGGTTCCCAATGTTCTCAAATCCAGAGAAATGTTTTTGGTCCACGTTCCCGAATTAAAATACTCTTTTCCTGTCCGAAACTGGCGATAGTGAGCGATGTGACTGTGACCAAAAACAACTTTTTGCACATCGTCTCGTTCGCAGAGCCTCTCCGCCACTTCTTCGAGCGCATCGGTATCCGCCGCTGGATCAAAAATATTGAGAATGGTTCGTAGCGAATTGCCGGGATAGAGACGTCGACTCATCGCCGCCCAGAGCATCCTAAAAAACTGCCCGATGATTCTAAAAAAGAAGCGGGGTTCAAATCTGAGCGCCCAAAGTAAATACGTTTTCATCGGCCTCACCCGATAAAATTGCGGTCGAATTCGCCTCAGAGGTTGCACAAAATGCGCGTTAAAAAATGCGCCCCATGGCAACTTGAGAAGCATCAGCCCTTCAACGTTATTGAAGGGGGCCGTCATATCAAATGCCGACATGGTTTCGTACTGGTGTCCATGCTCGATATGAATGCCATCCTGAAAAAAACTCTGACCATAAAACTCAAGACGCTCCGAAATCCGCGCCCTCAACTCCGCTTGGACTCGAGGCCAAAACACTCCAACATCTGTATCCCCAATGATATAAATCAAACGATGATGGGGATTTTCCATAAACTTTTGAAGGGCTTCAAAGACAATCCGGTGCCCTTCCATCTCCACACGAACGAGCTCGGATGCATAGGTTTCAAAAAGAATATCGGGATAATCAATCACTGCGCGCGACCTGAGCATTTCAAAAAAGTTCCCATTCAGAACGATTTCGACTTGTTCATACGCCTTTGCAAAATATTCCAAAAATTCGACGAATCGCTTATCGACGGTGAAGTCTTCAAGCACATTCAAAGAGCCATCCCAGTTTCGTCGGCCCTCTCCTAAATGCAAATCGCTGACAACGACTCGAGCGCGAGTTTTTGGACTCTCTTGACTCAAAAAGCCTAATCCTCCGTCAGATTCCTTTCGAGCAACTGATCGCTTCTACTTTAAGAAGTCGCCCCCACAAATCCCCCGCTTGATCTCCCCAAGCGGCTGCAATTGACTGAGTCTGAGGCCCTACTTTGGACCAAGAAGGGCAGGAATCGACGATAAAAGAGAGCCTTTCTTGTGGCGAAATATCGGCGGCCCAGGACGTCGACAACAACTGAAGTGCCTCGTCAGCCAATCGCAAATCTTGATTCACAGCTTTTGCCAAAAGTCTCACACTCATCAGTTTGGCTTCAGGATTAACTCCAAAAACTTCCGCATACGCCAAAGCGGCTCTCGGAAATCTCAAACTCTCAAAAGACAAAAGTGTTTTCAAAATCTGAAAACTCAAGCGAGGATTTTGATAGGCCGAAAACTTATAAAGCATCAACTCCGCGACAGGGGCATTTGCAATCAAAAGCTCTTGAGCCGACTTGGCCCATTCGGCGCGGTAAGATCCAAGCCTTTGAACGCTGCGCTGCAATTTTTCGACATCCGCTGCTGGAAGATTGGGAATGATTTCTGAACTGAGAATTTTTTGAAGGTTGGCGCGCTCCTCTTTGTAAACAGACTGAGGTGCACTTTCGGGAACCGGATTAGAACTCAAAGATTCGGCCTCAGAAGCTTCCGGTGAGCCTTCTGACGATTCCTGCGCCATAAGGCCAGAATGGAGCATCAAAAACAGGGCTAAAGCATTGAATCTCATAGGCTATACTCTGCCGAGGGCCCTGATTCTTGAAAAGCTGAATCTGATATACTTTGAGGATGCGGGTGGGATTTTGGGCAATGGTATTGGGGCTTGTTTGGACTCTTCAACTTAAAGCCACAACATTTATTGAAATGAGCTTAGAAGAACAGCTGCGAGTGGCAGACG
>JACCDG010924768.1_pt1 | contig 43703 bp, 41 predicted proteins | sample 7442471 | NCBI WGS metagenome assembly JACCDG01 (sample SAMN15323444, study PRJNA562643) | freshwater metagenome | isolation source: river surface water | place: USA:Blue River Watershed | collected 2017-08-17
GACCACTTTATAACATTCCAGGGATCATCAAATGCCAAAAGGTTTTTATAGTAGAAGGTGAGAAATCAGCAGATGCCTTAATTCACTCGGGCATTGCGGCAACCACTGCCATGTTTGGCGCCAATGCGCCACTGAATAAGACCGATTGGTCTCCACTTTATAAAAAGCAGGTTGTGATATGGCCAGACAATGATGAGCCAGGGTTTCAATATGCCAAACAATTAGCGGAATACTTGTTGCCACATGTTGCGTCACTCACAATTTTAAAGCCACCTTCTGACAAAGATAAAGGCTGGGACGCTGCAGATGCCAAAGCAGAGGGTTTGCTACTCCAGGATTTCATTAACCAGTCACCAAAGGATTCTCTAAAACGACAGACGATTGCACCGATTAATCTGTTTAATTGGCAAAAACCACCTCCTAATCGTGATTGGGTGATTGATGGCTGGTTACCTACGGGTTATGTCACAGCTATTTATGGTGATGGTGGGGTTGGAAAATCACTGCTTGCGCAGCAGCTGATGACAGCTGTGGCTACGGGCTCAGCTTGGTTAAATTTCCCAATCAAACAAAGCAAAGTCTATGCGCTTTTATGTGAAGATGATGAGCAAGAGTTATGGCGCAGGCAGTATGCCATTAATCAATATTTTGATATTAACATGGCTGATCTGGCTGAGCATTTACGAATGATTTCTCGTGTAGGCGATGATAATTTATTGATGGTCTTTGATGGCAAAGATAATGGTCAGCTCACGCCATTTTATCACGAGCTTTTCGCAGACATTATAGCCTTTAAGCCACATTTGGTTATTTTAGATACGGCAGCGGATCTCTTTGGGGGTAATGAAAATAATCGCTCCCAGGTGCGCCAATTTATCCAAAACTGCTGTGCACGTATTGCAAGAGCAATTAATGGTGCCGTGCTGGTTTGTGCGCATCCATCCGATTCTGGTATTCAACGTAAAACTGGCACTGGTGGCTCAACCGCATGGAATAACACGGTGCGTTCACGCTGGTATTTTTCTAGACCTTCAAATCAAGAAAATAGCAACACCCGTATCTTAAGCCGAAAGAAAGCAAACTACGGCCCCATGCAAGCTGAAATAAATTTAGAATGGCAAAATGGTGTATTTGTTCCTACCGGTGGATTTTCCAATAGCTATTTAAAAAATGCCCTAATTAAAGCTATAGAAGATTCTGCGATTGAAGATCTCCCATTTTCTCATACTGGGGAGCCTGGGGTTTACAAACAACGAGCAAGATTACCTGTCGAATTTCATACCTTAAGCCGCCAAAAGCTCGAAGATATGGTGACTGAATTATTAGAAGAAGGGAAATTGATTAAAACTGGCGGAGCGGACAGCAAAGAGCCTAAACGTCTTACTGTCGCGCCATCATTTTCGAAAAAGTAAGGTATTTGGGTTTAATCGGTAACCAAACTCCTGCTTGCTGTTACAGCCAGGCCAGCCATGCGTTTCAATGACATCGTGTCGTTTGATGGGTAGCCCTAATTGCTCTGCCAGTATGTCTTGAATCACTTTTTGCATTTTATTTAATGGACGTCTGATTTGTTGCTCTAAATCTTCAATCATGCCCACATGAGGCTCCATTAAATTTGCCAGCTGATTGATATTTAAAAACGTATGCTGCGCCGATGGTTTAGCCACTTCAAAATCTTGCCAATATTGTTCAAGCAATAAGCGGAAGATTAGCAGGCGCGAAGAGGCTTGTCGCCCAATTACTACAATGCCGTTAATGCTTACGCCGTTGTCTGCCATACGAATTTCCAAATATTTTTCCTGAGGTGCAATTTTCGGTTCAGCTAAACTGATCATTCGAAAAGGCAGGATGCTTGCTGAATAATTCGGGATCACTTCGCAGACACCGGTTTGGCAGGTTTGCTTGATAAGCTCTGCCAGTGATAAAGGGTTATGGATAATATCAGCAACAGAAATAATAGGGACATCAATGATCATTGATGGGATTTTAGCGCGTGCATTGATGATTAAAGTAGGCGTGACTTTCAATTTATCAATAGTCAAATGGCGGTGATCCGTGCAAATATCGAGTATAACCAATGTGGCAATACCATATGGGCTCATCACTGAGTAAACCCCTTTGCTCAATAGATAAAAGTGCAATTGTTGTTCACCCAGGTGACGTTCTAAATATTGTGTGATTTTAGTGAAATTGAGCTGGACGGTGCTTTCTAAAAATCGGGTTTTGCTATGCGAATTTGGCAAAATATAACGCCCACAATTGTCACAAACAAGATCATCGCAATCTTCGTCAAAATCATCTTCAATGTAAATTTGATTATCGCAATCGGGATTGGCGGAATCATCTTGAAAATCTTTTGGATTATAGCATTTGATGAAACGATTCGAGGTATGGTGTACAAACTGCTCATTTAGCAAAAAGGAAAGCGTGTTTTGATACTCTTGATTTAAATCTACCCATGAACCTTGATGTGTCAGTAATGCACTCAGTGCATCAGTTGCAGCATTTGGCTTTTGATAAGATCTTAAGGCCATAGGTATCTCTCATCCATGATTTAAAAATTTCCCGAGCATTTTTGTCCAACACATGCTCGGAGTAACAAATGCGAATATGATCGCATGCCTCATCCAGGCAGCGAAAATACAGGGTGATCCGTTTGTTTTGATACAGTACTTTGATAGAATCGACACAGGTAATATCAGCCAAGATGTCACCCACAGCCCCTTGCATTATTTTTAAATCTTCCGCGATAGGGTTGTTGGGGGAGGTGTTGATGACGATTTCGGTGTTATTATGAAAATAAGGTGAACGAAAGCGTATTTCAAACAGCTTAAGCATTTGATCAGAGTCACTAACTGTATGGCGCAAGAAACGTTCGACTTGTTTTTTGAAATTAACATCTGCAGCATCAGTAAAAGTAACCGGCTGGTTGAAGTACTCACTGATCAGGGCGTTAGCAATAAAAACTGATTTTTGTGGACACTTGGCGCAGATATTTGCTTGTTTGCCATTTTCAGAAAAATCGATAATGGTCCATTCGGGTTTGTGGCCATGCAACAGCTGATCACTGCTTAACAGCACATCTTCATCACTGGCGCGGCGAATAAAAAGATAGACTCTATCGCCATGAACAAAAATATCCTGTAGTTGGCTTTCAAAGCCATCGCCTAAATTTAAATCGTATTGTTCTAAAATTTTATCTATCGGGTATGAAGAAAGAAAGTCAGCAAAGGTTTTTGCTTGTTGGCGCGGTGGGTTTAAAAGCACAAAAGCCGCAAACCCTTTTTTATGAATTTTATCGTAATGATAGATGTTTTTGAGTACATCCGGGTTCTGATTAAACAGCGCAAATAGCAAAGACTTTTTATCGTATTTGTTATTTTTGACCAGGCAGAATTCCAAGAGATCATCGCTAAGGGTGGCTTTAGCAATATCCGATACCGCTGTTTCCAATTTGGCGTGATTAAAGCGATTTACCAGATAATAGTTGAACAGATCATCAGATTGCTCCATGAGGGCTTTGCGCATTTGTGTTACCGGCAGAGCCTTGCTGACGTCTGTATCTACTTGGTTCACTGTATAAAGCATGGTTATTTGTCTTGGTGACAGCGATTCAAGCCAGCTTTGGCGCAAATTGGGGTTGCTGTATTCATCCATAAGTCTTTCGATAGGCAGCTCTAAATCATATTCCCAAAACCGCCGATTTGGGGTGATTCTAAATTTACCGCTATTTACAACGCCCATTTGCATATTTAACCTCCATTTTTCGAATTGCAATGACTTTCCCTAAAATTTTAAATGATTGCTCAGGTGATACCTTAATCAGCTGATACGCCTCATTTTCTGGCTTTAACTCAATGTGGCTCGATCGTCTGTAAAAAGTTTTACAAGTTGCCTCATCATCCAATAAAGCGATAACCACCTCACCGTTTAGTGCGGTTTCTTGGGTGCGTACGATGACAAAATCTCCATCATTAATGCCCGCGTCCACCATGCTGTCACCGGTAATCTCAAGTGCAAAGCAGTGGCCTCTAGCAACGCCACTATCCACTAAAAATTCACCCATATGCTGCTCAAGCGCTAAAATCGGGTGACCCGCTGAAACCTTACCTAATACTTCCACCGGCACCACCTGGGCAATCTGGTTAACAGGTACAGATCGCTCTAACATTTCAATGGCCCGGGCTTTTCCTTTGTCGCGCTTAAGGTACCCCTTATTCTCTAATTGCTGGATCACCTCAATAGCGCTAGCAGACTTAATACCACGCACCTCGGCAATCTCCCGTACGGTGGGTGACATACCATGTGTCTGCTGGTATTGCCGGATGATATCCAACGTATCCTGCTGTGCGTCCGTCAATCCCACCTGCGGTTTTGGACCTGGTTTTGTACGTTTTTGTTTAGTCATGAAGCTTAATCCTTTTCTCAGCTTGTTAGTCCATCATACCTAACAAATGTTAGGGTAGTCAAGCATGAATTTCAACTGTCAGCTGAACGTTTTGCGGTCGAACCGTGTAAATAACCATATCTCAATAGTGCACGGAGGACTGAAAGCCTATGACCACCCCTCAAAATCCCATCAAATTTATCGCAAAAATATTAGCAGATAGCCTGCTTCGGGCGATTAGTTTGGAGAAAGATAAAAAACCTCAAGCAAACGGCGCTTCTTCTCTGGACTTTTCTCCGAAAGGAAGCGTTACTGTGAAGCGAATTTAAGTATTTAAATGAGGTAACATGAAGAAATCGTCAATTATTAAACAGGTTCTGGCTCTACAAAACCAGTCCATTCAAGAATTAAAACAGTTATGGGTGCAGCTATTTGATGAGCCAGCACCACCGTATCAAAAAAACTACCTTCTGCCACGGCTTGCTCATCGATTGCAGGAATTGGCATATGGTCCAATGTCTGAAAAAGCAACCAACACCTTAGAGCTTTTAGCCAATCAGATGGAGAAAGGGAAAAAATTTTCTAATCACATGTTAAATGGCAGACCCACTGTTGGAACTAAATTAATTCGTGAATTTCAAGGTGTAGATTATGAAGTTATTGTTGCAGAAAATGGGTTTGTATATCGGGGGCAAACTTATAAATCTCTTTCAGCGATAGCACGGCGGATCACAGGCACTCGTTGGAATGGTCCTTTATTTTTTGGTTTAAGAACAAGAGGCGCGATATAATTTATGACTCGGTGTGCTATTTATACAAGAAAATCCCATGAAGAAGGATTAGAGCAGGAATTTAATAGCCTAGATGCGCAGCGTTTGTCGGCAGAAAATTATATTAAAAGCCAACAACATGAAGGCTGGCAGATACTGCCGAAGTATTATGACGATGGTGGTTTTTCCGGCGGGACTTTGGAGCGTCCTGCGCTAAAGGAATTATTTGAAGACATCGCTGCGGGGCTTATTGATTGCGTCATCGTTTATAAAATCGATCGCTTGTCGCGTTCACTACTTGATTTTGCAAAGATCGTTGATTTATTCGACCGTCACAATGTAGCGTTTGTCTCTGTCACTCAAAGTTTTAATACCGCCAGTTCTATGGGGCGTTTGATGCTCAACGTGCTTTTGAGCTTTGCGCAATATGAACGAGAGCTCACTGGTGAGCGCATCCGCGATAAATTTGCCGCCTCCAAACAAAAAGGCATGTGGATGGGTGGTAACCCACCGCTTGGCTACGATATTATTGATCGAAAATTGGTGATTAACGTGCCTGAAGCTAAATTAATTGAGCATATCTTTACGCGGTTTTTAGTGCTGGCATCTGCCACCCATTTGGCTAAAGAATTAAATAACGACGGTCACCGATCCAAACAGTTTACCGCCAAAACTGGCAAAGATATCGGCGGGGCAAGATTCACGAAAGCCTCACTGCGCCGGATCCTTACAAACCCCATTTATGTTGGAAAAATACGCCACAAAGATAAAGAGTTTGCAGGACTACATGATGCGATCATTGATCAAGATTTATGGGATCGTGCTCAAGCAACTTTTAAAACAGCACCCAAACGCAATTCCGCCTTTTGTAAATCACCGGTGTTACTCAAAGGCATTATTCATTGCCAAGCCTGTAATATACCCATGACCCCAACCTATACGGCCAAAAAGAATCGGCAATATCGCTATTACGCCTGCAGTAATGTGTTGCGCGGTATCGAGTGCCATGGCATTAGTTCCTATCTTGCGGCCGGTGAAGTAGAGCATTTTGTCATCCAGCAGGTGCGTCATGTTTTAAAATCACCTGAAGTGGCTGCCCAAACAACTTTGCTTTTAGAGGGTGCGGGGCTGAATAAAACCCAAGTCTTTGATCTGCTCAAAGACATCGACAAGGTATGGCAGAATTTATTCCCCATCGAGCAACAAAAAATTATTCACACGCTGATCCGTGCTGTTTATGTCAGCACAGAAGGGATCGATGTGCGTATTAATCAGTACGGTTTACAAAGCTTAATAATAGAAACGCAAGATGAGGCAATAACAGTATGATCCAGACCAGCACTATTGATGGAGAAGTCTCAATTTTTATGCCGCTTAAGCTTAAAAAACGCGGGGGCAGAAAAATGATATTAGCACCACAGGGTGTGCAACCGGCATCGGAAGACTCTAGCGTCGATCTCACGCTGCTAAAAGCCTTGGTGAAAGCCCATTTATGGCAGCGTCAATTAAAATCCGGCAAGTGCAGTGGCATGAAAGAATTATGTGAGCGCTACGATGTCACCGCCAAGTACGTCCAGCTGATCTTGCGTTTAAATTTTTTAGCACCGAAATTAAAAGAGGCCATTTTATTTGGTGAGCAGCCAAGGCATTTAAAATTATCTGACTTGATGAATAACGTACCGGTGCTTTGGTCCGAACAACAAGAAGTGTTTGGGCTGAAAGTGTTAGATTCACTTGTATAATGAAAATCTTTTAGTAATTTGAGAAACAGCATCATAAGGACCAAAAAGTACAGCCGCATAATACACGTGCTCATCTTGGTGTTTTTTGGCGATATTATCAATCTGCTCTAAATAGGTACCACCGGTCATGCTATCCACAAAGGCGAGTTGGGTAATACCCGCTTCCTTTGCAGCTAAAACCGCTTTCTTGATTTCGTTTGATTTGCCTCGAAGAACAATGTAAGGCATGCCAGATACTTTCCAATCATTACCACTTGCATCAATATTGGATTGCAAGAAACAAGTATCCTCGCCGAGTAAAGCTCCAATCGCAAAAGAAGCATGGGCAACGGCATTCATGGCTACACCTACATCAATATCTTTATTGACTACGATGACAAGTTTATTTTCAAAAGTCATTTTTCCTCCATTATATTTAAAAATTGGTCTTGAACAAAAATTTCGATTCGTTCAATGCCTTTGCCAGGATTGATTCTTTTCAATCTTATAACGCCTATTTCTCCAGTCGTTTTAATGTGCGTACCACCACAAGGCACAGATGAAAATTCATTGATTTTCCAATACCTTCTTTCAGTGCTCTCGTCGCTAAAGGCGCTGATGATCGGTTGATTTGAATCGATGATCGCTTGAGCAGAATTTTGAATATCGATCAGTACAGGTGATATGCTGCCATCCCAGGCAAAATCAATACGCGCTTTGTCTTGAGAGATGTGTGCGCCAACCTTATTTATATTTGGAAATTTTTGGCATACTAACTCTAAAACAACCTCAGCTGCAAAATGTAGGCGCATTAACTTGTAGCGCCTTTCCCAATCAATGACTACCTTCACAACATCATTTTCATTCAGTTTATGATCATCTGGAAGGGTGTAATAAATTTCCATGCCATCTTTTTTAGCTTTTAGAACCTGATAACCACCTATCGTACCTGCATCACTTTCTTGTCCTCCTGAAAAAGCATAAAAAATTGTCTCAGTTAATGTGATCTGATTTCCATGGATCTTTTTTATAGTCGTTTCAAGTTCAGTTAAATAAGGATCTTGCCAAAAAACTTTAGTTGTCATAATTATGTTCCAAGTTTGATATTGAGATAACCTTACCCTTTGTGATTTTTGGCAGGTCTTTGCTATTCACGCAAAATACCGCATTGGGTGTGCCAGCGGCCCCCCATACTTCATCAAGCACCATAAGATCTTGGTCTATATAAATCAGGTGGATGGGATTTTTATGACCGATAGGTGGAACGCCACCGATAGCAAAACCTGTTGTTTTCCTGACAAAATCAGCATCAGCTTTAACGATATTTTCTCCTACATGAAATTCTAGTTGCTTTTCATTTACTTTATTTGGACCTGATGCCAATACTAGAATGGGTTTGTCGGTGCTTTTTGTTTTAAAAACAAGTGATTTTATAATTTGGGAAATATCGCAGCCAATGCTTGAAGCAGCATCACTTGCCGTTCTTGTGCTACCTGGAAGTTCTAAAACCTTGCATATTACGCCTATCTCATCTAACGCTGTTTGCACAGTCTCGGCACTTTTTGTCAGTGGTTGGTTCATTTCTTTCACTCCAATTTTAACCTTTACATTTTGTGCGTTATGACGCACAATAAATACACTATAACACTGTGCGCTATAACGCACAAGTCTTTTATGCATTTGAATTAGGTGAGTCTTTTGGATAACTTGGCTGAAAATATATCATGCACTTTAAGAACGCTGCGTAGCCAGCGTGGCTGGAGTTTAGACGTTGCCAGCCAAAAAACAGGGGTTAGCAAGGCCATGCTTGGGCAAATTGAGAGAGGTGAATCAAGCCCCACTATTGCAACGCTTTGGAAAATAGCGAGCGGTTTTGATGTGTCATTTTCTTCTTTTGTAGAGGATTTAACGCCAAGTGATCCTAACTTTATTCATCGTAGTAGCCATTTGAAACAAATGCATCCAAAAGATGATAAGATCAGGGTGATGCCGATATTTGCCTATGACGAATCTTTGGATTTTGAAGTTTTTATTATAGAGTTGCTTCCTGGATGCGAGCATATGTCACCACCTCATCAACAAGGTGTCGTTGAACATGTTATTGTTGCAAGCGGTGAGATAGAGGTATTAATAAATAGCACGTGGCATCTTGTTAGACAGCACGAAGGATTACGTTTTTGTGCAGACAAATCACATGGGTATCGCAATATGTCCTCTCTACCTGCGGTCTTCCACGATATGATTCATTATAAAAGGGTTTTAGAAGATGCTGACTCATGAAGTATTGGAATTTAATGTTGATAATTTTTCCTTAAAGGCTGCAGTGCTAGGGGGTGGGAAAACTGCCATTGTAATCGGTAGCCACAAATATTACCCGCGTACTTTTTCTGATAACTTGGCAAACAAACTGCAGTTGATATGTGCTGATACCCGTGGTTTTACTCCAGGTAACCCAAGCTATGTGGAAGCAGATTTTAGCCTCCATAAAATTACCGATGATATTGAAGTAGTACGTGCATCTTTAGATGTTGATAAAATTATTCTTATTGGACACTCAATTCACGCTTTTATGGCTCTTGAATATGCAAGCCGCTTTCCAGATAAAATCAGCCACCTCATATTGATTGCCTCAAGCCCCATAGCTGGACCTGAAATTTATAAAGAGGCCGATCGGTATTTTGAAGAATCAGTATGCCCAGAAAGAAAAACTGCATTTGCGACTAGTATGCAGAAATTTGTTGAAAATGGCGATCAATCATTTGTAAGGCGTATGCTCGCCTTCGGGCCGAGGCTTTGGTATGACTACAATTTTGACGCATCAAAGCTTTGGGAAAATGTAGACGTAAATCCCATAGGTTCAGAAATAATCTGGGGATCCATGTTTGTAAACTACGATACTGCACAAACGCTAAAAGCAATTAAATTCCCTATATTCCTTGCGCTTGGTCGGTACGATTATTTTAATCCCCCTCATTTATGGGAAGCGTATCGTGATTATGCTGCAAATCTCACCGTCCGCATTTTTGAAAAAAGCAGTCATACACCTCAATTTGAAGAGTCTGAGAATTTTGATGCTGAGCTGATAAAGTGGTTAAACATTTAATACTCAATATGTTTTGCATACGGCTATCAATTCTTTCAACATCTCACTGAGTTTCCCATGCTGAAATGACATTAATTGCTCTCTCCCACATGCTTGCATCAATCTATCGTGAGCTAATAGCCCATAAACATACCACAAAACATGCGCTATTTCTAAAGCATCAGCCACATTTTTTTCAGACTCGAACTTCATGTAATTTTTGAGGCAGGCATGCTTGATCTGAAGATAGTCATGATCAACCTCTGTGAGCAAATAATGTTTCCTTACTTGGTGTAAACAATTGAGTAGAGAAAAAAATGGGTGTGAGATGGAGATTTCACCGAGATCAATAATGGTAATATTTTGCGAGTTATCGCTTATCAGCGTGTTGTTGTCATTAAAATCAGGTTGGACGATGGTTTGTTTAATGGCATAGCCAGATAATTTTGCGCATAAATCAGTTATCTTTGGATGCAGCTTTTCTAATTCGTTCACCTCCAATTCAGACAACCCATCAGCCATCAACAGATCTTTTTGTAAAATCGCTTGGCCGTATAAATCAGGTATCTTGTTTAAGCGCCAGTCGGGAACACCGATATCAATAAAATCATCGACATAATCTGCAACCGTTATTTGAAGAGCGGTAAATTGTTCGATTGCCTTGCAAAGCAAATCAGTATCAAATTTCTTTTTTAAAATACTGCGCAATGATGTACCGGCATCTTTCATCAAAAAGCAATGTAACTCAGGATTGTGTGCAATAACGGTAGGCACCGGTGCACGAAATTGGTCATGCAAAAGTTGAATAATTTTAGACTCCAAAGCAATAAGCGCTGGGGTAGTTTTAAGATAAAAAAGTTCATCCCCCGTGTTGATTCTTATCACGCTGGACCAAGGCGTTTGCACAACGGTCTCTGTATTAAGTTTAGTTTGTTGCAGAGCCGTCTCGGCCCATTGAATAGTTTTAGATTGAATTAATACATTCTGGCAAAGCTCGGCAGCCCAATGCGTAGTTGTCCATGGGGCGGGTTTAACAATGCAATTGATGGTTTCGTTCTGTGTTTGAAACACTAAAGAATGGCAACCAAATTCGTTTGTTTTAGACCACGCATGATAGAGGTTCTCTCCATTTTTTAATTTGTAGATTGTACTATGACAAGCTTGATCACCTAAAATGGGTGGATATTGAATGCTATGCTTAGTATCCCTGCGGGTAACGAGAAATCGGATGTAGGCTCCTGGTTCAATCAAGCTTTCAAAATAATATTCGGTTTCTTGAATATTCTGAAGGTCATTGCCAAACAGGAAAACGCTATCAAGCTTGTAATCTTGAATTGTTGCAGGTTTAAGCCAATGTCCCAGCAAGCTAGTTTTTATATCTAATGAAGATGCAGCAAACGGATAGCAGCGAAAAGACTTATCTCTGATATGTTTGAAATAACTGGTTGGTACATCGCTTGCGCAAATTTCATGGCGATGGTTGTACATCAGCTCTGCAAAGCTTGTAGCTAAAATCAGATCCTTTGCATTGTTATCAGCGGGAACCAGTGCACTTATTATCTGCTTGATCTCTTGCTCATCAAATGCACCATGTAGGGCGGTAATCTCAATTTGCGTGCGCAGCATGTTAATGGTGGCGGCTGGTTTCCTTCTATAATCCAGGCCAAACCACAAATAATTATTTCCAATTAAATGAGCTTTTGGGGTTGGTGTATTTTCTAGGGTTGATATTTTTGCATTTCGCCATAAGCACGGGTAATCATATGCTGGTGGTGCCCAATCATATAAAAATTGTTTTATGGATAGCGATCTGCTTCCATCACTAAATTCTGATCGATGCGAAGATTCTTCTTCAGGTGATTCAGGTCTTATTTTGTTTGATATTTCGATTAACTTATCAGGCAACCAGGTTGGCCTGAATAATACAAAATTGCACCATTCTTGAGCTTCACTCCAATAAATATCAACTGGGTCGCTATTTGTAGCTGTTTTAAAAACATAACGGGTTTTTGTCATTTGGTTTCTACAATATTTTTTTTCATGAAATAACGTTTTTGTCCAGTAGGGCAATTCTCAAGAACACCGAAAATCTCATAACCATGCTTTAGATAGAAATCTTTTGCTTGGTGATTAAAGGTATCCAAATGGATCAACTTGGCTCCCATAGCTCCAGCATCAGCTTCAACTTGATTAAGTAATAAAGCGCCTAATCCTTTATTTCGATAACTTTCATCCACAAAAAGCACGTTAATAGCCAAGCATTCCCCTAAATAAAAGCAAGTTCTAATACCTGCAATGATTAAGCCGTCTTCTTTGATAACATAATCTTTCAAAACTTCAGTATCACCATGAAATGAAACTTGCTGGGCAACAAAAGCATTGATTTTATCATTGAGCGTTTCTGCTTCTTCGCTTGTAGCGGGAGATAATTTGTAATCTGTCATCATAATACTTTCCTAAGAAAAATTCTTGAATGTTCACGCCAGTATTTTTTTATCTCGCCCATAGGTTTATAGCCATTTTTCAAATAAAAATCCTCGGCTTGAAAGTCCCATGTATCCAATGTTGAAAAGACACAGCCATGTTTAACAGCTTCTTGCTCTGCCGCATTTATTAATTTTGTACCGTAACCTTGGTTCCTGAGCTTTTGGTCAACCCATAATGTTTCCAGATAGACTGATTCACTATCAAACTGTGCTTGTATACCACCGAGAATTTCTCCCGAGTCATTTTTCAAAAATACTGAAAATTCTTTGTCTCTTGTCGTATTCATTTTACGCTCATAATCGGTTACGAGACCTTCCCTAACAGCATCATTATCAGCCTGACTGGGGTTATGATCTACGAAGACTTTTAATGAATCAGTTTGACCATAATTTTTACAATTTAAAGCCTTCTTCATATAATAGCGCTTATGGCCCTTAGGGCAGTCGTCTAAAACACCAAATACCTCATAGCCATGCTTGATGTAAAAGTCTTTCGCCTGAAAATCAAAGGTATCTAGATGAGCCAGGGTTGCCCCAAGTTTTTTAGCTTCATTTTCTACATGACTGAGCAGTTTACTACCCAGGCCATTTTTATAGTGTTTTTCGTCTACGGCTAAAATATCTACAAACAGCATACCCCAACAATACATCACAGAAGTAATACCTGCGATAATTACACCACTCTCATCTTTTATACAAAAATTTAAATTTATAAAATGTTGTTCCTGGATGAAGGGTACTTTGCTGTTATTGTACGATGTGATTTTATCTTCTATAACACTAAGTTCATGTGGCTGGACTTTAGCAACATGAAATGGCCCAAGATCAAATGATCTGACCCAATCTGCTAGCTGTCCTGCAACCTCATGCAAAGCAAGTTCTGTTGTATCTAGGATTTTTACATTCGCAACTTCTTCATAGCTTTTAAGAGCAGATAGTCGGTTAAAATCCATAATGTTAGATGCATCTTCTTGGATAACATGTGACACCCATTGCGGGTCCTGGTGATGCATGCGAAGCCAAGCCGACCAGTTCAGCATATTTTGATCAACACCATAGGTGTTGCGCTTTTTGAGGCGCCTAATACGCTCAAAATCGCTGACATCCAAGAGACAGAAGTTGATTTTATCTATTTTTTTAGCTGAAGGGGAGCTTAGTATTTCGCCCAAAACAATTTGACCCAGCAAGCAGGCGTCTGTGCCTTCGCTCAATAATTTTTGCAGCCACTTTTCGGTGGATTCTTGACGCCATTTTTTATCAGCACCTTCTGGTACGCCAATATCGTCAAAATCATAAACGGCGATACCATCCTTCAGCAGCTCTTTCAAATGAGGCATCACAGCCGTTTTGCCGCTGCCACTGGCGCCGCCTATAAAATATAATCTCATAAAATTTTCCTCGCATTATAAGAGTCATAAGCCCTCTCTATTGCACCATTCGGCAGAAAAACTGGCTGCAAGTGTTCAAAACATTGCATCCGATCATCACCACCTTCATCAGACAAAAAGATGTATTCACAATAGTCGCCGATGTCTTGGATGATACGTTCAAAACGATAGTAGGCCATCGCATTCTGATTTATCTTTATTTGGCCATAGCCCTTATAAAATAGTGATTCTTCTTCGGCGGCTGTCAGGCCACTATCCCAAATGCCAGCGCCAACAAACATCAGATCTCGTTCCTTGGGAGCAAAGATTAGCGTATCCCAGTCAACAATATAAAGGGCGTTTTCTTTATCAACAATTAAGTTCCAGCCATGTATATCAGCGTGGCATAAAACATAGTCGAGGGGCTGTTTTTGGATCGTGATTGCAAGCTTTTCAGCGCGCTCCACAAGTTTAAGTATTTCGCTACTTTTTGATTTCAGGAACAGTGCCATTTTTACAGCAACAGGCTCTTCAAATGCTTCGTTTTCAATGCGCATCACAAATGCTTTGACGGTCTCGCGCCATTTAGAAGAGAATGTCTCCTTTGGCACACCTTTTGTTATTGATGAAGGAATATCGGTGCTGTGAAGCTTTTTAATGGCCGCACCAAATTGAGCCCACTGATCTTCTGATAGTTTAGCTTCTACGCCATTACGACCTTCGACATAAGGGTACAGAATTGCTTTGAACGATGCTAAGCTTGTCCAAAGTTGCTTTGTTTTGGTAGCAAGAGGTGGGATCACTTGCTTGATACCCAGATCAGCCAAATATTTTGGCACCGATACCGAAGCTTCTAAAAACTTACCGCTTCTTAATTTAAGAAAGTGGTCTGCTCCGTCAGTGGTTGTCACGCGATAAACCGCTGTGTTGAAATCAGCGCCAATAGGCAGAAAAATTACTTTCTCTATAGCCAGCTCATATGCATCCCGTAAGCATCTGACGATTTCTTCGTCTTTGAGATCAGGTTTTACTAGCATTGTCTTTGTACCCCAATATCAGCACTCATGCTGTCCTCGAATAAAGTTTGTTCTTAAACAGGGTTTCAAACCCAAGTTTTTGATAGACTCCAAGTCCTGAATCGGAGGATTCCAAAAAGCAATGGCGAGCGCCTAATTTTTTGGCTTCGGATAGCACGTAACGCATGAGCCCGCTCGCATATCCTTGACCTTGAAACGCAGGCAGGGTCCCCACATCGTCTATCCTTGCAATGGTGTTGTCGTGCATTGACAGGGTGATCGATGCGATTGGTTGTTCCTGTTTGTATAAGCTGAAATGGCGAAGATTAATATTCCGTTTTAAGGCATTCTCATGGATACCCGCATAGATCCTACAAATTTCAAAAGTAGACTCAAACGCACCTACCAATGGCATCATCCACTCGTTTAATTGATTATCATTCGCTTTAATCGCGGTTTCATCGTCAACGCGGGCGATTTGGTCCATTGCAAATCGCGCTAATTCCACAATCATTGAAACGGATTTGCTTTTCTGAGGGTAACCCATGGCGTTTAAAACATCTGCCATTTGAGGGGTACACAATTCTTGTGGAATGATCACATCAAAAGTAAGGTTATCCTGGTCGAAAAACTGCTTTCCTTGGATTAAAATTTTGTCGAGAACGTTTGTGTTTCTTGTAATGTAAATAAAATTGAGTTCGGCGCCACCGGTCATATAAGCATGAGCGCCATCGTCCAGATCCAAACATTTTGAGGAAATACCTCTGAAAAAATAATCTTCGGCTTGTCGGTATAAATTTATCAAATCAGTCATATTCTCTTTCCACAATTCAAAAGGTAGTTACCCCTAATTTTGTTTAATTTCAAGCTATAATTTAACCAAATAACTCACTGATTAACCTAAAGATTCCCTAGTATAATTTTACCACATTAGGTGCGATTCAGCAGAAAATTCTCGTTCTGCGGGTACATGCGCCATTCTCCGCCCCAATAGCGAACCTCAAGACCGGCTTTGCAAGAACCCAGTAAAATCAAGGGTTCTGGACATGCGTACCTTGACGACCGACGTTCGCATCTAACGGAGAAACGGAGAACAAAAAGGGAGATTTTGGGGTAAAATCGGTGATTTTGTGATTCTCTAGGTACGCATGTGTCACGCACCTAAAAGGCGCTAAAGCCTATGAATACTGGGGTTCAGAGGGTGGTTTTGGAATTTGAAAAATCACGCCCAAAAAGTTCGAGCGCTGTAAACTGGCGGATGGGGTGAGATTCGAACTCACGGTAGGGATGAACCTACGGCAGTTTTCAAGACTGCTGCCTTAAACCGCTCGGCCACCCATCCTTGATTTTTTAAAAAGAAATTGATTTAAAAAAGAGCTCGCAAAAACTAGCATTCAATTTTAAAATTGCAAGTATTATAACATTTGTAAAATGCTTGGTTAATTTTTTATTTAATGGTAACTGGCTTCAAATTAAAAATTGATATGATACAAAAGGGGTTATTTGAGATGGAGTTTATGGTTGGTGAGAGCGCTAAAAATGGGCGAGGGGGTGCTTTGCGGCCGTTGGCGGATTTGATTAGGCCGCAGAGATTGGAGGATGTTTTAGGGCAAGGGCATTTGCTTGGAGAAGGGGGGTGTTTGAATTTGGTGATGGGGTCAAAAAAGCTAGAGTCTGGGAGGAGTCAGGATGAGGCTGAGGGTTTTAGTGGTGGAGCGTTATCTTCGCTGATTTTATGGGGGCCGGCGGGGGTGGGGAAGACTTCGATTGCGCGGATTTTGGCGCGGATTTCGGGGGCGGAGTTTGTGATGGTGTCGGCGATTAATAGTATGACGGCGGATATTAAGAAGATTTTTCAAAATGCTGAATTTAGGCTTAGGCAAAATGTTAGAACATTATTGATGATTGATGAGATTCATCATTTTAATAAGACGCAGCAGGATTTGTTTTTGCCCTATATTGAGGATGGGACAATTATTTTAATTGCAACTACTACTGAAAATCCTTCTTTTCATTTAAATGCGGCGCTGCTTTCGCGTTGTAAGGTTTTAACCTTGAAGGCGCTTGATGATGATGCTTTAAAGAAATTAATCGATCGAGTTGAAGGGTTTCTTGGTCGCAAATTGCCTTTAAATGACGATGGTAGGGCAGAGTTGATTAATCTTGCTTGTGGTGATGGGCGTTATTTGTTAAATATTTGTCAGGAGCTTGTTAATAGTAAAATTAAGGCTGATTTAGATGGGCAGCAACTTAGAAAAATTGCTGATAAAAAGAGTGCAATTTTTGATAAGAAAGGAGATACGCATTATAATTTGATTAGTGCTTTTCATAAATCTTTGCGGGGCTCTGATGTGGATGCGGCGCTTTATTATTTGGCTAGGATGTTGGTTGCTAAGCAGGATCCTTATTATATTTTAAGGAGGATGGCAAAATTTGCCACCGAAGATATTGGGATTGCGGATCCTGAAGCGGTGGTGCAGGTGATGGCGGCTAAGGATATTTATGAATTTTTAGGAAGTCCCGAAGGGGATTATGCTTTGAGTCATGCTGCAATTTATTTGGCATCTGCGCCAAAATCAAATGCGACTTACATCGCTCATAATCTGGCAATTGAGGCGGCTCAAAATAGCAATTATTTAAATCCCCCTAAGCATATTTTAAATGCGCCAACTAAGATGATGAAGGAGCAGGATTATTCTAGAGGGTATATTTATGATCATGATACTAAATATGCTTTTTCAGGGCAGGAATATTTTCCAGCCGAGTTGGTGAGGAAGGGGCGTCCGAAATATTATGAGCCGAAGGATTTTGGATTTGAGAGGGAAGTTAAGAAGAGGCTTAGTTATTGGGAGGGGTTGCGTAAGAAATTGGCTAAGGAGTAGATGGCTAATACTCCTCTCTCTCACAAAGGCAAGGGGGAGAAGAAAGATGCGTAGAAAAGAAGCGCCCTGTGAAGAGCGGGGCATTACGGAGTTAAACTGTCAGAAGCTAAATTTAAGCAAGAAAACAAAGACTTGCTCAAAGAACGCACTCTAGACTCTTTGCTGACTGCAACAAAATTAATTCAAAAAATCTGTTTTAGAATTGGCAATCTTTGCTTCGATAAAATTAAATATGTTTTATACCAAGTCTCATCTTTGGATAACTATGTAAGCTTCATCTTTTTGGAATAAAATTTAATAAAAAAATCCAATATCTATCCTGATAGATTGACTTTTTTATTAAATTTTCTTCTCAAAAATATTTTGCTTATAATAGCCATCCAAAGATGAGACTTGGTATAATTGCTTAATCAAGATTAGTATTTTATTTTTTTCTCCCTACAGTAAAATGGCATTTTTAAAGAAATCTTAAAATCATGAAACGACAATCAAAAATTACTGCGCATCTACCATTAATCGCTCTTTCTATTGGCATATTTATGGTTATTATGGATGTTACGGTGGTAAATATTGCTTTGCCGGTTTTGGCAATAGAATTAAAGGGTGGGGTGTCACAATTGCAATGGGTAGTTGATGGCTACACTTTAACTTTTGCCTGTTTTTTATTGTCGGCTGGTGGTCTTGCTGATTGTTTTAGTGCTAAAAATATTTTGATTTTGGGGTTTTTGTTATTTTTGGTGAGTTCGGCTTTTTGCGGGATTGCTCCTGATTTTTTATTTTTAAATATTTCGCGATTATTTCAAGGCCTGTCCGCTGCCTTAATTGTACCTTCGTCCTTGGCATTAATTAGCTCAATATATACTGATCACAAAACTCGCTCCAAAGCGATAGCTATTTGGGCTGGTTTAGCAGGGGTTGCGGGCTCTTTAGGTCCAGTTCTTGGTGCAGTTTTAACTCATTATTTTGGTTGGAGAAGTGTCTTTTTTGTTAATATGCCAATTGCATTAATTGGTATTATCTTAACCAAAAATTATATCGCTAATCTTGTGGCCAAACATAGAGAAGGGCATTTTGATATTTTGGGGCAAATAATTTCGGTTTTAATGGTGGCAATCCTAGCCTTTACTTTAATTGAGGCGGGTAAGGAAGGCTGGCTATCGCCAATAATTTTATGCGGTTTTGCCATTTTTATTTTGAGTTTAATTGGCTTCATAATAATTGAAATTAACAGCAATTACCCGATGCTGCCTTTGCAGCTTTTTAAATCAGCTAATTTTACTGCTGTAATTGTAATTGGCATGATTATTAGTTTTGGTTTTTATGGCGAGCTATTTATTTTGCCGATTTATTTTGAAGTTATTAAGAGTTATTCGATATTAAAAACCGGACTTGCCATGACACCAATTGTTATTGGTAATGGTTTATTTTCATATTTTGGTGGCAAAATAGCCGGTAGTCATGGTTCAAGAAATGTAATGATGCTTGGCCTTGGTGTTGGAGCCTTGGGATTTTTGATGATGGCTCTAATCATAATTATGAAATTTGATGCTTATTTTTTAATAATTTTGCCCTTATTATGTATCGGATTTGGTACTACTTTTACAGTACCAGCGGCAATTCTTGCGATAATTGCCTTTGCGCCCAAAAATAAATCCGGAGTAGCCTCTGCCACTTTTAATGCCAGCCGACAAATTGGCAGTTTAATTGGGGTTGCGATTTTTGGCAGCATTGTTAATATCGCCAGCAATTTTAATCAGGGCAATATTGTAGCCTCATTTCTTGGTGCCTTATTGCTGATCTTTGGTTGCTTACTTTCTCGATTTATAAAAAACAGCGATTTAAGTTAAAAAATAAATTTATGACATTATTCCAAAAGGCCTCTGAAAAATCTTTTGATATTTATCAGGCAATTGCTGCTCATCCTTTTAATCAAGAGTTAATCAGCGGTACTTTAAATCGTGATAAATTTGCCTATTATGTAGAGCAGGATAGTCTTTATTTGCAGGATTTTTCGCGTTGCCATGCTTTGATTGCAGCTAAGGTTCCACTAAAATATGCAAGAATATTTTTAAAATATGCAGATAATACTTTTGTGGTTGAGCAAGAGATGGTGCATGAGTTTTTTAAGAAAATTTTTAATTTTAAGGAAACTGGGTTAATTACCCCGGCAACTATTAGTTATACCAGCTATTTGCTTAGTGTTTGCACGCTGGAGTCAGTAGAGGTGGCGGTAGCTGCAATATTACCATGTTTTGCCATTTATCGCGATGTTGGGTTATTGATTGCAAAAAATTCTGCCGCTAATAATCCTTATGCCAGATGGATTGAAACTTATTCGGGTGAAGATTTTGGAGTGGCGGTTAATCAGGCAATTACGATTTTTAATGAGTTGGCAGATGCTACCAATGAAGCGGCTCGTCAGAAAATGTTGACTGCTTATTATAAAAGTGCATGTCTGGAATGGCATTTTTGGAATGATGCTTATCATCTAAAAAGATTTGATAATTTGGATAATTAAAAATCATTAAAATTTAAATCAGTAGCATCATGACATTATTTTTAAAAGCTGTAGAGGGCAATTCAAGTCTTTGTGAAGAAATCATCAAGCACCTTTTCAATCAGGAAATGATGCGAGGTAATTTAAGTCCTAAAATATTTAGTTATTATATTGAGCAGGATCATTTATATTTGAAAAAACTTAAATCTTGTTATGAAACGCTTGCTTCTAAGGCGCCGGCAAAATATAAAGAGAATTTCTCAAAATATATCGATGAGACCATAATGTTTGAGCAGGAACTGCATAAAATGCTAGAGGAAGATCCCAATTTTAACAAAACTGGCTTTGTTACTCCAGCAACCACTGGTTATAGTAGTTATTTACTTGATACTTGTGCAAATAGCTCTTTAGAAATTGGTGTAGCTTCAATATTGCCATGTTTTTTTGTTTATCAACAAATAGGAAGATCTTACTGCCGCAATCCTTATTCTAATAATCCTTATGCTAAATGGATTGAAACTTACTCAAGTGAGGATTTTAGTAATTCAGTTGCGCAGGCAATTAAAATTTTTAATGAATTAGCTAGCGAGGCCGATAAAGAAACTTGCAATAAAATGCTTGGGGCTTATAAGAGGAGTTGTCAGTTTGAACTGCAATTCTTTGACGATGCTTATCATCAAAGAAAACTTGATAGCTCAGAATTGAGTCCTGGTCAAGTAGTACAAAATCCTGATGTGATCAGGCTATTGCATTATCGCTGATTATAGCATTTAACCAAATTATTGATACTTTTAGCTTCAATCTTTCCCTTTTGCTCTTTATCTTTAAGCAATTGAAAGATCTGAATATTGCAATTGCTTAAAGATAAATTCAAAAGAAAAATCTTTTTGCTAAAAGTGTCAATAATTTGGTTAAACGCTATAATTTGAATTCAGCCTAAGGTTTTAATGGCTTGAAAACAAATAATCTTTGGATTAAAATAAAAGATAATATCAAATCCAAAAAAATATTAAATATGCCAATCCCAAAAAATCAATTACAAGAAATTCTAAGCAGCTCCTTTCCGGGTGCAAAAATTGAAATTATTGACCTTGTTGGTGATAATAATCATTATAGTGTCACCATAATTGATAAAATTTTTGCTGGTAAAAATCGTATTGAGCAGCATAGGATAGTAAATAATAGTCTTAAGGGTCGCTTAGGTGATGAGTTGCATGCGATGCAGCTTAAAACTTTGGCTAGCTAATTAACCAATTAAACAAAATAAATAAAATGTTTGAACAAATTAAAGATACCATCAGCAATCATGATGTAGTTTTATATATGAAGGGAAATAAGGATTTTCCTCAATGTGGTTTTTCTGCTACGGTGGTGCAAATTTTAAATAAATTAGGCGCAGATTTTATTGCTGTTGATGTGTTGTCTGATCCTGAAATTCGTCAGGCAATTAAAGAATTTAGCGATTGGCCTACAATTCCACAGCTTTATGTTAAGGGTGAATTTATCGGGGGTTGTGATATCGTTAAGGAAATGTACAATTCTTCAGAATTACAAGAGCTTTTAAAATCAAAAGGGATCATTGATTAACAATGTCTGATTTAGCAATTAATATTGAAAATCTTAATAAGACCTATCAAAAATCTTCTAACGTAGCTGCTAAAGATGCTTTAAAATCAGTGAATCTTAAGATAAAAAAAGGTTCATTCTTTGGTCTTTTGGGCCCAAATGGCGCTGGCAAATCAACCATCATTAATATTTTAGCAGGGTTAGTTAATAAAACCTCAGGTAAGGTTGAAATTTGTGATATTGATATTGATAAAAATCAAACCATGTCGAAATTTAAAATCGGGATTGTGCCGCAAGAATTAATAATTGATCCCTTTTTTACCGTTTATGAAACTTTAGAAATTTATGCCGGCTATTATGGTGTAAGAAAAAAAGATCGTAAAACCGACGAAATTATTGAGATGGTAGGATTAAAAGATAAAATTCATGCCACCCCTCGCAGCCTTTCTGGTGGGATGAGAAGAAGATTATTGGTTGCTAAGGCTTTGGTCCACAGTCCTGAAATATTAGTGTTAGATGAGCCCACTGCCGGAGTTGATGTTGAGATGCGAAATCAACTTTGGGATTATGTTAGAATGCTTAATCAAAAAGGCATTACTATTTTACTTACCACCCATTATTTACAAGAGGCTGAGGAATTATGCGACGAGATTGCGGTGATTAATCATGGTCAGGTAATTGCTAATGACAGCAAGCAAAATCTGATGAAATTACTCAGCAATAAAGAGCTGGTTGTTTGTTCTAAAGCGCCAATTACCGCTGATTTAGACAAAATATTTGTTGGTTTTAACAGTAAAAAATTATCTGATTATCAATTCTGCCTTACTTACGATCCGGCAAAAATTGAGATTGAAAAATTGCTACATATAGTGATTAGCAATAATTTTCAGATTAAAGATATTGCAATTAATCAGCCTGATTTAGAAGAGGTATTTCAATATTTAACTCATAAAAAACTAGCTAAATGAAAAGAAGCCTTATCAGTATCGACGATCTATCAACTAAGGAAATCAATCAAATTCATGATCTGGCCCTACAATATTATCAGGCAAAAAATGATCATCAAAAAGAATTAAATAATAAATTATTAGTTAATCTCTTTTTTGAAAATTCAACCCGCACCCGTACTTCTTTTGAAATTGCTGCTAAGCGCCTCGGGGCCAAGGTGGTTAATATTGATATTGCTTTATCTTCATTAAAAAAAGGCGAAAGTATTATTGATACTGCCAAAACTATCAATGCCATGAATCCTGATTTTATGGTGTGTCGTCATAATGCCAGTGGCATTTTTAATTTACTTGAAAAATATTTTAGCTGTCCGTTAATTAATGCTGGAGATGGTACCAATGAGCATCCAACTCAGGCTTTGCTTGATAGTTTTGTGATCAAGCGGCATAAGGGTGAGTTAAAAAATCTTACAATCGCTATTTGCGGCGACACTTTACATTCAAGGGTGGCGCGCTCTAACCTCAAATTATTGAATAAATTCGGTGCTAAAATCCGTGTTATTACCGCCCCCACTTTAATTACCAAGGATTATAAAAATTGGCTGAAGAATAACTACCATGCTGAATTATATGAATCTTTAGCGCTTGGAATTAAGGACGTCGATGTGGTGATGATGCTTAGAATTCAGCAAGAAAGAATGACTAGTGACTATCTGCCATCCTTAAGTGAATATTTTAAATTATATGGCCTTGCTCATCAGCAGCTAAAATTTGCTAAAAAAGATGCGCTCGTAATGCATCCAGGCCCAATTAATCGCGAAGTAGAAATCTCTTCCTTATTAGCTGATGATAAAAAAATCAGCCTGATTTTAGACCAGGTAGAGGCCGGCGTTGTAATCAGGCAGGCGGTACTTAAATTTTATAATATTTAAGAATTTTTCATGGAAAAAAATAACAATCAGGTAGATTTTGGATTTAAAACGGTAGCTCTTGAGCAAAAGAGTGGTTTAGTAAAGCAAGTTTTCTCAAATGTTGCAACCAAATATGATTTAATGAATGATCTGATGAGTATGGGTCTTCATCGTCTTTGGAAAAGTCAAATGATGAGAGAGATAAATTTTCCTCATAATAGCTCATGCAATCTAATTGATGTTGCCTCCGGCACTGGTGATATTGCTTTTAAAATCCTAAGAAAATCAAAATCAGAAGCTGCTAATTGCCAAATTAATTTGGTCGATATTAACCAGGATATGCTAGAAATTGGCAGGCAAAGGGCAATTGATCATAATCTATTTTTGGATCTAAATTTTACTTGTGCGGATGGTGAAAATCTGCCATTTCAAGATCAACAATTTGATTTTTATACTATTGCTTTTGGTATCAGAAATTTTACCAATATTAATAAAGGCCTAAGCGAAGCATACAGAGTATTAAAAACGGGCGGCAAATTTATCTGCCTCGAATTCTCGCAAGTAAATGATTATTTCCTGCAAAAAATTTACGATTTATATTCCTTCAAATTAATCCCTAAAATTGGCGAGCTAGTTTTAAAAGACAAGGAGTCCTACCAATATCTAGTTGAAAGCATCAGAAGATTTCCAAGGGCGCAGGAATTTGAAAATATGATCAAACAATCCGGTTTCAAAAATACCAGCTACAAAAAACTAAATTTTGGAGTCGTTGCAATTCATATTGGCTATAAAATTTAGCCGTTACTTTTCATCAAAATCTTATCAAAACCGTGAACAAGTGACAATTTTTGCTAGTTTTTCACGATTATATTGATAAAATCGTGAATAAAATATAAAATCCAATCAGATTTATAATTGATACCAAAACATATATGGTAAAAATACTTAATATTACTGCTAAAATCGACGCTCTTCGCAGAAAATATCATAAATTAGCCTTTGGTAAAGATGCTTTACTTAAGATGATTTCTGAAGTTGAGGTTGCTGAACAAGTTTATAATTCCAATGCTATTGAAAATAATACGCTTAGTTTGGAGGAAACTGAGAAAATACTTTTACAAATTGATTTAGATAGATTCATCTCTGAAAGAGAAATTTTTGAGGCCAAAAATCTAGCGCGAGTGGTATCTTACATAGAAATAAAAGCCAAAGAAGCAGAGCTTAATTTTGAGGTGATTTTATTTTTACATAAAATGCTGATTACCAATATTCGTGATGACATTGCTGGTAGATTTAGGCAAAAACAAGAATATGTCAGGGTTGCTAATCATATTGCGCCAAGTCCTAAAGAGGTGGTTGGGCTTTTGGAAAAAATGTTAGTAAAATATCGTGGCTTCAGTAATCAAAATATCATCCAGAATATAGCAAAATTACATTTAACTTTTGAGCATATTCATCCTTTTGTTGATGGTAATGGCAGAATCGGTAGAGTGATTAATAATTATTTGCTGATCAGGGAAGGTTATGTGCCAATCAATATTAAATTTGTTGATAGAAAAAAATATTATGAGGCATTTAAGGAGTTTGATAGCAAAGGTACCGCTAAAATCATGGAAGAAATAGTAGGGAAAGCTTTAACTAATAGCTATTATAAAAGACTAGCATATCTAGACGGCAAAAAAATTATTACTCTATCCCAATATGCAAAAGATAATAAATTATCACATTCCAATCTCTTAAATAAAGCCAATCGTCAAACTATTGAAGCCTTTTTAGAAAAAAATATTTGGAAAATTGGGGTTTAGCTACTAAAACTGCTCTATCTTTGGCTATTTCATATACTTCTTTTCGATGCTTGATTGCTATTATTATCACTTTATTATTTTGACTATCGATTCTATATACTACGCGATAATCATCGATTCTCAATCTTTCTATGTTCTTTTAGGCTGAAACGTAGTGGTTTTACCAAATATTATTGGATTGATCACTAATTTTTCTTCAATTGCCTTTTTGATGATTTGCCTAATTGATTTACTGAGCTTTGGAAGCTCTTGCTTAACTATATTTGCAAGATATTCAATTATATAGCTATTTTCCAGGCATTTTTATGGCTGATGGTTCTTTTGGTGCCATAATCACGAATTGCGGCAATTTGTGATAGAAAAATATCTTCTCTTGCTTCTAAAGCCTCTAAAATCAGCTCTTTTGCCAAAGAGGAAACGACTTTTGCTACTTATCTGCCAAATTGCTAATAATCGCCGCTATTTCCGGCTCTAAAGTGACATTAACTCTAGGATTGATGGTTGGCATAATTAAAAGATAGTAATGATTAAAAAATATTAATGTTACACTGGTTGTAACATTTTATTTATGCAATTGCCAATTGTTATTTTCCTAAAATTTTTATCTCCCATTCCAATTCAATGCCAGTTTTTTCTTTAACCATTTTTTGTACTTTTAATCCAAGTTCGATTAATTGGCTGGCGGTGGCATTGCCGTCATTAATCATGAAATTACAATGTTTATTTGACATTTCAGCATCGCCGATTCTTAAGGCCCGGCATCCGGCTTCGTCAATTAATTGCCAGGCTCTTTTATCGCAATTAAGTGGGTTTTTGAAGGTGCTGCCGCCGGTTTTGCTTTTGATTGGTTGGGTGTCCTGCCTGGTTTGATTATAATTGGCAATTTTGGCAGCAATTACTGCTTGGTTGGATTTTTTAGTTTGAAAATTGCCGCTGATAAAAATATATTTTTTGGCGATTTTACTGCCGCGATAAAAAAAGCCAAAATCACTATTTTTTAATTCAATTAAATTGCCATCATAATCAATTGCAGTTGCAGAAATTAAATTTTGTGAAATATCGCTGCCATAGCAGCCAGCATTCATGGCAATTGCGCCGCCAATTGAGCCAGGGATTCCGGTTAAAAATTCTAAATTAGCAAGGCTTGCATTTTTAGTGTAATTGGCGACATTTGAGCATAAAGCGGTAGCGCCAACAGTAACTATATCATCTTGATGGTTAATTTTAGCAAATTCACCGCTTAATTTAATTACTACCCCGGCAATTCCGCTATCTTTGATGATAATATTAGAGCCAACTCCAAGAATGGTAATTGGAATATCTTTAGAAATATTTTTTAAAAACCAGCGCAAATCTTCACTATCTTTGGGGCGAAATAATATTTCAGCCGGGCCACCAACTTGAAACCAATTGGTTTTTGATAAATCGGCATTGACGCGATAAGAGCCTCTAACTTCAGGCAATTTAGTAATTAATTCTGACATTTTTTTAAATTAAAAATTACCGGCCTACGGCCTTCAATAATTGCTTTTTTTTGATATTTGGTTACGGTCCAATTGCTTGGAAAATTTTGCCAATCATTTTTATTTTTAATTAGCAGTTCAAAAGAATTACTATTTAAAATTGCGGATAAGATCCATGTTTTATAAGCATCATGATCAGTTGCAATAATTAATTTGCCAGCCTTTTTAATTTTTTTAGCTAAAATTTCCAAAAATTCTAAATTGATTAATCTTCTTTTATAATGTTTTTGTTTTGGCCAGGGATCGGGAAATAAAATATAGATTTCATCAAAAAATAAATCAGCAATTTTGGCAAGTAAAATGCGAATATCTAATTGTGAGATTTTTAAATTATCAAGAGGGTGTAATTTTAATTTTGCAAGCAAATTAACGACACCGTTAATATGAGGTTCGCAGCCAATAAAATTAATATCAGGATTATTTGAAGCCTTGGTAAATAAAAAATCGCCAAAACCACAACCGATTTCTAAAATATTTTTCTGATTGGAATCATTTAAAGGCTGGTCACCAATTTTGTAGAGTGGTAGTATTTCAGCAAGTAGCAGCTTTTTATTGTCGCTTAATTTACGGCTTTTGATTCTGCCATAACTTCTGATGATTTTAGCTTTAGAGAGATCTGACAATATTTTTACCGGTTTAAAATTAGCTCAATTTTGCCACTCTTTTTTGATGTCTGCCGCCATCAAAATCAGCATTAAGAAAGGCATTAACTATTTTTAGCGCCATTTGATTTTTTAATGATCTTGCACCAAGGCAAATTACGTTAGCATCATTATGATTTCTGGCTAATTTTGCTGATTTAATATTGCCACAAAGTGCAGCGCGGATTTCTTTAAAGCGATTAGCGGCAATTGAAATTCCAACTCCGCTGCCACAAATCAAAACTCCAAAATCAGATTTTTTAGCAATAATATTTTTGGCTAATTTTTTAGCAAAATCAGGATAATCAACACTTTTATCAGCGTTATAAGTACCTAAATCAATTAATCTAAAACCAAGATTTTGTAACTCTGATAATAAAAAAGATTTTAATTCATAACCAGCATGATCACTGGCAATGGCAATTGTTTTTTGCTGATTTGATTTTGAAATGTCGCTAGTATTTTTTTTGGATTTGCTAATCATTTACAGAAAGTTTTTAAAACACTGATTATATTTAGTCGGATTGAATTCGGTGATTTCAAATTTAGCAGCTTTTTTTATAAAAAAAGGGTCTTCTTCTAGGATTGATTTTAACTCTTCCTTACTTACTCCGTAAGCAATAATAATACCGCCAATTCTAGGATTTTGAGCGCCAGAAATTAAAAAAATATTCTTGGCATAATATTTATCTAAAAACTCAATATGCTCAGGCCTGATTTGGTCTATAATTTCGAGTGGTTTTATATAAGTTAAACTAACTATAAACATTTTTTAGCTAAAAGTTTTAAATCAAGCTAACCAATAATTTCTAACGCTTACGATAAGTTTGTCCTTTACGAGCTTTTTTGAGGCCGCATTTCTTTCTTTCGACAATTCTAGAATCGCGGGTTATAAAGCCTTTGCTACGTAGAGTTTTGTGAGTTTCAGGGTCAAATAGGACTAGGGCTTTGCTGATACCATGAGCAACTGCACCAGCTTGTCCGCTTAAGCCACCACCACAAACAGTGGCGATGATGTCGAATTTTTTTTCTAAACCAACGGCAAGTATTGGATGGTTGATAATATTAAATAGAATTTCGCGGCCAAAATAATTTCTGGCTTCTTTTTCATTAACCTCAATTTTACCGCTGCCTTTTTTGATCCATACTCTGGCAATGGCATTTTTTCTCTTGCCAGTTGCATAAGAGCGACCCAAAGCATCGACTTTTCTTTCTCTAATTAGTAATGGAGAGGTTTCAGTTTCCTTTAATTCAATTATTGTTTCTTTAACTACAGGCATAATTATCTTTTAATTTTAATATTATATTTTGACGTTTTTTCTATTTTTTGAAGCAATATCAATTTTTTGCGGATTTTGACCGTGATGAGGATGTTCAGCACCTTTATAAATATATAATTTTCCCAATATGTCTCTTGATAATGGTCCGCGGCTCATCATTTTAGTAATTGCATTTTCAAGAACTCTTTCCGGAAAGCTACCTTCAATTATCTGTCTTGGATTTTGTGATTTAATGCCACCTGGATGTCCGGTATGGCGATAATAAGTTTTATCAGCCATTTTTTTGCCGGTAAGTTTTACTTTTTCAGCATTAACAATTACTACATAATCGCCACAATCAATATTAGGAGTAAAAGTTGCTTTATGCTTACCGCGTAGGATATTTGCAACTATGGTTGAAACCCTTCCTAACACTAGATTTTCAGCATCAATTAACCACCATTTTTTTTCAATTTCGCTTGGTTTAGCGACGTAAGTTTTTGTCATATATTATCAATTAATTATTTTAGCTTTTTTATTGATTATCGTTCACCAACTATCTTTTTGAGGATTTTCAAATAAGGCGCGAAACAAAAAAGAAGCGGCGATTCTACATATTGTCTTGAACAAAAGTCAACCATTTTTTTTATTTTTTCGAATTTGGTATAAAAATAATTTACACAAATAAGATTTTACTTGATTTTGAAAAAGAACTAATAGATAAATAACCTCCAACTTGATATTTTATTTTAAGTGCAAGTTATTTATTTACTAAAAATTTTAGCAACTAAAACTTAATAAAACATGAAAACTGGATCTCTAAAGAATCTTTTATTATTGTCTTCTTTTACATTATTGATGTCTTTATTTATTATATCATTTGGTACTAAGGACGCCTTAGCGCAGTCAGGCTCAACTATTAGTAACACAGCAAATAGCAACGTATTGGCTGATGTGATGTGTAACGTTCAAAGGGTTGTAACTGGTAATGCTGGTAAAGCTTTTGCCGCTTTTGCAATTATCTCGATCGGAGTTGGCTTTTTTACTGGTAAAGTTTCTTGGGGTTTGATGATCGGTGTTGCTGCTGGTATTGCTGCAATGTTTGGTGCCGCCACAATTGTTTCTGCAATTACTGGCAAAAGTACTTATGATTGTACTCAGGGCTAATTTATTTAAATTTAAAAATTGTTAAAAATTAAAGATGTCTAAAAAATGTGATTTGCTTGCAGTTGGAGTTATGAGCGGTAATAACGTCTCGCACTCTAATCGCAAAACCAAAAGAAAATTCTATCCTAATTTAAAAGAAATGTCATTTAGAAGTGAGGTTTTGGGAGTTGATATTAATATCAGACTTGCTGCTTCTTCACTTAGAACTGTCAATAAATTTGGTAATATCGATAATTTCTTGGTTAATTATCGTTTCTCAAAATTAACTGATATTGCTAAGAAATATCGTAGTAAAATCAAAAGCAAGCTAGTTAAATTAGGCCGGCTTGAAGAGTTTAAAATCGTTAAAGAAAGCAAGAAAGTAAAAGCTAAGACTGCATAAGTTGTTAGTTGCTAAAATTACTTATTTTTGTTCTGCCAGGAATGGTTTAATTGACCATTCCTGCAGCAGTTAATAGATCATTCCTGTAAGCAGCTGAATATGACAATAACCGATATTGCAATTGGCAAATCAAAATATAAGATTGACTGTCCGGAATTACAAAAACCAAAATTAATCAGCCTGTCTTCAAAAGTTAATGAAAGAGTCAATAACCTTTCTTTGTTAATGCGCGGCGCTGAAGAAAAAATGCTATTGGTTTTATGTGCTATTGCCATCGAAGACGAGCTAGAAAGCAAAACCGCGGAAAGTGAGGAAGCTGCCAAGTTAAAAGTCCAACTTGAGACCTTAGAACAAAATTTTAACTCCCAACTCCTAAGTAAATCAAGCAACAATTCCACCAACTCCTCTTTTGAAGCCTATGACAAAATCAGCGAAAAAATTAATGATATCGTTAGTTCAATAGAAAAGCTTGCAAATAAAGTCAAAAATTCCTAGCCTAAATCTTGGACTACCGTTTGTGGACCGAGAATTCATTTCTATTGTCCCTTATATTTTAAGATTGAGGCAGTCACTATATCGGGTCGTGGCCCGGTAAACACCGCCTCTACTATTTGAACTAGGATTCAAATAGAATATCTCTCATCCCTTATGGTGGTCTAGCTTTCTTGGGTCCAAGGTAGTTTTTGATATACTAAAATACTCTTCGATTTAATTTTATAATTAGTTATGAGGCAGCCCTTCAAAAGAAGAAATTCAGCTCCAGGTGGTTTAGGTGATCGGGGAATAAAACCAGATTTGCAAGAAGTAGAAAATGTAGATCACGCTGTACAGCGATCTGAAATTCCTAGTGAATTCGTGGATGCTATTCTCAAAAATAAGCAGTTTGTAGAGCTTCTAAGAAGAGAGGAGCATAGTGAAAATCAGCAAGAAGAACAACGAGTATTAGGTTTTACTGAATCTACAGCAGAACAATTGACGCCAGAACAGCGTCTTCTTGTGGTTGATTTATGGCAAAAGCATTATGGCAAGGATGATATGTTGGAATATCTTAATGGAGTTGTAAATCAAAAAGATGAAGATTTGCGGGTTGTTGCAGAGATTGGTCAACAATTAATATCAGAGAATCAAGAATTAGGAAACCAAGTATTAGGTCTTAAAAATATAGTTACGGATCTGCAGAATATGATGCATGAGAGTCAGTCATTAAATACTGAAAATCAAATACTTAAATCAGATCAAAAAAACTTACTAACCGAAAGTAAATCTACCGAGGATGGTCTTAGAAAAGAGATTTCGCAATTAACTGCACAAAGAGATGATTTTCGAGAAAAATTACAATTGTCGCAACAGCAACAAGCTAAATATACAGAGGATCTAAATAGAGAGCATCAGAAAAATCAAGAGTTTGAAGACCATTTTAATAAAAATCAAGATCTGCAACAACGCTTATCGAAATTCGAAGCAAAAATAAATGGATTAACTGCAAAAATAAATGGATTAACTGCGGAAAATGATGATCTAGCGGCAAGTAATGCAAAATTACAAAGTCTTTTGAGTGGTGAGCAGGAGGAGGCGCGACGAATTGCAAATAAAGCTAAGGTAGGAGATACTCGACTTACAGAAGATGTAGTACGAGATTTACCGCAACAAAATCAACAAGAAATAATAAATGATCTTCAAAAGCAGTTATCAGATGAGCGTGATCTAAAGTCAGGTGAGTTAGAAACGTTAACAACCCAAAACCAAAGATTGCTATTACAAATCGCAGAATTGACGAAATCACAACCGTTAGTGCTGGATGAGAAGCCATTAATAAATGACAGAACAAGAATAGAGTTTCTTGAAAAAAACATTGATCAATTAAAGGCAATTAAAGCAAAATTGCCTGATCAATTAAGGCAAGAATTATCGGTAGAGGATCATGAATCTGATTTTTTGCAAGATAGTAGCGAGGAATCATTGCTTGAAGGGCATAATAAATTGCTAAGCAAGATTAGTAAAATTGTTTTAAAGCATCCGGATTTGCTTCTTGGCACAGAAGCTAGAGAAATTGTAAAAACATATCAAGCATCTCAGCATCAAATATTAAAAAGTGATACTACTGATGATAAATTAAAAAGCATGGCAGGCGTAAATCTGATCATTACTCAAGATTTCATGCAAAAAGTTGAAGAGTCAGAATCAGAGAAGTTGATAAGTGGGTTTATGGAAGCGGCAAAATTATTAAAGATAGAGCTTGATTCTTTAAAATCAGCGTCAAGTCTTGGCAATCCTAAGACTCAAACACTCCCTTCGACACAAGAATTTTTTCTGCAAGAATATGAGGAGGCGTCTAAAACTGGGGGTTCTAAGCCGAGAATTGAACAATATAAGTTTGTTTTAGATAGAATTGATGAAGCGCAAAAGCAACAAAATCCAGAAGAAAGACGGCAGGCTCTTATAGGAGCTGCAAACATATTAAATGGTTATTCTCATCAATCAAACATTCGACCTGTCATTTGGAAATTAGTCGCTGAGCGCGCTCAAGATGATGACAATTTTAAAGCAATATTGTCACTTCATGCTCCAGAATTTTGCAAGAAATTAGTTATATATTGTTCAAATAATAATCCTGAGAATGCTGAGGTAGCTAAATTTAATACTGAATTACAAGGTTTAATTTCCCAGCAAGAAAACCATAGATCTAAGATTGATCAAGAGGTTGAAACTTTGGAGGAACAAAATCTGGCTCTCGCAGAAAAAAATAAACAAACAGAGGAAAAACTTCAAACCTTAGAAACAGATCGTGCATTAGCAGTGCAAACACTTCAACAAGCACAACAAGCTATATTGGCAAGTGGTAAGTCCAATCAAGGGTTAACATCTCAACTCGCAACACAAGTTGGGAGCGAAATAGTGAGGACTGATCAAGATGATGCTGCTTCTGACCAAAGCGATTTGTCGTTACAATTATTTCAAGGTATAAAACATCAAAATTTGGTTCCAAATATTGGACTAAGTGAGCAAAGATTATATGAGGCGACTTCTAATTTTGTGGATTATGCCCATGCTTCAACAATAGATCCTAAAATTCTGATGCATCAATTAGCTCTGGTAACTGGTGTTATGAGAGAAGAAGGGCAAGACCCGTTATATGTAGGGCGAGCATTGATAATTATCCTCAATAATTTACCGCCAGAACAGCAATATCGAGATTCGTTGATAAAATTGAAACCATTTGCTGATCTTTTAAATGATCATAATATTTTGCCTTCGAATGCCATTGAATATCCTAAACAAACAGAGAAAGGGCTGGCGACTGACGCAACAGATAAATTTGAGCAAGAGCAAGCTCTGTCTATTATAGTGCGCCGTGATAATAAATCTATAGACACAACAATAATTGGACTGGATCAAGCTAAAGACAATCTACAAAAAATCGACCGTTTTAATTTATCAATTCCTGAACTTAAAGGTAACAGAAGTCCTGAAGAGATGAAGAAAGAATTTGCTAATAAGGCCACAGAAATTGACACGCTCAAACATTTGCCAATTGAGTTTTATGATCAAGGAGGTGTAGAGTTGCAAAAGCAGATTAACGCGGCCTCTAATCTTAAGTGGGATGGTGGTAAAACTAAGGGTCTGGATGGTAAGATGCATGAAGCTTTAATTTCTTATATTTTTGATAGTAATAATTATCGGGTGATAATAGCGCAAAAAGATCGGGTGTCGGTGAATTTTGTTTCTTATGATTATATGAAGCAGCAAGATGACAAAATAAAATTGATACATGAAGCACGAGCCAAAACGGCTGAGGCAAGCAAGGGTTCGTCGATAGATAAAGGCGATTCACCAGAAGAGTCGCTAAGCGTGTTTTATAGAAAACAAGAAAGAGAAATCGTGACAGCTTCCAAACAGGTGGTAATTAATACTGAGGATACTCAAGAAGCCATTTTAAAGAAGTTCAATCTGCCTGATGGCAATAATAAAAAATCATTAGAAGATTTAATTTCTAAACCTGGTCCGGCGCCGATTAATCTTGGATCGGGATATTCGATTGCTAGGCAAAAAGATGGAGATACAAATAATATTCGCATTACTTGCATAGCGGATGAAAGTGGTAATTTTAAGGATAATGTGATTTATGCTAATGTGACCGGTAGCAGTCTTTATGTTAAGGTTCAGGTAGCAACACGCGATGATGATACGATTGCTGGTAAGTCATGTAAAGATGATGGCACCCCATATAAAAAAGGTGAGATAGTTATTCTTGACGGTTTATATAAAGAGCCAGGTCCGGATGGTAAAATGACCAAGCAAGAAGAAGAAAAGCTTTCCAAGGCAGATAAGGATGCGGTGGCTAAATGCAATATTATTGCAAGTGCGGTTATTAAAGGTAAAGGCTTAAATGATTTGGTGCAAATATCATCATCGGTTAAGTTTAAAGGTAAGATTAATAATCAGGAAGTTGAAGAAGTAGCAAAAGATAAGGCTTTGATTGATGCAGATAAGGCAAAGAAGATTCAGAAAAAAACAACTCATGTTAAAAAAATTGAGAATCATGATAAACCTGCTGAAATCATCAGAGGCTAGAAAAGCAAATAAAATTATTCTTCTTGATACTATTAAAGTTATTGATATTATCAACCACCTTTAGACAAATTAGAGGTCCTTAAGGTTGATCAGCAATTACAGTTTTTCTTCAGAAATTAATTCATACCTCATTCATAGATCAAATGTGCCAATATCACTAAAGATGTGATTTTGCTATTGGTTTTTCTTTCGTTAACAAAAAATTATATATGACAGATTTTAAAAAATTTAATTTAAGCGCTACTATTCTTCATTCATTAGCAAAGAAGGGTTATTTGAAGCCTACGCCGATACAAAGTGAAGCGATTCCGCATTTGCTGCTTAAGCGGGATCTTTTAGGGATTGCGCAGACTGGGACCGGGAAGACAGCGGCGTTTGCATTACCGATTTTGGATAATTTATTTAACTCTAAAAATCCACTTAAGCCAAATCATGCTCGGGCTTTGATTTTAACGCCAACCAGAGAATTAGCGTCGCAAATTGCTGATAATATTGCTATTTATGGGCAGGAATTGCATTTAAAACATACGGTAATATTTGGTGGGGTTGGTGAAAATTCGCAAATTAGGGCGATGTCTAAAGGGGTTGATATTTTGATTGCAACACCGGGTCGATTACTTGATTTGATGAATCAGGGCTATATTAAATTTGCTAATTTAGAGGTTTTTGTTTTGGATGAGGCGGATCGGATGCTGGATATGGGTTTTATCAATGATGTCAAAAAAATTATTGCCAAATTGCCGGTTAAAAGACAAACTTTGTTTTTTTCGGCAACCATGCCGCAAGATATTGCAAGTTTGGCGCAATTAATCTTAAAGGATCCAGTAACAATTGAGGTGACGCCACAAGCAACCACAGTTGAAAAAATCGATCAAAGAATTCATTTTGTTGATCAGGCCAATAAAAAATTATTACTTAAAAGCATTGTTATTAAGGAAGAAGTTAAGAGTGTTTTGGTATTTTCTCGAACTAAACATGGCGCTAATAAAGTTGTTGATTATTTAGCCCAGGAATCAATCACTGTTGCGGCAATTCATGGCAACAAATCACAAACTGCAAGAGAAAAGGCTTTAAGTAATTTTCGTCAGGGGGCAATTAAAGTTTTGGTTGCCACTGATATTGCAGCTCGAGGAATTGATATTTCGGGCATTACTCACGTTATTAATTATGATTTGCCCAATGACCCAGAAAGTTATGTTCATAGAATTGGCAGAACCGCAAGGGCTGGAAAAGAAGGAATAGCAATTTCATTTTGTGATCAATCAGAGCGCAAACTTTTAAATGCGATTGAAAAATTAATTAAAATCAGCGTGCCAGTTGATAGAACTCATCCTTATCAGGGTATTGCTACCAAGCGGGTTGCAAAATCTTTGGATCATGAAAAAAATGATGATCAGCAATTTCAAAAGCCGCGTAGCAGCGGTGATTATTCGAGATCAAATGAAGATCGTCGTCGAGGAAATTTTGGTGGTGGTAATGTTTCAAGAGGCAGAAAGCCTACTTCACCAGCGCCAACAGGTAAAAAGGAATTTTTTAGAGATAGAGAAGATGGCGACAGAAGATTTAACAGCTCTCCAGCTCGCAGATCAAGGCCAGATCCTTTAGTTTCGGGGTTAGGAAGCGAATATTCAAGACCTAGATTTGGCGATAATAAAAATAGATTTGATAATAAGGATTCAAGACGCGAAAAACCCAGATTTGCAAATTCAAGAGAAAATAGCTATTTTAGATCAGAAAATCCGGGTAATAGCGGGTCAAGATTTAATAAGGAGCAGCCTAGAGGAGAAAGATTTAATCAAGAACAGCCCAGAGGAGAAAGATTTGGTTTTGGTAGCGGTGAAAAAAAGCGCGATTATTCCAGAGCTAGTGACAATAATAAAAGTTATTCTAGAGGTTTTGGATCAAAAGGATCAAGGCCAACAAATTCATCAAGACCGGCCTTTGGTAATAAAAACAACAGACCTGGCGGTAGAAAGCCTGCTAATTAGCTAAATTATTGTCGCGGTTTTTAAAAACCTCTTGTGATTTAAATCTGGTGAAAAGTGGGGGGTGTCATAGGCGATGTGGTAATTGTTGCAACAGTCACAGAGCTATTCCAGTTACAGACTTACTGATTCCTGCGACAGTAAAACAGAGATTGCAATTGCCGCAATATTATATTAAATAAGAATCTCTTTATAACCTGTTGCTGATATTTTGGCTTGCAACCCCTCAACCCCAGCCCTCTCCCAAGAAGGGGAGGGGGAGGTTTTTTTACGAAGATTTTAATTTATTCCCCTTGTCCTGAAGTATATCCCGGCTCATTATTTGGGCCAAATAGATAGAGGCCTTCATATTTGATGAAATCGATTTTTTTACTGTAGAATTTGCCAAGCATAATGATGATATCATTATTAGTGATTGATTTATCCTGATTGATGATGTCGTGAGAAGATTTACCGGTGATTCCTTTGCCAATAAAGCGTAAGATAGTTTGACCTTTTTGGTAGGTTGGCATCATATGTTTATCGATGTGGGGCCATAATAATAGGCCTTTGGCGCTGATCATTTTGATTTCTAATTCTTCGCTGTCAATTGAGTTAATCATAGCGATTAAATCATCAAATTCTTGCTGCCAATCGATAAATAAATCAAAACCAATTAGTTTTTTACTGCTTACTGCTTGATTTTGATTTGAGGTTTTGGTGGTTACATGTTCTAATTTGATGTAATTTGCTTTTGGCAATTTTAGCGGTTCTTGGCCAAGTCTTTTGATTAATTCCAAAGTAAATTCTTTACAGCCAACCTTTTTTTGACTGCTATCTTGGTTATAAATATCAGGAGTGTGAATGCCATCTTCAATGGTTTTATTTAAAGCATTGGCAATTTTATTGGCAGCTTCAAAATCACCAATATGAACTAGCATCATAATTGCTGCTTGTAACAAACCAGTTGGGTTAGCGATATCTTTACCGGCAATATCTGGGGCGGAGCCATGAATTGCCTCAAACATTGCATATTCACTGCCAATATTAGCAGATCCGGCAAGACCAACTGATCCTGAAATTTCAGCCGCAACATCTGAGATTATATCGCCATATAAATTGAGAGTGACAATGCAATCAAAAATTTCGGGTTTAGCGGCAAGTTTTGCGGTTCCAATATCAACAATATAATGATCAGTAGTAATTTGAGGATATTCTTTAGCAATTTGATCAAAGGTTTTATGAAAAATACCATCGGTCATTTTCATGATATTATCTTTGGTAAAGCAGGTTAATTTTTTGCGATTATTGGTGATAGCATATTCAAAAGCATAGCGGATGATTTTTTCGCATCCCGCTTTAGTGATTAATTTTAAACATTGATAGGTTTGATCAGTTTGGCGATACTCAATGCCGGCATATAAATCCTCCTCATTTTCACGAATGATAACTACATTCATTTTTGGAAATTTAGTGGCAATAAAAGGATAAAAAGAAGCAACCGGGCGAATATTGGCAAATAATCCCAATCTTTTTCTTAAAGTGACATTGAGACTTTTATAACCACCACCTTGTGGGGTAGTAATTGGGGCTTTGAGTAAAATTCTAGAATTTTTCAATTCTTCAAAAGCTGATGGCATCAGGCCCGAGGTAAAGCCCTGCTCATAAATTCTTTTGCCGACTTCAATGATGTTAAAGCTAATCGCAGCATTTGCTTCCTTTAAAATCTCAATAGTAGATTCCATAATTTCAGGACCGATACCGTCGCCATAAGCTATAGTAATTGGAGTTATTTTATTTGCAGACATATTTTTAGTTTTTATAAGTTGAGAGTTTAAGTTTGATGGTTTAATTATAATGGAGTTTATCTAATCTAATTAATGTTAAAAATGCAATTTGATTCTTTGGAGTTACAAAAAAATATTGAAGAAAAAAGGCTGGTTTATGGTCATAAATTTGGTAATTTTTTGGCTAAAATAACATTTAAATTGACAAAATTTTTGCAAAATATTGTCAAAAGTGAAAATTTTGCTTTTTATGGCTGCTGCTTGATATTTTTGATTAGCATCTTGGTTAGATCTGGCAGGGATATCGGCCATGATACTGGTGCTTATCTAGAAATGGGGGGCAAAATTTTAGCGGGTGGCAAATATTATCGCGATTTTTTTGAGGGTAATTTTCCACTGGTTCTTTATCTTAGCGTTATTCCTCACATTTTAGCCAAAATATTTGCAATTGATATAGTGATTGCGGCGGAGATTTTTTATAATTTTATCGGTTTAGCTGCAATTATTGCTTCAAATCTAATCTTAAAAAGATCAACCTTATATAATGATAATAGAAGTTTTTATAATCTGATTTTACTGGCTTTTAGTGCCGGATATTTTTTAAGAATCTTTACTCTGCAATATAATGAATTTGGCACTAAAGCTAGCTATCTTTTGCTATTTTCCTATCCCTATATTGCCTGTCAATTTCCAACAAAAGCGACAATTACTGTTGCTAAAAAGCTAATAGCTGGGATTTTAGCTGGTTTAATTTTTTGCGTCAAACCTCATTATTTTTTACTGGTTGCCGCTTTTGAAATTGTCAAAATTTTTGATAAAAAATCAATTAAACCGGCAATTTCGCTGGCAAATTTTACCTCTTTAATTGTGATTTCTTGCTATCTTTTATTGATGTTAAAATATTGCCCTGAATATTTTGAGTCAATTGCAGCACTTAAAGGTCTATATATTGCCTATAAATCGCCAATGATTTGGTTGGTAAATATTTTCTCGATTTTTGTTTTCAACATTGCGCCGGCTTTATTATTGGTGATCCTGACTTTTGATCTAATTTATCAAAATCAATATCTGAGATTGTTATTGATAACATTGGTTGGAGCGATCTTAATTGCAATAGCTGAAGGGCTCGATGCTTATGACCAAATTACCAGTTTTTATTCTTTAGCGCTACCATTATTAACGGTAATTTTTTATTTGGTGATCTGGCAAAATAAAATTAATTTTCGTCAAAATTGGTTTTTAATTCTTTCAATAGTAATAGCTTCACAATTTGATATTGACAGTTTTTTTCAATTAGCAATGCAGCTGGTGGTGTTATGGTGGCTGATCTTTTTATTGATTTCTTTTAATTTTAGAAAATTTTTTAAAAATAATTTAACCAGCCATCATTTTTTGGGTCGCAGGAATTTAGGTAAAATCAGGGATATTATTTTACTGAATAATCATTATTTAAAAATAGTTTTTATCGTTCTTTTGACCGCTACAAACGCTTTATCTAGTAGTAAATATTACCAAATTATTTATTTATTATGCCTATTAATATTTTTATTGATGATATTAGGAGCAGAGAAATTACATCAAAATTTAATCAGCAAGAAATATTATTCTAAAATCACAGTGATTGTGATTACGGTAATATTTTCTAAATATTTAAGTTTTATGCTAGCTGGCATATTTAATCATCAGAATCTATATGCTGCCAAGTTTAAATCCTCCAATTACAGCAATTCAGCAATCATTAGAATTATTAATCAATATGTTAAAGATGATAAAAAACAGCCAATTATTATTGGTTATGGTATCTATGATTCTTACCCGATTTTGACATATAGCCATAAGAAAAATCCGCTACCATCCCATGCTTTTGACGCGCTTGAAGAAAATATTAACGAGGCAATAAAATATAATTATAATAAAAAGAGTGACTATAAAATTTTAAAAACTGCCATATTTTATGGCCGTAATCAAGATGAAATTAAAGCTAAAGAATATTTATTTACTCGACTTAAAATGGCGATGAATAACCAGGATAATAGTCTGCTCATTATCTATAAAAAACATTACCTGGATTATAGTAATTGCCGGATTAGTTTTTTAGAATATTATTTTCAAGATGATGATTTTAGAAAAATATTTTCTAAAAATTATCATTTTTTAAATCGCGTAATCTATGCTAAGAGCGCTAATTCTAAGGATAATATTAAATTTTTTAAATCAGATGGAATAGGAAATAATAATTTAGAAATTTTAAAAAAAGATTTAAAAAATATTGTTACTGATGTTGAAATTTATGCTAGAAATTAAATTTTTAGCTGCTAGAATTGCTAGTGATTTTTTAATCTACTACAATTTCAATTAACTTCAAAAAACCCAAAATTTATGACCAATAATTCATATCCAAAATCCAGTAATTCCAATTCTGCTTCTGATTTTTTAAAGCAAAAAAACAATAATGATAATATAATTTATGGCAGTAATGATGATGAAATCAATTGCGATAATAGCGGCGCCACAGCCTATGGGCAAGATGGTGATGATATAATTAATGGCGGCAGGGGTGACGATAATTTATATGGTGGACTTGGTACTGATTTAATTTATGGCAATGATGGTAATGACTGGATTTACGGTGATTTGGTGGCATCTCCAGATGGTGATGATGATTTTATTTATGGTGGTAGGGGCAATGATATAATTGATGGTGGTGGCGGCAATGATGAAATTTATGGCGAAGAAGATAATGATGTAATAAGTGGCAATAGGGGCGAAGATTTTATTGATGGTGGTAGTGGCAATGATCAGATAAATGGTGGTGAAGATAATGATTTTTTGCGTGGCGCTAAAGGTGCTGATATTTTAAGCGGCGATCATGGCCGCGATATTTTTGAATATCCTTCACTTACAGAATCAACAAGATCAGAGCCGGATTTAATTTTGGATTTTATTAGTGGCGAGGATAAAATTGAGCTTTCCGGTTTTGGTTTTAATAACCTTGCTTATGGTAGTCAGGGTCATGAAAATCATCAGCTGCAATATTATTATGATGATTTTGGTGATACCATAATTGCTGATCCCAATTCTAATTTAATGATCAAGCTTGCCGGTTATATTGAATTAAACATCGGAGATTTTATCCTTCATTAAAATTTGTGCAAAATATTTTTGTTTTAAATTACAAATTGATATTGCGAGTGGCAATATTACTAGGTAACTTTTTAATTAATACCAAAATCCATATAAAATACTGCAGATAGCAAAATATTTTATATGGATTTTAGTATAAGATGGAATCCATGAATAACATTATTTCTAAGTTAGCCATGATCCTGACCCTGCCACAGGCCGCTGGTAATTTTATTTTTTAATTTTGGATAATCATTAATATTAAAAACTCCCTTTTTGCCAGTTTTTAATTTTTGGTTATAATCGCGGGCAATTATAAAAACAGTTTTAGAAAGATATAAAATTGCTATCAAGTTGGTTATCGCCATCAATCCCATCGATAAATCTGCTATTGACCATACTATTGGCATTTCAGTAATTGCTCCAAAAAATACCATTATCACTACTGCTAAGCGAAATAAATTTAATTTCCAAGGATTGCCGCTTTTTAAAAATATCATATTAGTTTCGGCGTAAGCATAATTGCCAATGATGGTAGTAAAAGCAAAGAACAATAAAATGATTGCAATTACTTGCTTACCAATTGCGCCGATATGAAAAGATAAAGCTTGTTGCGTTAATTCTACGCCATTTAAATTGGAGCCGGCTATTGCCTGGCCGGATAATAAGATAATAAGTGCGGTACAGGTGCAAATTATAATAGTATCAAGAAAGGGACCTAACATTTGTATATATCCTTGTGAGGCTGGATGACTTGGATGCGATACTGCTGAAGCGGCGGCATTAGGGGCAGAACCCATACCGGCTTCATTAGAAAATAAACCTCTTTTTACTCCCTGCATCATTGCTTGCGAAATACTATAGCCGGCAATTGCGCCGCCCGCTTGTTTAATACCAAAGGCTGAGTAAATAATCAGCTTAAACATCGATGGTATCTCGGTGATATTTAAAGCCAGTACAATGATGGTAATTGCAAGATAGGCAAGTGCCATAATTGGCACCAAAAACTCACTTACTTTGGCAACTTTACGGAGTCCCCCGCAAATAATCGTGGTAGTTAAAATTGCAATTATTGCCCCGGTTATGTAGGCTGGTATATTAAAGGCAACATTCATCGCAATACTAATTGAGTTAGATTGCACGCCATTAAAAGCGAAGCCGAAAGTAAAAATTAAAAAGATTGAAAATACTACGCTCATTAGATGAGAATTCATGCCAGCCTTCATATAATAAGCAGGCCCTCCATGAAAGCCACCATTCTTATCCGGCACTTTATATAATTGTGCCAAGGTGGTTTCAGCAAATGCAGTAGCCATACCAATTAGCGCAATTAACCACATCCAAAATACCGCTCCTGGCCCCCCAATATAAATAGCAATTGCCACCCCAGCAATATTACCGGTGCCAACTCTGGAAGCTAAAGTAGTGCATAAGGCCTGAAACGAAGAAATACCCTTGCCGTTATTTTTACGGCTTCCAATCAGCAATTTCCACATATGAGGAAATTGCCTAAATTGGGCAAAGCCAAGGAAAATAGTATAATAAATACCGGCTGCAAGCAATAAATAAATCAATACATATCCCCAAAGGTAGGTATTTAGGAAATCAATTATTTTCATATATCTTATTTTGGTTATCAAGATTTGGCAAAATTGTAAAAAGCAGAAGACAAATGCTATTATTTAAGATGATAAATGTAAAGAATGATCTTGTTTTTTATCATTATGGGCCTGTTGAATTCCAATCTCCAAAAACCTAAATTTTTAATATTTTTTCTTGACCCATAACAGCTATAAAGCTATTATCTATCTAGCTTTATAGCTATTATATTCATAGTTTTTACAAAAA
>JACCDG011207818.1_pt1 | contig 43687 bp, 50 predicted proteins | sample 7442471 | NCBI WGS metagenome assembly JACCDG01 (sample SAMN15323444, study PRJNA562643) | freshwater metagenome | isolation source: river surface water | place: USA:Blue River Watershed | collected 2017-08-17
CTTGCTGAGACAATGCGATTTTTGGGAATCAACCAAACTAACGGCACGCCTTTTATTTTAAGTCGTGGTTTATGGAATCTTAAAACGTGGATTTTAGAAAGAATTGTGGCATTTACAGAAGATAAGAAACTTCGTGAAGAAGCATGGGCGATGCTGCAATATATTTCTACTCCAAAGAAAATCTATGATCAAAAAGATTTGAAAAAGGCAAAAATAAAACCGAAAGAAATAATTAAAAACGATAAATATTATGATGGCGTTTTTGATTACGCTGGTGCCGCTGATGATGATCCGTTTGTTTTTTAAAATAAACATTTAACCAAACTAACTTCAACTAATTAACTAATTTAACAACAACTTTTGACAACAGGAATTATTATGACAACTATCGTTACTACAGAAACTGATGATCATGGACTTGAAACAAATATCAGTACGATAACTGTAGAACAAACAAAAGAAATTGTGAATGAAAAGCATAGAAGAGATGAATTATTCGAACAATTTATCCCACTCGCAAATAAAATCGCGTGCAAAAAGCACAAAGATATGCCTAAATGCGTTCAGCTTGATGAATTGAAATCTGCCGCATATTTTGGACTACTAGATGCTGCCACCAAATACAACCCAGCGAAGCACGATCAATTCCCTGTATATGCTCGCATCCGAATCCTGGGAGAGATTAACGATTACCTTAGGCGTTGCACCTGGGGTGCTAGAAATCACCCTTTTTATGGTTGGTCGCTAGATGTTCCGGTTTATGGTTGTAATTCTAAGCGTCCTCGATCTTTGGAGGAATGTTTATCAGATTCACAAGAGGTTGCTGAAAACGAAGCCGAAGAGTTCTTTTTGGATTTTACCAAATCACTACCTCAGAATGTTCGTAACATTTTGAGATATTATTATCTCGATAATCTTACTATGAAAGAGATTAGTCTTATTGAGGGCTTGTGTGAGAGTCGAGTTTCTCAATTAATGTCTCATTATAAAAAAGTGCTCCAACAGATTTGGTCCGGAAGAGAATCAGAGTTGTGGGATTCAGCTCGATCCGGTGGCACTAAAGAAAGATTTCGTCTCAATAACGCTCCACTTGGAGCTACAGCCGAGGCTGGAAGAAAACTAGTATGAATTTCAAAGAAAATTTGCATCGTTCTTTTTTAAAACTTTATTTTACACGCATGTTAATTGTGACAATTGGACTTGTCGCAATTATTGCTGGAGGGGTTCTGGCCGAAAAGCCATTGCCCCCCGGCAATAAGCAATGGAACCACGCAGAAACGCAGAATTTTGTTATCCTAACAACCAACCCAGACCATCGTGATTATCTTGAGCAATCAATGGAATTCATGCGGCGATGGGAATTCGATAGATGGGGCATGAGAAATATAGATTTTTCTGTAAAATGTATGATTCTCGTGGCTTCCGATAAAGATGAGTATGGAAAGCTTTTTAATGGCAAAGATGCTCCCGCGATCCGGATTGATCGAGAATCATCTGGTAAGATCAGAGCAATGACTATATGGTGTTGGGCAGATCCTAAATTCCATGTTTCAGTGGTTCCTCGACTTCTGACCGAAGCATGCCTGGCTGAATTTGAGCAAGCACATGGTGTAAAGTTTCCACTTTGGCTGCATAGAGGAATGTGTTTGCTCAATAGTAATTTACCAGAAATACGTCGAGAGGTTGGCGATTTATCTCAGGTTTATGCCAAAAATTTGCCATGCTTCTGGAGCGAAGATATACTTACTATGACCGAAGATCGGCTTGAGAAGTACCAGCCACAAAACAAGCAGTGGTACGACAAACAGGCGGCGATTATGTGTCTTTATATTTTAAAAACACACGGACAGAAAAAATTTTTAGAATTTGTTGATGGGTCTATTAAAAACCCACAGACAGCAGTTACGTCTGTGTTGGGTGTGGCTAACTACAAGGAATTAGACGCCGAATTTAATAAATTTATGTACAATTCGTCACATAATATTAGTATTGGCAAGGCATCGGATAGCTACTTGACTTGGACAGTGAAATAAAGGTAAATATGGATAACTTGACCGATACGCAAAAAGAGATCGTTGAGAAGTTGCGTGTAAGACATGTTGGAGTACATGCTGTTCTTTTTCAAAGAATATTAGAAAAAGCTAAAAATGAATTTGAATTCTTTGATATTTTAGATACCATCCCAGATACTTTTCCACTAGTTTTTGATAGCAATATTCGCCGTCTTGTGCCTGCTGGTAATGTGGTGCTAGATAATTAACTTCCCGATGGAGAAACGGCAGTGGACCTTCAACAAGAATATTTTACCCGGCATGGATTTGATTTAGAAACTATCTGTTATCCTGATAATCGTGAGGGTAATAGTATTGTCTTAATGAACAAAGATGCTCGTAGGCTTAAACAGCCACGATTTATTTTAGTTTCAATACAACTTAATAAACAAGAGAGCCATCCTTCTTTTTATAAATTTATTCAATCAGTTCCTTCACATGATTCGTTCATGACAGGATCATCCCAATTCAAAGCTATTTGGGATAAAAAGGTGTATTATGATGAGTGGGATGAATTTATGCGTAGATGGTCTTGTAGCAACAAAGGAGAATTAATTCCTTTGGCTAATGAAGAATTTGTACTTGCGACAACAGAGATGTTTCTGTATTCTCATGACTCGTGGCTGGCCCAAAATCTTACAGAGCATCAAAAAGATAGGCTGCTCGTAATTTTAGACGAAAATCTACCAATGAACGAAAGAATGACAGCAGTGGGCGAACTCGAAGAACGCATTCGCACAAAAAGTATGAATGTATATTCGGGGCTTATGTCATTCAGAGTTCATGGAAAGGGTAAATTATATGCTGGCTGGGTTGAGAAACTTTTGTAGAGGGTTGTTCCCCGAGTCCGACCTGTATTGTGAGTCAGTTAGCTGTAATGATTTTCATTTTGCGTCAAGTAGTAATTTAACAGCCGTTTCAGGGACCAGCGTCTCAGCAGGAGAAAATATGACAACACCACTCCCGGCTGTTCCATCTTCATATCTCCGCATTATTATTACAGAAGATTGCAGCGACTCATTAATTGTCCCAGAATGCCGTGTTCGTCCGGGATGTTTTGACCCCAGTAGTAAATTTATTGATAAGGCTTATCGAGAAAATAATAGACCAGATAGAATTTATACTGGAAAGGAAATAGATTGTCCTATTGAAGGATCTGTTATTATTTCCCAAGGGGATTGTTACATTTCTCTTCGGTCACGCATTGCACGTGGAGAAATTAACAAGCCCGTTAAAGCTTTTTCTGTATTGTGCAAATACGGAGTCACCGTATCTCAACCACAAGCTGTATTGGCTCGCCAGGATGGCAACGATGATGTGGTAACACAAGTATTCCGCGTTAATTATACCAATAATAAAGAATTTGGATGTATTGTTTTTCGATGTGTGGCTGATAATCTTATTTACAATAAAGATAAGTATTATCAACAGGAATTGTTGACTGTATATTTTCATCGCACCAATGAAGATTACGGATTGGCTCCTTATCCTCCGGTTGTAACACTTACTACTCTCCAGGAACAAAATTACGTCCCGATGGTGCCAGGGCAGGTTCTTCAAATTATTCCGAATACCGGAGAAGTAGAGATCGAAGATTGTCAAAGTGATAGCGATCGTTCTTTACTATTCCTTGATAAAGAACAGTTGTCAAAAAACAGTAAATTTTGGATATACAGGTACCAGTGCATTCGTGTCTCTGAGGTGACCCATCCATTTTTTATTAAAGGAGAACAAACCTGTTCGCTGATTGTGCCGCCGACAATGGTGGAAGATGATGATTTTTTTACTGTTGTTACGCATCCACACAAGACAGTAAAAATTTTATGCAGCAATCTTACGTCATTGCGACTTCGTTTTGTTAAAGATATTCCTGTTATGTATTGGCCTAAAAAAGCCGTAGAAATACCTTCTGTAAATTCTTCATTGCATGAGTTGAAAATTAAGTTTCACAAGCGGATAAGTAGTGTCAATTTATTGAATGAGAACGGGACGTGTTCTATTAGCTGCACGTTGCCCGGATTTGGTACCTACTCACCCATAGCGAAGAAGTGAGCTGATGAAAAACAATTCTTCTAATCCAGTTAACGTGAGAGACCCACGTACTGATGGCTACACAATTATCGTTCATCCGTGCCAAGACATTCATTTGTTGCTTACTGATCCTAGTAGTATTTTTAAAAATGCAGTGGCTGGCGATAAGTGGGAAGTCAGTGTTTATAGTGAATATTTTTACTTAGATTCTGCTTCTGTGGTAGATGGGCAAGGTAAGTTTAATTTCATACAATTATACGATTTAACACCCTGGACAAATTACTCTTCTGTGTATCTTGGTGATATTGAAGTTACTTTGAATAGCAAGACGGCTAAAGAGAGTTTTTCTCTTTGTGTTATTGCACGTAGTTATTTAAATTCTAAAAATATTCGTGTTATTACCGCTGTCAATCCGGAAGTTAATCGACTCAAACTTGATTTAGATGATATTCTTGAAGTAGTTGTGACCAAAGACGAGCCTGTTGATTCTAAAGAGATGGTTTGGTGCTCTTTATTTGATATGGGAAGATCAGGCACAGGCAACGGCGACCAATGGTTTGAAAAATTACGACAAGAAGTGGTATTCCCACCAAGCTTTTCGCCAATGCCTTGTGATAGCAATAATTTGTATTGTACGATTTCACGATCTCTTTCGGAGTTAAGAAGCAATCCCAATTTGCCAAAAAATCGTATCGTACCGTTAACGTCTCTCAAAGAAGTGCAAAGTCAACATCATTTTTGGTTTCGAGTACGCCCCGAACACAAGGCGGCAGTTTTGCGTGCTAATTCTGGACTACCTATGGCAAATGTGGTGTTCAACAGCACTTCGGGTGTTTGTTCTAATCTTCAGATATTAATTAGCACTCGTGGGACTCGACTTGAGCCGCAAATACCGGAGCACGATAAGGAGCGTCGTGAAGGGAAGTTTTTCGGCTTGCTTGATCGTCGTTTTTATCCATCCTCTGGGCGAATTGTTAATCCCGATAAAACCGAGACAATTGAAATGCTACCAGGCAAAGATGGCATACTGGTAGAGTTAGCACCACTAACGACGACGTGGCCACATCATGGACTTGTTTATCGCTGGGATTTTAATGTGGAGCCAGTTGTTTCAGATGATGGTAGTTCGAAAGATCCACACAAGCGACTTGCTTGCGTGGATTTAGCTGATCGAAGCATTAATAATCAGCCTATTCAGCGTTTTCGTATTACTCCAAATTGCGATCTTCCTAATGGTGAAGACATGGTTTACTTGGGTGATGTGAATTTTTGGTATGATGAACAGAAACTTTTTGGCAAGAAAAAAATTAGTTGCTGGTTAGTTAAAAATTTAACTATTGGTGATGAATATAATTCTACAATTTCTCCTGCTAATCATAAGTCTATTCTTTTACCTGGTTGTGGTAAAGTACACAGGGGCGGTGTAAATTCTGGATATAAACCGCCACGACAATCTTTGTCTTTGGTTCCTTACGTTATTACTCCGCCTGTGCAAACACAAGCTAAATTTGATCGTATTGTTGTTAAAATTACGGAGCAAAAAGATGACAATATGATTGCTCCTGGGGCTACTGTTGTTTCGTTTCAGCAAATTAAGATTGACAAAAAAAATGGGAATAATACTTGTGCGACTAATTACACTCATGAAGATTGTGGCAACAATCAAGTTGGTGTAACTCAAAAAAAAAACACAAAAGAAAATCAAGAAAAAATTCCTATCACAAACAAAAAGAACAACAACAACGTGGGCGGAAGTTCAGGCAATGATGTTTGCATTATTGCTGACCCCCCCGAAAACGCCTTGATTAAGGTTAGACCGGGACAAGATGTGGTAATTAGGCTTCCTGTTAAAAATTGGGAAATAAATAGTGACATTAGTTTTTACTGGATGTTCAATTTATTTCCATTGGGCAAAAACAATTTTTTCATCAAAAGTCAAAGGATGATACGGGATGGGCGGCGGCTTACTCAAGAAATTACTATATCTCCACTGTCGAGAAATTTTTCTCGCGAGATAGGTGAATTTACTCTGGGAGGGATTCAATGCCATAACGGACACGAGAAGCGATATATAGCTATTCAATTGATTATTGAAGATTTGTCATTTAGTCCTGTAAATGAGGAATATTCCAAATCTTTATACGCCTTTATGAAAAGTTTACAAATTTCTAAGGCTGCTAGTAAGCTGGAAAAACAAAACCCACTACCCAATAGTAAAACTGGTTACTCGTGCAATTCAGGTGTTGTGACAAAAAGCGATGATAAGGCAGTGGAGCAAAAGGAAGATAAAACTCCAACAAGCCGGAAGAGCAAGCCTACTTTGAAGTATAAAATCGCTCGCAACCTAGTTGGAGGAGAATCATTTGATCTAAGAGAGAATGATGAACTTAAGGTTACTATAAATGATAAAACCATTATCGTTGCTTCTAAAGATGTGAAAAAAAACTGGGAATGCAGCTATTGCCCGACATGGCTTTGTTTCATTGAATTTTCAATGTACTCAGATGAGAGTTCCTTTATTTTCAGGATACGTAAAAACGTTACTTTTCCAAACCTAATGCCAGATAAGATTCATTTTAAATGTGGTGATGAAATTTTATCTATTACCGTGTTTCCTATTCGCACTGCTGCAACGGAGCCTTGAACCATGCGTATCGCCATGTTGCCGCTGGCTTTTTATCCGAGTAAGGCTTATTTTAATCTTGTAAAATCGGTGGATCGTTGTGTTTTTATAACAGATGGGAAATATGCAGCTCGTCGTGCTAATCGAACTCAATTGGCTGGCGGCGTGTATTTAACTTTGCCAATTTCTAAGCCTGGTAAGAATTCAATTACTTTCGATAAGATTAGCATTTGGCAAAACAGCGGCGACTGGCACAAGGATATGATTGAGAAGATTGTCAGGCTGTACGGCTCTGAATTTCTTGATTCAAATGATATATTTAGGCAAATTAAAAAACTGCCCGAGTATGGTGATAATTTGTGTTCAACACTCCATGAGTTATCTCATGGAGTGTTGAAGTATATGAATATTCATACTAGTACATCTGTTGCCAATGAGTTTGCTCCCAGTACTTTGTGCGGGCAAGATCGGGCGATTCAAATATGCAAGGCTGTGGATGCCACAGAATTTGTTCAGCCAACTTGGTCAAAACGTTTTTTTGACCAAGTTGCATTTAAACGCCAGGGAATTAAGCTTAGTTTTTTTAAACCAATAAGTGAGGATGATTTGAAAATTTCAATTCTTGATACTTGTCTTGGTTGGTGGAAGTAATCAATGCGTGTCGCAGTAATGCAACCATATTTTTACCCCTATCAGGGGTATTTTGATTTAATCAAACAAGTTGATTTATTTGTAATCTTAAGTGATGTTCAATATGTTAAGAGACGATGGATTAATCGCAATGTATTGGCAGATGGCAAATGGTTTACGATGCCGGTAAGCAAGTGTTCACAGAAAACATTAATTTGCGATGTTAAGATTCTTGACTATCCTGTATGGCATCCAAATCTTGTAAATCATATCAAAAAATGCTATGGGAACAAGCCATTAGATCATCCGGTTTATCAAGACTTTCTTAGACTGCCAATTAAAAAAGAGTTAAATCTTTCAGCGGTGTTGGATTATTCTATTCGAAGCGTGTGTAACTATTTTAAAATATCAACTTCAATTATCGATTCACGCGAAATAAACGTTGGGAATCGCACTGGACAAGAAAGAATTATCGAAATATGTCGGCAATTGAAAGCAACTGAATATTTTAACATGCCAGGCGGTCGAAAATTGTATGATCATTTTTCTTTCGATCGCATGGGGATAAGTCTTAATTTTATGAATTTTTCAGACGATATGTCGAATTATTCAATACTTGATAATTGTTTCAATGGGTAATTAAAATGAAATTTAAACGCGAATTAATTATGTTTGATGATTATAAGCCATTCCCAGAAATGGTTCGCAAGGCACTTGATCAATATAGCGTTATTCACGTGGTGAGAAATAAGTACACAAATCAAGATTCAAATCAATTGTATACTTATTTAGTTGATTCTATTGGCATGCCAGTGCCACTTGAAGAAGATGAAGCTGGCAATAAAACCGGACAACGATGGCTCAATATACAATATGATCCTGATAAAAATAACAGCAATATACACCAATCGTTTCACACAGATGGAGCGTATGAATCAAAACCACCAGAAGTATTGTTATTTTATTGCTTAGAGCAACCAAAATACGGGGGAGCCACTACTTTCGTTGATGGAAGTGATCTTGTAAAATTATTGGATGCTTTTGATCCTAATCTTCGCCGTCGATTAGAAGAAACTGAAGTTTATTTCACGAAAGGAGATGATGGTAAATTAGCATTTATTCTTAGCTATGATGCTGTTGGTCCTGTGCTTAATTGGAATAAGTTCAGAGCATCTAGTAATTTAGATTTAGTTGAGGAGTTCCATCATTTTTTGGAAGAGTACGTTTTTGCAGCCGGCTTATTTTTGCCTGTGCGGTTACACCCAGGAGAAGCAGTTTTTTTCCGTGACAATCGAGTGTTGCATGGCAGACAATCATTTATTGGGAAAAAGCACTTGGTTAAAGGTGGTCTTAATTTTAAATGAATATAATTGTATTTGGCACTGGTGACACAGCTCAACTTGCTGATTGGTATGCCAAGCGTGCTGGGCATGTTGTTGTTGCATTCACTGTGGATAGAAACTTTGTTAAAGAAGATAAATTTTTAGAGAGACCAGTGGTTCCTTTTGATGAAATTGATCGTAAATTTGGAATCGATAATGGTATGATGATGGGCATCTCGGGCTTCGATTGTCTTTTTCGCAAGCATAAATTCATAGAAGCTAAGAAGAAAGGTTATCATTTTCCGAATATAATTGATAAAAATGCTGTCATTTATGGCACCATTGAAGGTGATGGAAATTGGATCATGGAAAACAACGTGATTCAGCCATTTACTACAATAGGAAATAATAATATTTTCTGGAGCGGGAATCATATCGGGCATCATTCTGAAATTAAAGATCACATTTTCATTTCCAGCCATGTTGTTATATGCGGACATTGTGTAATTAATGATTGCTGTTGGATTGGAGTGAATTCTTCGATTGGCAATAATACAGAATTATCCGAAGGGGTATTTGTTGCAATGAATTCCGGAGTCACCCCGAAGTATAAAACCAATCCTCGGGGGAAGTACCGGGGTTTTCCGGCTAAGTATTATGGAGATGTGACGTGAATTTCATAGACACGAGTTATGATATATTAGCTAAGCATTATGCTACTTGTCTTAAAAATTATGGGGATACCCATAAAGGAATGGATTGGCCAAATCAAAAAGATGCAGAAACTCGATATCGTGTAATGTTAGAAATAGCCAATTTACGCACTCATCAAACGTCACCAACTTTTCTCGATCTTGGTTGCGGCACTGCTCGCTTACTTGACTGGTGGGGCGAGAATAACAAAGGTAGCAAGGATTGGTATGTCGGCACAGATATAAATCCGGAGGCTATTGAAATAGCTAAAACAAAACACCCGGAAGTTAAATTCATATGTCGAGATTTAATTCGTGAGCCTTTGGATGAGCAATTTGATTATGTTATTATCAATGGTGTTTTTACAGAGAAATTAGAGCTTAGCAAATTTCAAATGGAGTGGTTTTTCTGGAGATTATTAGAAGAAGCCTGGAAGGTGGCTCGTCGTGGTGTTGCCTTTAATATCATGAGTTATCATTCAAATTATCAACGTGAAGATTTATTTTACATGTATTATGATGTTTTAGTCAATAGAGCCAATCATTTAACTCATGATTTTGTAATTCGTCAGGATTATGGACTTTATGAGTACACAACTTACTTATTTAAAACATGTGGAATAAACAAGGAATGATATATAATGGTTGCCATTGCCAGCTCCCCATTGTTCAAAAATACAACGATAGTTTACGAATTTATATATCCGATAGAAATGATTGCAATAAAAGTTTTATCAGGTATTTAACGGTAGATGCTGTAGATCCAAAAATAGTCAAAGATATATCCGGACCGATAATTGTTGGTACTGCTGGTAATTTTGATCAAGATGGAGTAATGACTTCTTGTTGTGTTTCACATCATGATTTTTCACTTATGTATTATACTGGTTGGAGGGTTGGTGGTAAGTACCCATATCAACATACTATTGGTGTAGCACTTACAAGTGATGGGCATAATTTTATTAAACATCCATTCCCAGTTTTCCAAAGTACCAACGATGATTATTATTTATGCAGTTCTCCTTGGGTGATGATAGATGCCGGATTGTGGAGAATGTGGTATATTTGTGGTCGTGGATGCGGCGGATGGACTTCCAATGGTCCTCAATACACAATCCATTATGCCGAATCTGTTGATGGACAAGTTTGGACGAATAAAGATATACACTTCCCGCGTCTAGAATATGAAGTATTTGCTCGTCCATTTGTGGTCAAAACAAAAACAGGCTATCAAATGTGGTATAGTCGTTTAATATTAGAAGAAAATAAACGTTATTTGATAGGCTATGCCGAATCTACTGATGGATTATCTTGGGTGCGAAAAGATAATGAATCCGGCATTACTGTATCTGAATCCGGTTGGGATTCTCAAATGGTGGCTTTCCCATTTATCTACAATGATTGGCTTTTTTATGCTGGTAATAATTTTGGAGGGGCTGGAATAGGCTATGCAATACGATGAAAAAAAATTATATACAAGATGGTTATGTGATTTGGAATGATGTATTTTCAAATTATGATATCACAACTCTCCGAGAGCAAATTTTATCTTTAATGGGTTGTTCAAGTGATAAGGATGTGTTTAATTTGGCAGTAGACGACTTCCAAGCCTATTATCAAAATGCCAAAGCAGCACAACATCTTCCTCTCTTGCATAACTTAGGCAGTCGATCAGAGATTATTTATCCAATTAGGCATCTGGGATTAAAGACTCCGCTTTTGAGTATGAAGCCAATAGTTCTTTTTAGTGCCAAGGCACTTGCAACTCATTCATTTTACTGGAAATCTGAGCCTCATCAAGATTGGTCTGGAATGCAAGGTAGTCTAAATGGATTGGTCGCGTGGGTTCCTCTTGTTAATGTAACCGATGACCTTGGTCGCCTAGAAGTCATACCAGGTAGTCATCTTCGTGGATTGATGAATCATATCAAAGATGGTCCTGGACACGTTATTCGAGAGTCTTTAGATGGGTGGGAGCCGGTAGATGTGCCCGTTGGAAGTGTACTTTTTATGTCGTCATTTCTGATTCATCGATCGGGAGTGAACAAGACGATAGACAAAATAAGATTAACGGCTAGTTTTCGATATGATGATGCCGATGAGGTTAGTTTCATAAATCGAGGAAGACCTAATAATTGGTTGTACCAACGACAAAATGAGAATAACTACATCCCAACATTAAATGAAGTTAAAAATGTATTTAGTGATAATGTTGAATGTAATTAGATTTTAATTATCTAATTTTTTGATTAATACATTAAAAATTATTTACAGCCCCCAAAACTGCGAAAATATATGACACCGCATTTTGTAATGATTATTACAGCCAATGAAGCAATGCAACTACACACGCGATTATTTCTTATGTCGTTGGAGAAGTATGGCAAGCTCACGGATTATCATTGTACTATCTGTATTCAAAATCATGAGAAGATAACTGATAAGTATATTTTAGATCGTGCTGATATTAAAACCTATGACAACCGCGAAGGATATGATCCTCCTTGGCTCGGAGGATTACCTCGCTGGAGAGTGCAGCCAAAAAGTGATGTTTGTATTTTCGTGGACGCCGATATGTTAGTTTGTTCTGATATACGACCATTATTTGTAAATGCTAATTGCGTGCGTGGTATGATTGCTTATCATAGTCCATTCCTGGGACAAGAATTTGCATCATCTTCTATGATGTGTTGGCGTTTATTGTACGAAAAATTAGGCATGGATTTTCCTAATACACTTTATGAATATTCCAACAAGGAGGGCGATTTAACTCCTTATTATATTAATTACGGGTGTATTGTAGTGCCGTCTAAATACATGACCGAAATTGGTAATAAAATCGAAAATATTATACACACCCTCCATGATTTTCAGCCAAATTATTTTAATGGACAAATCGCTTTTACAATTGTCTTGAATAGTTTATCTATTCCCACGGAAGCACTTAGTCCAAGGTTTAATTTTTTTGAGTTCGATAAATTAATTGATTTGTATCCGGAAGAGTTTAAAAAATGTGTGTTATTTCATTGGTTTTTTGAAAAGAAAAACATAAACAACAAACGTGAACTTTATAATTTTTTACATCAAAAACAAGAAAGTTTAGTCAAAGAATACTTGCGACAAAAACTTATAGCATTGGTGGGCGGGCATGTTTAATTTCGTTGAAGATAAATTAGTTGATTGGGAAAATGTAAAACGGCTACTTCAGTTGTCTGTCACTTCCGGGCAATGGTCTAACTTTGGACCGGTTTCACAATTATTAGAACAGCATATTTCCAACGTTGTTGGTGGAGATCGTGCTGTAGTAGTTACATCAAGCGGCACGGCAGCATTGTATGCTATTGTACACATGCACAGTTTTTTGCGTAACCGTCCTTTGAAATGGGTTGTTTCGGCTTATACGTTTGCTTGTCAAAAAATGGGAGCCTTGGCAGATGCCAATGTGGTAGATTGTGATGAAAATGGAATGCTTGATTTAGATGCTCTTGATGGGATTGATTATGACGGCATGGTTGTTACTAATATTTTCGGCACCTCTTCAGATCTAAGTAGATATGTTCAATTTTGTCAAGATAATGATAAAATTCTTATTACTGATGCCGCTATGTCTTATGATACTCGAAGGGAGGTTTTTACCGATGAAATTATTAGTTTTCATCACACTAAGCCGTGGGGAATAGGCGAAGGCGGGTGTGTAATTATCAACAAAGAATATGAAAATTTGATTAGATCAATTATTAACTTCGGATCGTGTTATGATCCGAAGTTAATTCGATATTCTAGCAATGGAAAGATGTCAGATCCATCCGCTGCATTTATTTTAGATCGCCTCTTAAAAATGAAAGAAATTACAGATGAACATCGTCGTCAATATCAGCGAGTAAGTCATCTGGCTGGTATTATTGATATACCAACAGCATTTGGTGAGCCGACGGGAACCCCGGTGTTTGTGCCACTAATGCATTGCAAACCAGTGGTTAATTTAAATAATGATATTGTAACGTTACGTAAGTATTACAAACCATTGGTTGATTTATCAAAATCCAAACATTTATACGATCACATTATATGTGTGCCATGTCATCCTGGAATTAGTGATATTTCTGACGAATCTATTGTTGCTGCATTAAAATACGTTTGTAGTTTTTAATTGAAAAATTAATTAATGACAATCGCTAAGATAACTATGTGTACTTCTTGGGATAGAGCTAAGTCATTATGATAATTAAGTTGACATCAAAGGACGAAATCGCAGCAGCACTAAAAGCTTGCCTTGCACAAATGGAATTAGTTAACAACTTATCTCTAGAAGTTAACGATACATTTCAAAGAATTGTATTAAATCTTGACGAAGAAAACAAGATTACAGAAATAATGAACAACGATAAATGGCCAGTTGCTGTTGATAACATGCTCATTGTGCGTAATAGCTCAGATAAATATGACCGTGCAGCCGGTATTGTGTTTTTGTTTTTAAATGATGATGTATCTGGGAAAAAAATTTTGGACTTTGGCTGCGGAGACGGTAGTGTTTCAAAAGTTATATCGGACAAAGGAGCTGTGATGTCCGTGGGATACGATATAAATAAGTCAACATCTTGGGATTCATATCCTCCTGCGGACAATATGATGTTAACCACGGACTTTTCAGAAGTTTCTAAGTCCGGACCATTCAATATAATTATTTTATATGACGTTCTCGATCACGTCCAATATCCTGTTGATGTACTAAATACAATAAAAGGAATATTGGCACCGAATGGAATTGTTTATTTACGCTGCCATCCTTGGTGCTCTCGACATGGCGGACATACTTATCGATCTATGAATAAAGCTTTTTCTCATTTATTGATGAGTTCTGATTCGGTGCTTAAATTATCTGATGGACATGCTCCTGTGCAAAAAGTCATTCACCCCAGAATGACATATTCTAATTGGTTTGATAGGGCTGGCTTTACTGTTGTCTCTAATGATACTGTAAGTAATAGAGTAGAGGCATTTTTTAAAGTAGATCCAATCAAAACGCAACTTGTGAAGTTGTGGCAAGTATCTCCATTACCAGAATTCGCGTCTGGAAAAACTTTTCCAGACTTCCCAATGAGTCAGAGTTTTATTGATTATGTCATCACCATTAAATAAACCTCTTTTGAGGTGGATTATAGGCGGTACTTTGCCGCAAGGAATTAACATTCTCAAAGAGTCTATCAGCAGGACCGTGAAGGTTTTTGGTGGTAAATTTGATTATATGCTATGTTACAACAATACATCTCCGGCTGATATAGAGTTTGTTAGACGAATTTTTCCATGTGTGGAATTATATTGCCAAGATTGGATGAACTGCCCGATTGCAGATACGATGACTAGTATTAAACAGGAAGACGGCACTGTTAGAACGGATGCACATTCGCATGGTGGATCATTGTGGAAATTGTGTCCACCAAGAATGCGAATAGACGCCCATGAAATTGTTATGGATAATGATATTGTTTTTTTTAAATATATGGACCAGATAGAAGAATTTTTATCATCTTCTAGACCGATATTACTCAAAGAACATACTCGTTGGTTTGGGATTTATGATAATTTATTCGATCCTCCTGATAAATTTAATTCCGGGTTTGTTGGATTACCACCAGGCTTTGATTATAAATCTAAATTACAACAGGCTTGGAAACTCAATGGTTGTGCTTGTAATTTAAGTTATGCCGATGAGCAGGGTTTGATAACTTATGTTTTAAAAAAAGAAAATCCAATTCTAATTGAGATTGATGATATTGTTGAACTTCATCAACTAGGAATGTCATCTATTTTTAATGGCAACCACTGTTTTACGAGTCATGAATTTACTGAAAATAACAAAGCAGCACACTTTGTGCAAGGAAATAGAAATTTTCCACACCGTCCCTGGTGTAAATATAAGAATGAGTGTATTAAATTTAGTTGATTTTACAAAGTAGGATGGTTAATATGATTCATACATTTGTAATTGGAATGGAGAGATGTGGAACTCATAGTATTGCTAACATATTTAAAAAATCATGTTTATTTCCATCTTATGTCGAACACGAACCTTCGCCATATTTGTGCCAAGAAGCTTCGTTGGTCATGACTCGCAAACAATGGCTGACAGATAATCTCAAAAATCGAGTTAAAAAGTATAGGGAGATGTCTGGATATTTGGAATTTATATGCGAGGCAAATCACCGTTTAGGATTTTTTGCTAAATACATTGGCGAGCAATTTCCGGATGCTAAGTTCATTCTTATGGTACGCAATCCAATTAAAACACTTGTGTCTAGAGTTGCTACTTTAGCTCATTGGCCTGAAATCATTGAGCGATATCCATTTTTTTATCAGGAGAAAATTAAAAAATTAGTTCCAAAAGGTAAGGATTGTTTTAATACATTCCGCCCCAAGCCGCCAAATTTCAACACTCCACTTTATGAAATTTATTTATGGGAGTGGATTGAGACATACAGAATCATTCGCGAACAAATAACTGGATTGAAACATGTTATGATTTTGGATACGAAGGACATAGCCATCTCAGTTGATGCTCTTTTGGATTTTACCGGCAGGAGTGTATTTAATCCGATTGTGGCCGCCCATGAATCTAAAAAGAGAATAGATAGCGTCTACGATCAGGAAGATAAGGCGGATGCCACTGAGTATGCTTGGGATATGTTCGAGCCACATAAGAAAAACATTAACGAACGCATACTATCGGAATTTCCTGATGACAAAATTATTCAGAGGATTATGGTGAAATGAAAATTATAGTTAATAGAAAATCGTCTAAGACACTCCAATTCCGTTACAATTTACTATCAGCTCCTGTCTACCCAGAAGCAGTTAGTAATATTTTAATTGCTAAAAGTCATCAAGATTACACCACTAGAGCCTTTATGATTTTTGAATCACTAATACCACCGGGGCAAGAGGGTAAGTCTTTTTTAGATGTTGGGGGTGATTCTTACATAATCAAAGAAGCTGTTCGCCGAGGAATGAACTTAGAACCACCACATGATGTTATTCTTTTGTATGATTTACTTGATCACGAGGTAATTGTTCATCCAACTGAGATGCTTAAGAAGGCTAATGAGTTGCTTAAAGATAATGGACTTATGATTGTTCGATGTCATCCGTGGTGTTCGAGGCACGCTACTCATTTGTATCGTAAAAGCAATAAAGCTTATCTTCATCTTGTATTGAGCGATCAAGAGTTGGCGGCTGTGGGATTAAACGGCAAAGCGGTTCGCAAAGACACACAACCGCCAACTAAAGTTTATCGCGAATGGTTTGCTGCTGCCGGACTTAAAGTCGTATATGAAGAGGAAGTTAGACAGCCATTAGAACCTATATTTTCTCAACCACAAGTTTTAGAACATATTAATATTCAAGACAAATCACTTTTAGAAATACAGTTTGTTGATTATATTTTAGAAAAATCAACAAACCAGATTAATTAGGATATTAAATGATCGATCTAAGTTTTTTAGTATTCTGCGATTCATCAAGACAAGATAATTTACATCAAACTTTGAGATTTTTAGTAAAAAGAGAGCCTGATTTAATTTCTCGTGCCGAGGTGGTAGTCGCTTGTCAAGATAAAATAGCACAGCCAGAGTGTTGTTTATCCACACGTCTTCTTAATCTTAATCTTCCGGCATTTAATAAGCCAGCTATGGTAAACGCAGCAGTCCGCGAAGCCAAAGGTGGAGTAATTGTAATACTAGATGGTGATCGCATTCTCCCATGCGGGTTTTTTACAACAGCCTTGGCTTCACACCGGTCCGGTAGAATTTTATGTCCTCGTACTTTGTATAAACTTGATAAGCCTTATTCTGATGAGGATATTATAGCTCGGAAATTTAAGTGTGTCGAAGATTTCAGAACATTAGAGCCAACTCCTGGACGTAAAAATGCTTTTTCTGGAATGGCGGTCATGGACCATAATGATTATTGGCTGGCTGGCGGCATGGATGAATCATTTATTGGATATGGATGTTCCGACACGGATTTTACCATGACTTGTCTTAAGAATAATTTAGAAATCATTTATACCGAAGATGAAGAATTACATTTGTGGCATAGGGTAAATATGTCATATGAAAAATTTTTTGCTGCTAATTTAATAAGCGTATGTAGATTTTGTAAAAAGTGGAACATACAAATGCCAGATATGTTTAAGACCAAAATAAGAAACCATGTAATAATGTAATATGTATAACCTCAGCGTTGGCTTATTTTTCAAGAATGATCACCACTACTTACTGGAGTGGGTAGAATATTATAAACTCATTGGAGTTGAGCATTTTTACATGGCATGTAATGATGACGACCCAACTATGAGTTATACTATATTGAGCAAATATATAAATGCTGGTATTATGACATTTATTCATATAAAAGGTGGTCCGGGAGTAGTTAAGCAACTAGAGGCACACGAATGGTTTTTATCTGTAAGCGATACTAAGTGGCTTATTGTTGTGGATTTGGATGAATTTTTATTGACTGTTAAAGATGAAAGTTTGATTAGCGTACTTGAAGATTATGATCATTATGGCGGCGTAACTGCAAACTGGTTGATATACGGTTCGTCTGGACTGTATGCTAAGCCTGCTTTGGCTACCGAATCATTTGTATATCGTAGTCGCGATTCGTATTACTATAATACAATTTACAAAAGCATAATTCAACCAGCCAAAGTTGAATCTCCGATTAATCCACATAGTTTTAAAATGAAAAACGGAGAATTTCTAGTGGATGAGCTGGGGCGGAAAATATTACAAGGCGGTGTTACTAATTATAACCAACCAGCCACATGGAAAAGATTGCGTGTCAATCATTACAAAGTAAAGTCATGGGAAGATTTTCAAGACAAATGCCAGCGATGGCAAAATGGTGGACATCCAGAATTCATAGCAAGTGGGTGTGATGGTTATTTTAAGCAATCAGATATGAATCAAGTATACGACCCAGTTATGCATCGATATGTCCCCAGCATTAAATTAGCTTTGGACAAGATATCACTCTGTTAAATTGATATCATCTACCGTTATAACAGTTTCATAGCCAAATAGGAGTTCGGCACGACTCCGTTTAATTTGTTTGGTTGTGAAATATTCAGAAATTGCTAAAGATGCACTTGTTGAGCCGCTGCTGGTTTTACCATCTGCGTAGAAGACCTGGACACCGTTTTTATCAAACAATGCAGACTCAGAAAATAATTTTTCATTAATCAATGAGACAATTTCTTCTTTTGTTTTTCCACTATATCCCAGCTCAATTGGATCGCGACTAAGTTCTTTTTTTAGAATCGTATAATTAATGGTGCCCATATTTTACCTACCAGTACAATGAATTTGTTTTGTTCACTTTCGAGAATTCAAGCTTTAAAATCAACTATTCGTAATTTAATTTAGTTGGTAGCTATTTAATTTGTTTAATTTAATCATCAACATAATATATTTTGCGAAGCTTGTACATTGACGGTTCAACCCCAGATATCAAATCTACCCGCAAGCCCAAGTGATCGAAAAAAGCTTGTTTTATCTGATCTTTGTTGGGCGTGGCTGTGGTTAAATAATTTACACGAAGTTTGTAATCTAACTCGCCACGAAAACGACCAAAACAAAGTGCCAGAATTTGATCGCGATTCAAGTCGCTGTTTTTCCAAAAAGCATCATATACGGTTTCATAAGCTAGAACTTTTCCTGATTGTGTGTGAATGGCTGTATTGGCACATCGGTTGGCAAATGTGTTAATACAACACACCTCACCACACGGACATTGCTTACCAAATTCACGAATTACAATGTCGCCATTTTTGTAATTAAGATGTGGTTGAGCTATATTGAACAGGTCATCGCAGATTAGCCTATTCTCCACATCTGTAGTAGTTGTAGACAAAAAGTCTATCCAGTGCCGATTTCCAAACGGACAAGTGATGAATGTAGCTCCGCCATCCCAACACCGCATCTGATCACGTACATCAAATCCACGGTCTAGTAATTCTTCTCGGGTAACATCAGGCAAAGTTTCACCAGTAAATATTATAAGTCCATCTGGATCAAAATCTTCTATAAAAGAAGTATATTTATTAATTAAGGAAAACGCAGATGCAGATAAAAATACATGATGATTGCGAAGAGCCTCGGATAAGCCAGAAATTCTACCAATACCGTTTATTTCGAGAAAAATATGACGTTGAATATCATACCGTGCAGAAGAATTAACGCTTGTTATTTTGTTTTCTCCTCCCCAATCTCGGATGATTGGTGTCATAATATGAGCTGTGTGCCAGGGCTTTCCACCACGGCGTATAAGCGAGTAAAAAAACCGGTCTACTTCTTTAAAATTTGGACCCCATCGGTAATATTTTCGTAATCCTGTTGTTCCAGATGTACGTTGTTCTTGATATTCTCCTGGCATTCCTCCATAACGCTTAATTATTTTGAGTCTTGTGTGTACAAAACGATTACGCCACGTTTTATCAGCGGTAAGCCACCAATAATATGCTTGCCACAAGCTTGAATAAGTTGGCAGTATATCAGTGGCTGCTGCTGGTAATTTTTTGATAGTTATTTTCATTTCCATCCTATGTGTGGATAATTATCGATATTGATACTAATACTACGGTAACAAAATACTAGTTGTACTAATTAATTAAGTACAAATTTTCATGTTGGATACTTTAATAATTTTATGCAATGTTTTGAAAAAACTTTAAGAAAATGTATTTCTATAATTATCGATGTAGCTGGAAACGGGCCATCTGATGATGGATTGCCTTTTTTAGAACATGTTAAAAAAGCCATTATCTCCGGTCTTCAGAAACTTGAGGATGATGACATGGTTTATATTTATCGTCAAGATGGAGATCTGGCTATAAGTAAAACAATATCTGAATCAATTGGAATTGTTTCTGATTGGCAACATACGCAAATCGAGGTACCCAGTGCATTCGATGAGTCTTTGGTTTTATTAAATCAGTACGACGATACGAAACGAGCCATTTTTTATATAACTGATAATTATCGTTCACGTAACGATGGATTATTATCTCATACTCTTCAATTAGACATCAAACATAAATTTGGTTGTACTTTTTTCGTATACGGATTGAGTCGTGGTTACAATAAAACTTTGTCAGATCTTGGGCGAGGTATTTCTTTAAAATATAATTTCTGTCATTTTGATGAAGCATCTAAGTTAACAGAAGTTTTTCAAAAGGATCTGTCATCATTATGAGTGAATCTAATACTACATCAAAAAGTTATCAATCGAATTATGGTGACCGTGTAAGTACTTTTAAATTTTCTGAAGTAGACATAATTATTCCTTTTCACGGTCAGTATAACAATGTAAGAAAATTAGTGGAAAGCTTATTGTTATACACTAAGTCTAATCCTTATTTAATTACTTTAGTTGACGACGCTTCACCGAATGCCGTATTCAGTGAAACAATTAAAAACATGGCTCCTGTGCGAGTTATAAGACTTAATGAGCAACATGGTTTTGCTGGTGCTTTGAAGGCTGGTTATGACACTGCTATTAAGCCTTGGTGTGTATTCATGCATTCTGATTGTTTGGTTCAAGATCATTTTTGGCTTCAAAGATTGGGTGAATCGGCAATGTTGTTAAGAGATAAGAATGTTCGTTTAATTCACTCACGCACTGATAACCCGATGTGCGACCATTCAGTCTTAAAGCCTACCAAGCACGAATCTCTGCATGAGGATAAAATTATTACCGACGATGATCCATTGCCTTTAATTTGTGCAATGGTGCATCGTCAATTATTTGATCGAATTGGCGGTTTTTTGAAGGAATATCCATATGGAGGATATGAAGATATAGAATTGTTTTATCGGATGAAACGTCAAGGGATGAAACAGGCAGTGTGTGGCTCATCTTGGGTTCATCATGAAGGCGGGCTAACAATGAATGAAGTGATGTCAAAAAGTAAAAAAGTTAAAAAAATCATCGAAGCTAATTATGATTTGTGTATGGCTGATTTGGCATAAACAAAGAGAGTTGATGATCAACTCTCTTTGTTATTGAATTGCTATTTGATTGCTACTGGACCGTCGTTACTAGTCTCAATGCCAATCGATTTACGAATAACATTGACCAATATAGACAAAATACCTACAACGGCAGGTCCGTACTCACCAAAGTCCGATGCCGAAACGTTTTGAACAATGTAAGTGAGGGCAACGCCCGCACCGGCCACAAGTGCCCCTTTGAGAACGCTCGCCCACTCATTGGTGGGAAGTGCAAGACTAACTTTCATGTTGTTATGCCTCCTAAAGAATCAATAAAGGACACAACTATGTATTCAACCTAATCCCAGTTCTCGATAGTCATATATTTTGAATAAGATGGATGATTTTTTTCTTCCGATTTACACACGCGGATGCATGGCTTGTTTCCCATGTATCCGTCATAACGACATGCTGGTAAGGTATCTAGCATTTCTTTGATTTTGGTGGGCGTTAAAATGCCCCATGAGCATAAATTCAATTCACTAACATTCATTTGGAATTCTTGCATCGGATTTCCATTAGAACCGATCATCGACTTCTTGCCCATAATAATCAAAGCATAAGAGCCGGTATCGCAATAAGATTTTAAATCTTGAACTTTGAAGTGCAGTCTCGTATCTGTCGGACAATATTTCATTTCTAGTGGATGTTGCCCGTCTGGGATTGGCAATTTACTACCTTCCGTCGTTGCCATAAAATCGGACTTATGACTAAGTCGGTCCATGCTGAATAAAATAGTTCCCCTATTGTCCATTCCATTGTCTTTTAATTTCATCGTCTTAACAAGATCACGGGACTTACATGCTTCCACCCAAGCGTCAGCAAGGATTCTTTCTCGTAAAGTGTTGTCATAAATTTTTAAAGCAAATTCTCCTAAGGTTCTATTGTCCATTCGCTTTAATATATTTGATAATTCTTTGTCGTTGAGAAAATTATGTAGCTGCTTTTCCAGTTCATTGTATAGGTTATGAAATTCTAGACGAGTGATTTCATTAGTGTGGTACGCAGTATAAAATAATTCAGATGCTTTGTCGTGATGCATTTTTTTATTGGTTACAAGCTTAACAACTCTGTATAATTTTTCGTAATTTGTTTCAATTATAGACATTAAAAGATACCTTAGAAATGTATAGAACTACTTTTATTAATAGATATATCGGCATCTTTAACTATTATAATTAGATACAGGGAGAAGAAGCTGTGACTAAAGAATTTGAACTTTATTTTTATTTCGAAGGCGATCACGAATCTGAAGAATCTAAGGTCGTCCCAATGTGTCGTAGTTGTCATGAACGTGATTGGGGTTATTTGGGCTTTTACTATAAAGGTCCATTAACTAAGTGGAAGTATGTTTGTAAAAAATGTGGAAGTGTTATCAAAGATGGGATTGTTGATGATCAAACAACAAACAAAGATGCATAAGAATTTATCATTTCATCAACAGTCCAGTGCTTTGGTTGCTCGATCGACTTGTGGCATTCTATTTTTTCCCACAAGTCTTGAGTATCCCCAGGCTTATAAAAAACCCCGTTAACCTGTTCTTTTATTCCATAGACCGGGGTTGTTACAATTGGTAGTCCATAAGATAAAGCTTCCAGGATTGTTCTTGGATAACTCTCTACTCGTGATGTGCAAACATATACATCTGCTGCTCGATAATAAGTCCAGACATCTTCTGTTGGTTCTACAATGACCATCCTAGAATCAAGCGGGATATTATCTACTTGTCGCCCCACTAAAAACCATCGTACTGCTCGCGATGTATTCGATAACGCTTCTGCAATATCTTCCTGTCCTTTTCTTTTTTCTATTGTTCCAACTGTCAGCACCATTAATTCGTCTTTTAATCCTAATTTTTCTCGTGCTTCTTTTCGTGTCGGACCATCAGGTACAGATACAGCACCGGGTATCACAGAAAAATTTCTCCCAGGAGAGTATTTCCCGTATACATTAGCCGTACAATGACTTGAGAAAATTACTCTCCTGGGAATCTGGAGAGTTTTTAACAAATCGATTATTTGTTTTTGGTCTGGGTAATGTATATTTGGTTGACTTTCGTGTATGTTCCATAGGCTTGGAATTTTTTTACTGGCAGCCGTTTGGATGAGGCGATAATTAATGATCGTATTTAAAAACAGAAGATCCGTATTCTTCCAATCAATATAAGAAATTATCGGCACCCCAATTGATTCAAATCTGCTAGTTAGCGGACCGTCGTTGGCTGGGCAATATACATTAGGCTCTACCAGGTTTCGTTCTTTTAATCCTTTGACAATGTCAAATAAAATTAAAGGAGCACCAGTCAATTTCATTTCGTTGCTGCAAAATAATACTTTCATACACTAACCTAGTATTGCTGTGATTCAATATACTTGAGCATACATAATAAATATGGAAGACATCATTGATACTATTGGCGTCGGTATTGCGGCTGCTAATGCCTCTAATCCAGATGCTCCAGAATTTCAAAAAGGTTACAAACGAGAAAACAACACCGGGTGTTGTGGAATTTGTGGTGGCACTGGGTGTACAAACAACAATGTTGTCGAATCACCAACTGTTGAGGTGATTCGACAAAGAAAGACACGCGAAGATTTTTAAAATATTAAATTACATGACGAATATTTTTCCTATTGCATTGTTTAGTGCAGTTTGGGCGTAGTATTCGAGTGTAGAAGATAAATTTTGCAATTGCTCATTGTATTCTTCGTATTCTTCGTTATTGCCCGGACCAGGAATCCTAGTGTGGGTGCCAGGTCGTCCGAAATAACCATGTTTGCCGAATGATTTTGGCAAAGGATTGAATTTTATCACTCCTGTTGTCATCCATTGAGCCAATAGCTCGTATCCAAATTCATAAATAGTTAATACAGATCCTTCTCTGGCTGATCTCATGGTGCCAATTTGTTTTATAAATTCAAGCACAATAGCTGAGCTTTGTCTATCGAATCTGCCGTAGTTGGTCGTTAGTGTTTTGCCATAGATGCCCTTAATGATCATTCTTAATTCTTCTTGTAATGTCTTGAAGAATTCTACATATCCTCTGTCGTTTTTAATGGCATGACCTAAACGGTGAGCGGCAGTCCAATAAGTAAATGGTATGCGGTTGGTGCCAGAATTATTTGTGTAGATTATATTAATGGCTTCAGGATTAATGTAAATGTCAGTTGGTTGTTTCATTTCCTCTGGGGATTTAACGACATTTAATCCAAGTTGATTAATTAAGAAGTCTTCTTTTACTTCACCAATTTCTTGTTGTTTGTACGCTTTTTGACTGCGAAGTAAATACATTTCAACATCTTGGGGCACTTTGAGCCATTTGCGATTAATTTTTTCAATACCATTTGGATTGGTGAGAATGCGATAATCATCATAATGCCATCCCCATCGTTTGAAGCCAGACGCTTTTTTTCTTTCGTCTTGGGTCATACCTGGAGTTGTCGTTACTGGCTTGGTGTCCCAGTTTCCTAGATGCCGGATGTTAGCCGGCATCTCATTTAGCATCCAATTTTTGAAACTTTCCATAAATGTTATTTATGGAATATTGTAATATTCTTTTACAATTGTTGCGTAATTTGTAGCACAATCAAATGCAATATTTGCCGACTCTATTTTTTTGCGTCCTTCTTCGTTTCTATCAACGAGTGCAATGATTTTTTTAATATTGTAACCAAGTTTGGTTAAGTCATCGGCACATTTAAGCACTGAGCCTCCAGAGGTTACAACGTCTTCTAGTAAAATTAAATTCTTGCCAACCGGAACAATTCCTTCAATTAATTGTCCGTTCTTTTCTTCTTTTCTTACAGCAAATCCTGTTAAGCTATATCCAGCCTCGCCTGATTTGGATAGAATAGATGAAATTAATGGCAATGCACCGAGTACCGGTCCTCCTAAGTATAAATCATTTTTTAAATCCATTAGTGGGATAATTGATTCTGCCACAATATTGATGTATTTTGAAGAATATACCAATTTACCGATGTCAATAAAGTGATTGGATTTTTTGCCACTTGCTAGCGTGAATTCACCTTCAGCGTATGACCCACTTTCTATAATTGCCTGTGCTAATAATTTACTACGTCTAGAGCGATCAACTATTTTTATAGCATTAGCAATTTGTAAAAATTCATCATGTTTGTAAATTTCATTTCTCATCTGACTACACCGGACGCAGCACGGTATTGTATTGGCAATATTGTAACTCAGTGATTCATTTATTCGACACACGCCAGAACTTGCATCATTTATTAGGCAATTGCAGTAAGTACATTGTTTCCGACAAAGTGATTGATACTCCTTTTCAGAAATTTCCCATTTAATGTTTTTAAACAAGGCACATTGTTGTGCCTTGTGGTATTTGTGATGTTGCAAATAAACATTTTTGTTATCAGAGGTTAATTTACATTTTTGGCAAGTCTTGTTTTTTAACATTTTTTTGGTCACGTTATTCTTCTAATAATTTATGTAACATAAAATTAGGGATGCGATTAGAAATTACTTTGAAAAATTTCTCTATTGATTCTTCTTTTATCGTCACACGGAAGCTCTTTTCTTTAATCACAGCCTCAGCAGAAATAGAAATTTCATTAAGGAATTGAGCTATTAAATTAGTGCCTTCTTCTCGAAACACGTTTGTATTGAAGACAATGGTATTCTTTTTTAATGTTCCGCCATCTAAAAACCAGGTCGCAAGACCTATATCGCGTAATTCATTCATTACACTCATGCTTATGTGCTTCTTGCCATCTTTGTAAAAAAGCGTGTGGAATTCGTTGAATTCCGGGTAGCACAAGGAATGCCAACGGAAGTATTTATTTTCGTTTTCAACCAAGAATGGAGTTGGTGAAGCAAGATTTTTTAATTCTTGTGATTTGTATTCCAGCCAATAAGCATCTTTCCCACGCATTGACAGGTAAGAGTTACGACCACCCTTCGGTTTAACAACAGATGATCCACCTAAGACGGTGCCAAGAATGATTTGCCGCTGCCAGGGGGTTATTTTTGGTCCAATGTAATAAGTCATATGAAATTTATGTATTCTAGTACTGCAAAATTTTTCACCAAGATAACTTTTATTTTAAAATGAAAATAAAAGTATTGCGTACATATTTTGTAATGTTGGATTCGTTTCCTTAAGGAGAAATACAAATGGCAGCTTCTAGCGTAACTGGAACCGGTTATGGTTCCGCAGACGGCAAAAACAAAGGCTCTGAGCACACTACTCTTGGCGTATCACACTTGATCGGCACTCGCATCGTTGCTGCTGATCGCGTAACTTTGTCCAGCGGTGTTGCAACTGTCACGTTCCCAGTTCCTTTGGCTGGCGATAAGGCTAATTATATCGTTATTTGCAACGCTCTTAACAGCAGCACTGTTGCACGTCCTTCTGCTCTTAACAACAATGGTAGCGGTAATTTTGCTAGCTTCGCTGTTGCTGGTGGTTCTAGCGATGTAGTTTACTACATTGTTGCAAAAGTTGGCTTTGACGGTTAATTTTGCCTTTATTAAAAACAAAAAGACTCAGGATAATCCTGAGTCTTTTTGTTTTTAATAAAGGCAAGTTCAATTTTAAAAATAATTATGATTTAAAATATGTGCATTTATTAAGACATAATTACACTGTGGGTTTAAAAAAAGAAACCTGCACGATCATTTCTTTCTTTCCTGTTGGCTTCTAAAGTTTCGCGAAGCTTCTTGATTGGCTCGTAGTTTTTGGTGATTTCTTGATACATGCCAAGAAGTTCGTTCTTGATTACGGTGGGGTTGTACTCGCAAACCGCCATGCTGGAGGCATATTTGTATAATGGTGTCCAAAGTGGATTAAGTACATCATTTTCTTGATCCTCACCACACGAGCCACACACCAGCAAAGATGGCAAAGAAAGCCCATATTTTTTTTCGGGCATTGACTCACACGGAGCTATATTTTTTGCAATACTGTCTATTCGATAATTAGTCATATTGTCAAGTTTAAGAAGTTCTTCTTCCGTTTTATGCCAAAATAAAGGAAAACTTAGACTTAATCCTAAATTATAACTCATCCCATAATTTGAATATATGTGCCCAAGTGACACAAGAGTCTGCCCAACATTACACCAGTTATGCCCGCAACTAGATACTTGGGTGGACATAACGTAATGAAGTATTTGCCAAAACGATAAATCCTTGTTTTCTTTGTATAGCTTTAGGGTGAGATACACAAATGGCGATAAAGATTCCGCCCAGCGGTAAGCACACATGGCTGAATACACACGATGACGCGACAACCCGGCTGGGATGTGCATCTTCATAACGCCATCATCGTCTACTTTTGCTTCAACGGACAGGTCGATTAGCCAATTATCTTTAAATAATTCTATAAATTCCAGATAACTTTCACCATCGATAGCCCATTTTTTCCAATCGTCAATTTTGCGGTAAGGAACTAATTCGAAAGAGTATTTCGTCAACCTATCCATGTGACCAGCATAACAAATATGGTCTTTTTCTTCTTTTTTGCCATTTTGGTCAGTTGCGGTATAGGATACATAATCGTTTACCCGTTTTTCTATATTATCAGGAATTGGAATTTTCACGGTAATCTTTCTCCTTAGTTCCGCTTATTTTCCCAACAATTATTTTCAATTACAGGGGCAGCTCCGCTTTTAGCCCGTAATTTAAAAAAATATGAATACACTCGACGACTTTCTCCTTCAATATCTACGGTTTCCATGCGATATAGAGTCGGAGCACCTTCGATTTTATCGAGCATCTGTATCTTAGAATTGTTAATTTCCCACAATTCTCCAGCAATTTGTCTGCCGTCATTTTCAACACGCACAAGACCGGGAAAACTGCCCAAATCAAGCAATTGATATCCGTTTTTTGTCGTGGCTTCACGGATGAATCTTTGGTCTGCAATAGCTTTATTACGAATGCCATCACGTTTGAGTGTCCCGTAAACAAACAGAAGGAAGTTGTCGTCCTTGGACATGATCTCTAGCTCTCCCATGAATAGTGCGAATAGTATTCCCGCTTACAGTGTGCCCAAACAATTTAATCATAGCCGTATTAAATTGTTTTTGTACGGTTTGATATTTGATCCCATAGGCTGTGGCGATATCTTCAAACGATTGGCTAATTCCGTTATTGAGACCAAGACGACGTATAAGAATGTCTCTTGTTTTATCGTCTTCTACTTGGTCCCAAAGAAAATCTCGTAACTTTGTAAATTCATCTTCTACATTGAGGTTTTCGTTTTCTACAGAACGATAATCACTTACCCCGGTGAAAATTGCATTGTCGCCTGTTATCATTTTTCGACGACTCACAGTACTGCGTGAAAGGTAATTCCACAGGCGTTTACGAATGCATTGACTGACGAAAGCACCAAAAGGTACTTTTAGACGGAAATCAAATGCATCTATAATTTCTGTCATCATCCATAAATTTGCTTCACTAAAAAGCTCGGGCGTTGTGTGTGCTATGTATTTTTTATAAGCTTTAACGATGTTGTATAATAAACGTGTGTTATGCTTAAGGATTACATTTCTGACACTCATTGCATGAGCTAATCGATCTCCTTGCTCAACCGTATTATCGACCAAGTCGGCTAAATACTTTAAGTAGTTCATTTTTCGAAACAAATGAAGTTCTTGTTCTTTAGTCAAAGGGCGGTAAACACACATGGGTGCAATTTCTGATTCAACATCTTCGGGTACCGGCAGAGATACTTCTAGCAATTCTTGATCTGGCGTTAATCCGAGGACTATTTTAGCTGCATCTTTTTCGTCGAAAATTTCGTCGTAAAAAAATTCAAATTCGTCCTTCATTGTACTTGATTCCTTTTGAGGATATCTTGGCTGTGCGTGTGAAGCCACTAGCTCAACTAAGATTTTGTCATTAATTGAACTAGGTGGCAATAATAGAAGTGCTTGTGTTTAATTGCTCAGCTTAGACATTAATTTGTCTTCGCCGTTGATTATTTTTTCAGTAAGAACATATTCACCACCTTCTGGAAGATCCGGAATGGTGAACATTACATCTAGTAGAACATCTTCACAAATAGTTCGCAAGGCTCTAGCTCCAGTGTCGAATTTACGAGCTTTTGATACTATTGCCTGTACTGCCCCCGGAGTCCATCGAAGTTTTTGTTTATCCATTTCGAATAAAGCAGCATATTGTTTCATGAGAGCGTTTTTAGGCTCAGTAAGGACACGAATCATATCTGATTCAGATAATGCAGTAAGCGATGTGAGAATTGGCAATCTTCCCATTAATTCTGGAATCATTCCAAATTCTATTAAATCATCATGCGTTGTTTGATTTAATAAATCATTACGTTTTTCTAAATCTTCTTTGTTATTGAAGGTAGCCCCGAAACCGATAGTTTTTTTATCTACTCGCTTAGCTACAATTTCATCTAGACCATCAAAAGCCCCACCACAAATAAATAGAATGTTTGTGGTGTCTACGGGGATGTATTTCATTTCCGGGTGCTTGCGACCACCAGCAGGAGGGACATTGGAAATAGTTCCCTCAATCATTTTAAGCAGCCCCCGCTGCACGCCTTCACCGGAAACATCACGGGTAAGTGATACATTTGAATTAGATCGACGAATCTTATCAATTTCATCAATGTAAATAATTCCACATTGTGCCGCAGGCACATCCATGTTGGCGTCGTGCAGCAATTTAAGCAATAAATTTTCTACATCTTCACCAACATAACCAGCCTCGGTTATTGTTGTGGCGTCTCCGATGGCAAATGGCACGCTCATGACACGAGCTAAAGTTTCAGCTAAAAGAGTTTTGCCACTCCCTGTCGGTCCAACCATCAGAACGTTGGATTTTTTGATTTCTACATCATTATTGGCTCCACCAAGCAGTCTTTTGTAATGATTGTATACAGCAACTGATAGTACTTTTTTTGGACGCTCCTGTCCTATTACGTATTGATTTAAGTGCTCATACAGTTGGCTGGGTTTCATCAATTTGGGAGCATGGTTTTTTGTAGCTTTTTCGTCTACTTTTTGTCCCTGGCGGAATGTTTCAAAAGATAAATAAGTACATTTTTCGCAGATAAATCCAGACTCACTCTGATTGGCTACTAACTTACCAACTTCATTGGCGTTTTTGCCACACATGGAGCAGACTGGTTTTTCATTGCTCATATTCATCTCCGCGAAAGGAACAAATGTTAATGGTCAAGATCGTTAAAATTAAACGGCAATTTGAATTTGATTCGTTGAATTAGTTAAAAACTTATCTGCCACTTTGTTAAGCGATGTTTTGGTTACTTGTTCAACATCGGGATAGCGTAGCAAAATTCTTTCTTCTGATAAATATTTCTTCCATCGATTTTGAATGTATTTGTGATTCGATAAAAATTCTGGCTTCATGTTTCTTTCGCGACTTACTGTTCTGGAGGTTATGTTGGCATGATGTAAAACCAATTCAAGATTTAGGGCATAAATACCAAGTCCGGATTCTTTTACTCTTAGGCTTAAATCCGTGTCTTCGCAATAAGCAAAAGTTAAGTTTTTTTCGTCAAAAAGACCTATGTTATTATAGTTTTTGCGATCCATTGCAACACACCAACCTGCAACGTAATCTATTTCGGAACCGCGATTGACATTAACCCCCATGCCTTCAGAGTTCATTAGTCCACCTTCAAATCCAACCAATCCAGTTGATGGATTATTTTGGAGCCAGCCAATTAAGGCTTCGTCCCAACCGGCTCTAACCTCAGTATCAGAATTGAGAAGTATTATGTATGGAGATTCTCCTATGGCAGCAAGTCGATTGTTAGGCAAGATGAATCCTTCGTTTTCTTCGCTTCGGATAACTACAATACCGTCTCCCTCTAGCGAATGCAAGTAATTTGCTGTTTCTGGTTCTGAGCCATTATCCCAAATAAATAACGAAAAATTAGTTGTATTTGAAAAAATAGATTCGATGCATTTTTTGACATAATTGTATTGATTTCTTGCTACAATTATAATATCTTTCATGACCTGATTGTACGCAGCTTGCGACAAAAGCTCTTCTATCATTATTTCTTTGAGAATTGGCATAATTTTTAACCCTATTATTAATGAAATTAATTAATAATAACAGAGTGTGTTGGGACAATAATGTCAATTACAAACAAAATGATTATATGTTATCGAAAGTTAATTCAAGCTCAATGTAATTGACCGTTGTGGAGTGTATCGCAGTGTCAAAAAATATTTACATTCCCTTGCCGTGCGATTATCACTGGCATGCACGGCAAGGGTTGATGTTTCACAAAATGCATCACCATACAACCAAAAGGTGTGGTCGTGCGTTGTTGATGCCAAATACCGTCGAAGGAGCTGGTCTTTCTGGCCCTATCGCTGACGTGCCGGATTTAAAAAAATATTATCAGCTTGTGTCATCTAAGATGGACCCATGCCAGCCGTTAATGACGATCAAGCTTCTTAAGTCAACCACGCCAGAAATTATCCGCCGATGTCACTTGTGGGGAGCTGTTGCAGCCAAGCTTTATCCAGAAGGGGCAACCACTCATGCTCACGATGGCATTCCAGTATCTTGGCTTGAAATGGAGCGACACAAAGAAGGGGTTGCTGTTGGTAAAAGTAATGGTAGGCTTTTAACACCACAACAATCTTTTCTTGATGTAATTGGGGAAATGGAAAAATCGGATATGGTTCTTTGCTTACATGGCGAGATGCCAAATTACGCAACTTATACTGGCGATGATTCATTATCGGCAGTTGGTGCTTTTCTTGATTTTGTGGAATATCTCGGACACCAGTTTCCAAATTTACGTATTGTATTGGAGCACATTTCGACAAAAAAAGAAGTTGACATGGTCAAGCATTGGCACAATTTGCGAAATGGCAAGATTATCGCCACTGTGACTGCTCACCATTTAGAGTTCACAGTTAATGATGTAATTGGCAAGCCTTATCATTATTGCCGACCGCCGGCACAATACTATTTTGATAAAAATGCACTTATTGACTTTGTTACCAGCGGACACCCAGCAGCCGTTCTTGGCACTGATAGTGCCGTTCATCCGAAATCAAAGAAAGAATGCCCGGAAACGTGTGCTGGTGTGTTTAGTAGCCCTGTTTTTGTCGAGTATCTAACAGAGTTGTTTGAAAACAGGGACGCTATACGACATGTGGATAAGTTTTTTTGCAGAAGTGGCGATGAATTTTACCGTCAGAAATCGATCGATCAATTTGTTAAAATTACCCGCAATGAATGGACTGTCCCAGAAGAATACGATGGTCTGCGACCTTTTTTAGCAGGTCGCAGACTCAAATGGTCGATTATTTGATTTAAACTGTGACGCAAAGTGTTTTAATTTCATCTAATAATCGTTCTGGCTTGATTGGTTTTTTCAACCAACAATCTACACTGGGAACTTTCGCTGGGGTGGCATTCCCGGTCACCATCATGATTTTCGTTTTATCTAAAGAGGAAGTTTTGCGGATTGTGCGGGCAACTTCGCACCCATCCATTCTGCCATAGCCCAGTCCAACATCGAGCAAAACTACATCCGGTTTGTTTTTGTTATTCATTAGTTGCTGGAGTGCATCGTTTCCATTGTCGGTAGCGGAAACTTCGTATGAATGCAAACGAAGCAATCCAGCAACTAATTCGCGTTGATTTTTGTCGTCCTCAACTAACAAAAGATGGTGTTGTTTTTGTAATTGAGGTTGTGGCTCCGGTTCCGTATTTTCTTGCTGACTTTCTAGGTTTGCAACCATTCTTTCTATGGTTGCCATAATTTCTTCTTGTGGTTTTCCGGACAGGATTTGTTTTTTCAGCAATCCTAGTCCGATACTGGTGATGTTCAACTTGCCACTTAAATTGTGAGTTACTTCGTCTGTCCGAAGAAGCCGACCTTCTTCTTGTGGTGAGTAAGACACGCCTTCGCGAATGCAAACAACACTTTTAGGACCGGTGATGCCGAGTCGGACAACTCCTGAGTGTGTTTCAATAACTTGAATAAATGTACTGATGCCTGGGAAAAATAGTTTTTCGTTGGTTTTACGTGATAAAACTAGCATCGTGCTGTTCTCTTGGGGATTGAGTGTAAATGCCTTACGGCGACTTATCAAAGACACTCTATCGATGCTTTGATAAGTCGTCAATGCCATTTCACGAGAAGGCACTCTCATCTTGAGGTGAGTCATCGCTAGTCATGGTTGTTTTTTCAGATTGTTCATCAATTCCATTTTCGTTGTTTTTGTTATCTAATTCAATGGAGGAGATAGATTCTGGTACTTGGGTGGATGCATCCTCGTTGAAATTAGGTTGTCCGAACATCCACAGAATATCCCAAAGCAAATACCCCATATCTTCAAAAAATGTCGAATCAACCCAGTCTAAATCGTCGTATTTTGCTTCTCGTTTTCGATAATAATTGTTGATGTATTCTCGATTTTTTAGTGGTAGTTCGTATAATCCATTTGCTCCTTTGACAAAAGATCGACTTGGACCAGTAAATTCTTTGACACGCTTTAAATACTGACGAGCAGCCAGTTCTCCGTGCCATATGTGAAACAAGTAACCGGGAGCGTAGCCTAGTTCTCCATTAGTTGCAGCGTGGAATTTTTTCGACCAATCCAATACTTCGTCTAGATTTGCAGTGAAACTTTTGACAATACATTCGTGTGGTTCTTGCCCAGCAGCAGCGTGAGCCAGGATGTGGTCAGCTCCTCCAATTAGTGCTTTTTCAAACAATGGGCATTCTTCTAAAACTTGACGTTGAAATCCCCATGCAAAACCGACGTGTCCATGTGCATCATAGCAGGTGTCTTGAGAGCATGGGAGGTTATTGGCAACATTTGATGAAAAAGAACGCCACATCAATGGATGTCGTTTTTTCGGATCATTTGCTGTTGATTCGTGTGACGCGACATCGAAACTCGGTGCCAGTTTATTTTTTTCTAGGTGAACGCAAAATTCAAATGGCTGAATTGCTTTTGCTTTTTGTAATGCTTTTACTCCGTCCACCATCCAGGATGAATTTGTGAATAATACGTCGGCATCAATTATGAAAATGTATTTGAATTCTTGCGGCAATGCCGTCACAGCTATATTCAGTAAAGTTTCTTTGTGCCAAATTAAATCATCCGCGTATATTCGTGTGATATGCGGATGATCTGGCAATTGTGGTCTTGCATTTTTTCCAATCAAGCATTCTATGATGCGAAAATTTAGATGTTTGATTGATCTAAAGAATTTTTGGAACGCAATTAAACGATAAGGATTATTTTGAGGATTGTAGAAGCACGATATAATAACCGCTTCTGGGTGATTTTCATATATTCCTGGCGATACATTAACAATTGGTGCTGGACTATCTTTTTCTTTGATGAATTGAGAAAGTTGATAATCTACATCTGATGCAAATGTTTCGTACACGTGGTTTAGTCTAATAGTTCCGTGATTTAAACCACATGTTATTGATTGATTTTCTAGTTTTTCATTAGAGTGTACCGCAATAGCTCGTTGAACACCACCGCCAACTGGGCAATTGTAAATCTCAGTTGGGAAGGACTGCACTTTGATTTTATAATCCAAGGAATGAACATTAACAAATCCGGTTCTTTGTATGTCTGCTAAAAGCATATTAATAGCACGTTCATCATCTTTGACACGAGATGATAATGATCGCCATAATTTTACGAACTCCTCACACTCGGGACCAACGCTGAGGTAAATAACCCCAGCATCGACGCGATTTGTTTTTGACCATTCACATTTAGGTCTCACGGTCACCCCGACTGACCAATCTCCGATTAATTGTGAAGGGAATCCACGAAACAAAATATCTGGATCGGTGTAAATGAAATTTCCACCAAGATCTCCTAATGCTTTTTCTATAGTACCGGAGCGACTCGGGTCGGATAATGATGGTGTGCCGCAACCAAGTCCACCTAGATCATAAATAATTGGAGTCATGCCGCAAGCAATAACTCTTTGCTCCCATAGCTTAATGATATCTGAATGACAAGCATGTCCACCTGTAACCGCAAACATAGTTCGTCCTTTTTAATTAGAATTTTGCTTAATTTTCACGGTTGAAAGCCTAACAAATAATTATACGAAAGCCGAGGTCAACTATGCTCGATGTATACGTATATACAAAATCACGATTTGCCAAGCGGCAATCAGGTGAATCAGTACACCAACTGCCGCCTCGAATCGCCCGAGCACATTCACCTTCGTATTCGTACAAATTATCACACCACTCCCAGACATTTCCAATCATATCACACAAATTCCAAGGATGAGGAGCTATTTTTTCATAGTTGCCCACTTCGCTCGTCCTTACCAGATACTCTCCTTCCTCGTCAGTCCCATATGGCACACTTCCATCACAATTAGCCTTATCCCCATTGAGGGTATCTCCCCAGTAAAAAGGCTGCTTATTTCCTTTTCCGCCTCGACAGGCATACTCCCATTGGTCTTCATGGGGAAGTTGAAGCTTCAACTCCGACACACTGCACTTCTTAATGAATTCTTGGCAATCATTCCAATCTACTTTTTCAACAGGAAGATTTTCTCCTTTGAAATAACTAGGGCTATTTCCCATCACTTCTTTCCATTGGGATTGAGTCACTGGGTATTTTGCCATCCAAAAGCCATTGGTTTCAAATTTATGTTCTATTTCGTAGTACCATCTTCCTTCTTCGGTCTCTGGAGAACCGAGCACAGCCTTGCCTGCGGGAATCCAACAGAATTTCATTTGTACACCATTGAAGATTTCAAATTCTCTTTCTTCGCCATCGACAGGAATTGGATATTCCATCATTTCAAAAAATACATCATTAAACCCAGGCAAGTTGTCTCCCAAGTAGTCTTCAAGAATAGGCGAGAAATCCACTTTAACAGTGTTTATAATGGTAGAGTTTTCGGTGGTGAAAGTTTTGGTTTTGGGATTTCTCAATGATCGAAGTTCCAGTGATAATTCATCACCTTCTTCAACATAATAGCCGGTAATTCCCGGAGTAAATGGTAGCACGTTATTCCTCAACATATAATTAAGCGAAAATCGATGATATAATCTTGGTGGCACGATATTTTTCTCAATGGATGATTGGGCGAAAGCCTAGGACGCTATTGCGGTACCACGGGTAGTGCCAGTCACGGACTGACAAACGGCAGTTCCAAGGGATGTTGCCCCAACTCCCTCCCCGAAGCACCCGGAACGAGCTTTCTTTAGTGTATAAATTTTCACACCATTCCCCGACATTACCAATCATATCACACAAATTCCAAGGATGCGGGGCTACCTTTTCGTAACTTCCCACCTCTGTAGTACTTCTCAGCCAATCCCCTTTCTTGTTAGTCCCATATGGAATAGTTCCATCGCAGTTGGCTTTGTCCCCGTTTAAGGCATCACCCCAATAAAATGCCTGTTTATTCCCTCTTCCGCCCCGACATGCATATTCCCATTGATCTTCGTGAGGCAATTGCAATTTCAATCCCGATACATTGCACTTTTTCATGAAATCCTGACAATTATTCCAATCCACTTGTTCTACAGGAAGATTGGCTCCTTTGAACATGCTTGGGCTATTGCCCATGACCGTTTTCCACTGGGATTGAGTTACCGGGTATTTACCCATCCAGAAACCATTGCTCTTGTGGATGCCTCGAACAGCTTCAGCTTCATCTTCTAGCCATTCGTAACGGCTCCCGTCAAAAAAGGTTTTGGCAATGTAGTCTTGTTCTTCTTTGGGGGAGCCTAATTGGGCTTCACCTGCCGGAATCCAACAGAATTTCATTTTGGTTTTTTTAAATATCTCGAATTCTCTTTCTTCACCGTCAACGGGTAACGGATATTCCATCATCTCAAAAAATACATCATTAAAGCCTGGTAAATTATCTCCAAGGTAATCTTCAAGAATTGGTGAGAAACCTTGTTGAATAGTATTGATTACGGTTTTGTTTTGAGTAGAGAAAGTTATCGTTTGAAGCTTTCTCAAAGAACAAAGTTCTAAATCAAGAACATCGTCTTTTTCAGTGCAATAACCGACAATTCCTGGTGCGAATGGCAGCATAATATTTCTCTCTTAACAGATTATTAGACGAAAGCCTATGGTGGACATACATCCGTGTGATTGATGTATGAAGCGAAATGCTGAGCCGCAACTCCACGAAGGATTAGTCCAACTCCCACTTCGAATTGCAATATACAAGTTTTCATTATCGCATAAATTCTCACACCATTCATAAACATTTCCGTGCATATCACAAAGACCCCAAGGATGTGGGGCTACTTTCTCGTAACTGCCCACTTCGGTGGTCTTTGCTAGGGAGACTCCTTTTTCATCTGTCCCATATGACACAGTTCCATCGCAATTAGCCTTATCTCCGTTAAGGGTATCGCCCCAATAAAAAGCCTGCTTATTTCCCCTCCCACCTCGACAAGCATACTCCCATTGATCTTCGTGAGGGAGTTGCAGCTTTAGCTCCAATACACGGCACTTCTTGATAAAATCCTGACAATCGTACCAATTCACCATTTCCACAGGGAGATTGTCGCCGTTAAAGTGACTTGGATTGTTGCTCATCACCGCTTTCCATTGGGATTGAATTATAGGGTATTTGCCCATCCAAAAACCATCAGTTTTGTGTTTTCCACGGTAAGTTTCTGCTTGGGAAACCATCCATTCCGGGAATCTTTGTCTGAAAAAAGTCTTAGTGACATAGTCCTGTTCTTTTTTGGTCCGTCCTAGCTGAGCTTCGCCTGCCGGAACCCAGCAAAATTTCATCTTGGTATCAGTGAAGATTTCAAATTCTCTTTCCTCGCCAGCATCAGGAATTGGATAAGATTGCATTCCTAAAAAAGCATCATTAAATCCTGGAAGACTATCGCCCAGGTAGTCTTCCAGGATTGGCGAGAAACCTTGTTTAATTGTATTAATGACTGTTTTATTTTGTGTGGTGAAAGTTTTGGTTCTAAGACTTCTTAATGATCGAAGTTCTAAATCAAGAACATCATCTTTTTCAATGTAATAACCGGTAATTCCTGGTGCGAATGGCAGCATGATATTTCTCTTAACAAATAATGAGGCGAAAACCTAGGCAACGACTGCGGGCTGTTGTGCTGAACCCGTTACGGTGCGACGAACGGCTGCTCCGGGAGAAACTGAACCAGCTCCCGCCTCGAAGCACTTGGAACGAACTTGTGTTGCCGTATAAATTATCGCACCATTCCCAAACATTGCCACTCATATCACATAAATTCCAAGGATGAGGGGCTACTTTCTCGTAACTACCCACTTCCGTCGTTTTTTTCAGATAAGTCCCCTTCTTGTTGGTCCCGTATAGCATAGTTCCATTGCAGTTGGCTTTGTCGCCATTGAGGGCATTACCCCAGTAGAATGGTTGTTTATTCCCTTTCCCGCCTCGACACGCATATTCCCATTGATCTTCATGGGGCAATTGGACTTTCAAGCCAGACACACTGCATTTCTTAATGAACTCCTGACAATCATTCCAACTTACTTTCTCCACAGGAAGATTGGCACCTTTGAAATGACTAGGTTTTTTGCCCATAACTGCTTTCCAATGAGATTGGGTTACGGGATATTTCCCCATCCAGAAGCCGGCAGTTTCAAATTCGTGTTCTTTTTCGTTTTCGCGTCTCTCCTCTTCACTTTCTGGAGAACCTAACATTGCCTTGCCTTCTGGAATCCAACAGAAAATCATCTTGGTGTTTTTAAAAATCTCGAATTCTTTTTCCTCTCCAGCATCAGGAATTGGATGCGACTGCATTTCCATGAAGGCGTTACTAAATCCTGGTAAGCTATCGCCAAGATAATCTTCGAGAATTGGTGAAAATTCGCCTTTAATGGTGTTGATTACAGTTTGGTCTTGGGTGGTGAAAGTTACCGTTTGGGGTTTTCTTAATGATCGAAGTTCTAAATCAAGAACATCATCTTTTTCAATGTAATAACTGGTAATTCCTGGTGCGAATGGCAGCATGATATTTCTCTTAACAAATAATGAGGCGAAAACCCATACAACGATTACGGGCTGGTGTGTCGAACCCATTACGGCACGACGAACGGCAGCTCCAGGGATAGCTGAAGCAGCAGCCACCCCGAATCACCCGGTACGAGCCTTCTTTAGTGTATAAATTATCACACCATTCCCAAACATTGCCACTCATATCACATAAATTCCAAGGATGAGGGGCGACCTTCTCGTAACTGCCTACTTCCGTCGTCTTTTTCAGATAAGTTCCTTTCTTGTCGGTCCCGTGCGGCACAGTTCCAGCACAATTGGCTTTATCTCCATTGAGTTCATTGCCCCAGTAAAAAGGCTGCTTGTTTCCTTTCCCACCCAGACAGGCATACTCCCACTGATTTTCATGTGGTAGTCGGACATTCAAGTCAAACAAACTGCATTTCTTGATAAATTCTTGGCAATCGTCCCAACTTACAGTTTCTACAGGAAGATTATTGCCTTTGAAATAACTAGGGCTATTGCCCATCACTTCTTTCCACTGGGATTGAGCCACTGGATATTTTGCCATCCAAAATCCATTGGTTTTAAACTCATGTTCTGCTTCGTCTTCATATCTTCCTCTTTCATTTTTTAGTGATCCAAGTGTTGCCCTGCCAGCCGGAATCCAACAAAATTTCATCTTCACATCATTTATTATGTTGAATTCACGTTCTTCTCCATCGCTAGGCACCTGGCTACTTAACATATTAAAGAAAACATCACTAAATCCTGGCAATTCATCACCTAGGTAATCTTCAAGAATGGGTGAAAAACCTTCTTTAATAGTGCTGATGATAGTTGAATCTTGAGTGACAAATGTTGTTGTGCGTAATTCTCTCAAAGAACGAAGTTCTAATTGAAGACCATCATCTTGTTCAATGTAATGTCCTGTGATACCAGACGCAAATGGTAGCATGATATTCTCTTTAATAAATAATTAGGCGTAAACCTAGGTAGCTACTTTGGTACGTCTGAACAAACCAGTTACAATCTGATGAACGGCAGAATCCAGGGAGGCTACACCAGCTCCCGCCCCGATACACCAAGATCGAGTCTTCGCCACTCCGTAAATTTTCACACCATTCGTAGACATTCCCGTGCATATCACATAAATTCCAAGGATGAGGGGCTACCTTTTCGTAACTACCCACTTCGCTCGTCCTTTTCAGATAAGTCCCCTTCTTGTCAGTGCCATAAGGAGAATCACCACAGCAATTGGCTTTGTCCCCGTTTAACTCATTGCCCCAGTAAAATGCTTGTTTATTCCCTCTTCCGCCCCGACAGGCATATTCCCACTGGTCTTCATGAGGCAATTGCAGTCCCAATGCACCGCACTTCTTGATGAACTTTTGACAATCGAGCCAATTTACTTGCTCCACAGGTAAATTGGCTCCCTTGAAATAACTAGGGTTATCACCAATTACACTTTCCCATTGAGCTTGAGTCACTGGATATTTTGCCATCCAAAAACCGTTGGTTTCAAACTCGTGCTCTTCTCTATTAGGATATCTTATTTTTTCATCTTTTGGCGATCCCAAGGTTGCCTTGCCTTCTGGAATCCAGCAGAATATCATCTTGGTATCAGTGAATATTTCAAATTTTCTCTCCTCGCCAGCATCAGGAATTGGATGAGATTGCATTTCTAGAAATGCATCACTGAAACCAGGTACACTATCACCAAGGTAATCTTCTAGAATTGGCGAGAATTCACTTTTAATAGTGTTGATAATTGTTTGGTCTTTTGTAGTGAAAGTCTTTGTATACAACTTCCTCAAAGAACGAAGTTCTAATTGAAGACCATCATCTTGTTCAATGTAATGTCCTGTGATGCCAGACGCAAATGGTAGCATGATGTTAACTCTTAACAAACAATAAGACGAAACCCTAGTCCGCATTGGGGGTGTTCCATAATGTTAAAACTACGGTTTGATGAACGGCCAACCCAAGGATAACTGAACCAACATCCACCTCGTATCACTCGGTCCAAGTTTTTTATACTGTGCAAATTATTACACCATTCATAAACATTTCCATGCATATCACAAAGTCCCCAAGGATGCGGGGCGACCTTTTCGTAACTGCCAACTTCGGTTGTTTTTTCTAGAGAAACTCCTTTTTCATTTGTCCCGTAAGGGTAATTCCCATTACTGTTCGCTTTGTCTCCATTTAGTGTGTCGCCCCAATAAAAAGGCTGCTTATTTCCTTTGCCGCCTCGACAAGCATACTCCCACTGATCCTCGTGAGGAAGTTGTAATTTTAATCCCAACACACTGCATTTCTGGATAAATTTTTGACAGTCGTTCCAGGTAATTTGCTCTACAGGAAGATTGCCACCTTTGAAATGACTAGGATTTTCACCCATAACCGTTTCCCACTGGGATTGAATTACAGGATATTTGCCCATCCAAAAGCCATTACTTTTATACTTCCCACGAACAATTTCTGATTCATTTCTCAACCACTCAGGACGTTCTCCTTCGTAAAGTGTATTTGTGAGGTAATTCAGTTCTTCTTCTGGAGAACCGAGTTGGGCTTCCCCTACTGGAACCCAACAGAATTTCATCTTAACACCATCAAATATCTCAAATTCCCGTTCTTCTCCACCGACAGGAATTGGATATTCAATCATCTTAAAAAATGCATCACTAAATCCCGGCAGGCTATCTCCTAAGTAATCTTCAAGGATCGGAGAAAAGCCAGACTTAACAGTGTTGATAACAGTTGAATTTTGAGTGACAAATGTTGTTGTGTGTAAATTTCTCAAAGAACGAAGTTCAAGTGATAATTTATCATCTTGTTCGGTGCAATAACCGGCGATTCCAGGTGCAAATGGCAGCATAACATTTCTCGTTTCAGCAAATAATAAGACGAAATCCAATGCGGCTGGTGCGGTGTGTCGGATCGAACCAATTACGGATTGATGACCGACAGAGATAGGATTCACTGCCCCAGCCACCGCCTCGAAGTACTCGATTCAAGTATTTTTCATTATATAAATTCTCACACCATTCCCAGACGTTGCCACTCATATCACAAAGACCCCAAGGATGAGGGGCTACTTTCTCGTAACTGCCGACTTCAGTTGTCTTCCCCAGATACTTCCCCTTTTTTTCTGTTCTATAGGGCACCTTTCCATTGCAATTAGCCTTATCTCCGTTTAATTCATTGCCCCAATAAAAAGGTTTTTTATTTCCTCTCCCGCCCCGACACGCATATTCCCATTGATTTTCATGAGGTAATTGTAATCCCGACGTACTGCATTTTCTGATAAACTTTTGACAATCAAACCAATCTATTTTTTCAACGGGAAGATTATCACCTTTAAAATGGCTGGGGTTGTTGTCTATCACACTCTGCCACTGAATTTGAGTTACAGGATATTTGCCCATCCAAAAACCAGTGGTTTCAAAACCGTGTTCTTCTTTATCATAATTTCTTAGTTTTTCGATTTTTGGAGAGCCAAGCACCGCCTTCCCTGCTGGAATCCAACAAAATTTCATTTTGGCATTTGGGTAAATTTCAATTTCTCTTTCTTCACCATCGTCAAGAATTGGATGAAACTGCATTTCAAAAAACACATCGCTGAAGCCTGGCAAATTATCGCCCAAGTAGTCTTCAAGAATAGGCGAAAAGCCAGCCTTAATTGTGTTAATGACAGTTTCATCCTTAGTAAAAAAAGTATTTGTTTTAAAATTTCTCAAAGACCTAAGCTCTAATGCAAATGCACCGTTTTCCTCATCACAATAACCAGTAATCCCTGGAGCAAATGGCAGCACGATATTCTTCCTTTTATCGATAAATTAATTCTTATATCCGCTACTAATTTTGACGGGTTAGCAAATAATAAGACGAAAGCCAAGGTAACTGCCGCGTAAAAATGGGTCATGTCGGACGCGGTTTGAAGATCGACATCCCACGGATAAATCATACCAGCACCCACCTCGGTTCATCCTGCCTAAGCCTTCTTTGCTATATGGATTCTCACACCACTGCTGTACATTACCAATCATATCACAAAGCCCCCAAGGATGAGGAGCCGCTTTCTCGTAGCTACCCACCTTGCTAGTCTTTCCCAGATACTTCCCTTTCTTTTCTGTGTTGTAGGGGTAATTTCCGTCGCAGTTGGCTTTATTTCCATTAAGAGTATTGCCCCAATAAAACGCCCGCTTATTCCCCCTGCCTCCACGACAGGCATATTCCCATTGGTCTTCATGGGGAAGTTGTGGCTTTAATCCCGAGATATCACATTTTTTAATGAAATTATAACAGTCATGCCAATTTA
>JACCDG010692214.1_pt1 | contig 43667 bp, 26 predicted proteins | sample 7442471 | NCBI WGS metagenome assembly JACCDG01 (sample SAMN15323444, study PRJNA562643) | freshwater metagenome | isolation source: river surface water | place: USA:Blue River Watershed | collected 2017-08-17
GCCGCCTGGCGAGCCGAGACGCAGGCGTGGCTTTCGCGTCACGGCGAAGGCTGGGCCTTCCCGGAACTGTCGGCGACGCGGTGGATCAAGCCCCGCGCCCTCGACGAGCCCCCGCTCGAGCGCGATGCGACGGGTGGCCTGCGGCTCGGCCGTGCGACGAAGTCCGGTGAGTACGTCAGGTTGGTCCTCAAGCCCGAGGCTGGCCGCATCGCGTCGCTGCGCGTCCGCTTGGAAGGCGTCCCCTTTCCGGTGCGGGCCGATGCCGGCGGCTTCCGCATCATGGAGATTGAGCACGCCTCGGGTGAAACGACGACGCGGGCTTCGCTGCACTTTGCGGAGGCGAATCATCGCCGCCCGCGTTACCGCAACGGTTATGAACTCGATGGCGTGACCTACGGATGGCGCCTGCCGGAGTCGGATCCAGGCGAGACGCTGGAGTCCGTCTGGGTGTTGAGTGAACCCCTGGAAGTCCGCGCGGGAGACGAACTCCGGCTGCGCATTGGCTACGACATCGAAGGCGTCGCGCGCATCGGCGTCTCGCCGCTCGCCGCCCTGGATCCGCGCGACCTGATCAATGGACGTGTGTTGGCGGCGCTGGCGGCGGCGGACGGCGCGTCGACTGCGACCACGACCGCGGCCGCGGCGAACGCGCGCCGGGCGGCTGACGCCGAAGGGGCTTCGGCGCGGCTCCGGTTGGAAACGTGGTTGGTCTCGCGGACGGATGACCGCGCGCGCCGCGATCACCTTCGTGCGGAGGTGGCGCGGATCCGGAGCTTGAACGGCGGCAAAGCGTGGACCCTCGTGACCGAAAGCGCGCCGCCCCTGGACGTGCGGGTGCTGCCCCGCGGCAACTGGCAGGATGAAAGCGGCCCGCTGGTCCTGCCGGCCACGCCGAGCTTCCTGCCGGGACGACGCGAAAGCACCCCCGAGCGCCGCCTGACCCGTCTGGACCTCGCGGAGTGGCTGCTCTCGCGGGACAATCCCCTGACGGCGCGGACGGTGGCGAATCGCCTGTGGCTCCCCTTCTTCGGCACGGCGCTCAGCGCGGTGGTGGACGACCTTGGCTCGCAAGGTGAACTCCCCTCGCATCCCGAGTTGCTCGATTGGCTGGCGGTGGAGTTCCGGGAAGGCGGCTGGGACGTGAAGCGCTTCGTGCGCCTGCTCGTGACCAGCCGGACCTACCGGCAGTCCACGCAGTACCGTCCCGAATTGCGCGAGGCGGATCCGGCGAACCGCCTCCTCGCGGCGCAGAACCCGCGCCGTCTGGATGCGGAATTCGTGCGGGACAACGCACTCTTCGTGGCCGGACTGCTCGACGTCCGGCTGACTGGCGGCCCCAGTGCGCGACCGTACCAGCCGGCCGGGCATTATGCGGCGCTGCAGTTCCCGGATCGCGAGTACCTCAACAGCGAGCCGGACGAGCAGTGGCGCCGCGGCGTGTACATGCACTGGCAGCGCACCTTCCTGCATCCCATGCTGGTGAACTTCGACGCGCCGAACCGCGACGAGTGCACGGCGCAGCGCAGCGCGAGCAACACCCCGCAGCAGGCGCTCACCCTCTTGAACGACCCGACCTTCGTGGAGGCGGCGCGGGTCTTTGCGCTGCGCCTGTTGGAGAGCCCGGCCACGAACGACGAGGAGCGGGTTGACCGGGCCTTCGTGCTCGCGGTCGGTCGCACGCCGGCGCCGGCGGACCGGGAGCGTCTGCTCACCTTCCTCAAGGCCCAGCAGGAACACTATGCGGCGAATCCGGACGAGGCGAAGCGCGTCCTCGCGGTCGGCCTGCACCGCGCCCCGGCAGCGGAGAGCATTCCCGCGTCGACCCTCGCGGCCTGGACGCAACTCGGCCGCGTCCTGCTCAACGCCCAGGAAACCATCACCCGCTACTGATCCCGCGCCCCGGTCAAATCGCTCCCTCCCGGCCGTGCCGTTTGCGCCCCGCCGGAAACCCTCCCCTCCGATGACCTTCCTGACTCCCGAACAGATCAACCGCCGCACCTTTGTCACGCGGAGTGCCTACGGCCTCGGCGGCCTCGCCTTCGCGCTGCTGGCCCAACGCTCCCTGCTTGGAGCGGGGTCGGGTGAACTCCCGCCGGATCCCAGCTGGCGCGGGGCGCTGGCGCGCCCGCACTTCCCGGTGAAGGCGCGGCGCATCATTTACCTCTGCATGGCCGGAGGCCCCTCGCATCTCGAGACCTTCGATTACAAGCCGGAGCTGGCGCGCCTGGACGGCCAGGCCTTCCCGGAATCGTTCACCCGCGGCCAGCAGCTAGCTCAGCTGCAGAACACCGTGCTCAAAGCGCGCGGCCCGATCGCCCCCTTCAGCCGCCGCGGGCAGAGCGGCATCGAGGTGTGCGACCTCTTTCCCCAGATCGGCGGCATCGTGGACGACCTCTGCGTCGTGCGCTCGATGAAGACCGAGCAGATCAATCATGACACGGCGCACGCCTTCATGAACACCGGCAGCATCATCAAGGGCCGGCCCAGCATGGGTTCGTGGCTGCTCTACGGACTCGGCGCCGAGACGGAGAACCTGCCCGGCTTCGTGGTGCTGACCTCGAAAGGCCGCAACGGCGTGCAGCCCGTGTCGGCGCGCCAGTGGAGCAGCGGCGTGCTGCCGAGCCGCTTCCAAGGCATCCAGTTTCAGTCGCAAGGCGACGCCGTGCACTACATCGGCAACCCCGAGGGCGTCTGCCAGAGCACCCAGCGACAAGTCATCGAGGAGATCATGCGGCTCAATGGGAGTCTGGCGGACGAAACCCGGGACCCGGAGATCGCGACCCGGATCGCGCAGTACGAACTCGCGTTCAAGATGCAGGCGAGCGTGCCGGAGCTGACGGATTTCCGGAGCGAGTCGCCGGCGATGCTGGAGCGTTACGGCGTGAAGGAACCGGGTGATGGTTCCTTTGCCTCGAACTGTCTCCTCGCGCGCCGCCTCGCCGAGCGCGGCGTGCGCATGATCCAGCTTTATCACCGCGGCTGGGATCACCACGACGACATCGTTGGCGGCATGAAGGAAGGTGCGCAGGCGGTGGACCGCGCGACGGCGGCGCTGATCACCGACCTCAAGGAGCGCGGCATGCTCGACGACACGCTGGTGCTGTGGGGTGGTGAGTTCGGGCGCACTCCGATGGGGCAGGGCACCGGGCGCGATCACCACATCCTCGGCTTCAGCCTCTTCATGGCCGGTGGCGGCGTGCGCAAGGGCACGGTCTACGGCAGCACGGACGAGCTCGGCTATCGCGCGACGGACAACGTCGTGGACGTCCACGACCTCCACGCGACGATGCTCGCGCTGATGGGCGTGGATCACCTCCGGCTGAATACCAAGTTCCAGGGACTCGACATCCGCCTCACGGGCGTCGCCGGCAAGGTGGTGCGCGGGCTCATGGCCTGATTTCCGCCGTCTCCGCGCCGCCGCTTTTTCGTCGCCGGGCGCGGCGCGAACCGCCTAGGCTCCGGCCCTCTTCCCTCAGCCTCAGACACCCTTCCCAACCCCTCCTCCCACCATGCGCATCGGACTGAACACGTTCCTCTACACCTCACCCTTCACCACCAAGAGCGTGTCGCTCTTCCCGAAGTTCAAGCGCTGGGGTTTTGAGACGGTGGAGATCCCGGTCGAGGATCCGAGCCACATCGATCCCGTGAAGGTGCGCGAAGCTGCGAAGAAGGCCGGCATCGCGATTGGCAGCATCTGCGCGGCGATGGGACCGGGCCGTGACTTCCGCGGTACGCCGGCCGAGCAGAAGAACGCGATGGCGTACTGCACCGCGCTGATCGACCAAGCGGCGATCATGGGCTGCCCGTCGCTGATTGGCCCGATCTACTCGGTGGTCGGCAAGGCCGACGCCGTGCCCGCCGCCCAGCAGAAGGTCGAGTGGGCGCTCGTGGTGAAGAACCTCAAGCGCCTCGCGGCCCATGCCGAGGCCAAGGGCGTCACGCTCTGCATCGAGCCGCTCAACCGCTTCGAGACCGATTTCCTGAACACCTGCGAGCAGGGCCTGCGGTTGGTCAAGGCCGTGAATTCCCCCGCGGTGAAGCTCCACCTCGATACGTTCCACATGAACATCGAGGAGAAGAACCAGGCCGCGGCGATCCGGAAGGCCGGCAAGCTGCTCGGGCACTTCCACGCCTGCGGCAGCGACCGCGGCACGCCGGGTGGCGATCACATCGCCTGGCCGGAGATCGTGAAGGCGCTCAAGGCCATCGGTTACAAGGGCGATGTGGTGATCGAATCCTTCACGACCGACGTGAAGGTCATCGCCCGCGCCGCCGCCATCTGGCGCAAGATTGAGCCGAAGCGCGACAACATCGCGGTCGACGGCATCAAGTTCCTCCGCCGGGTGCTCAAGTAAGCGGACCCCGGCTCAAGGTCCGGCGTTTTTGCGCCGCGTCGATTCCGACGCGGCGCTTTCTTTTAGGGCGCAGTGCGCACGCGGTCGGTGATCGTCACCGCCCGCGCGTCGAGCACGCGCTCGAGAGAGCCGTGGGTGATCACGAGGCGCTGTGAGTTCAGCTCCGCATTCAGGTAGGGGCCCTCGAAGAGTTTCCACGTCATCGGATCCACGGGGCGACCGTTGATGACCGGCGCTGCGCCGTAGGTCATGTAGAGCGTGTTACCCCGCAGCGTGCGGAACGTGACGGTCGGGCGCGGCTCGAGGCTGAAGCGCAGCGGCAGCGCGCGGATCGCGGCCTGGAAGGAGGCGAAGTCCGAAAACTCCGACGCACTGGCGGCCTGCACGATCGTGCCGTTGCGGAGGTGCTCGCTCACCAGCAGGCGGCCGCCGAGCTCTTTCGGAACCTTGGCCCAGCCCGTATTGTAGTGTCGGTAAGGAATCCACCGATACGGCGCGAGCGGCCGGTAGGCGAGGAAGGCGTTGCCTCCCCGGGCAAAGATCCAACCGGACGCATCCTCGGTGACCTCGCGCAGATCCTTCGAGAAGAAACCATTCACCTGCGGGTAGTCCTCGCCCACGGGGATGTCGTAGAGCGCGATCACGGTGTCGAGGTCCTGCACCACCTGCTCGTAGGGTGAGCAGCCCATGACCTTGTCGGCGGAGTCGTAGGACGGCTTTCCCTCGAACTTCACCCCGGTGACCATCGGTTCCGGGTAGGTGGCGAAGTAAGTCTGCATGACCCGCGACGACGCGTGTGGGTGGAGGGAGAACATCGTGTTGTGTTTCCCGCGGGGCTCGGCCTCGGCCCAGGTCACGTCCCAGACATGCGACTGGATCGGGTCGACGAGACCGCCTTGGTAGGAACCGACGGCGTAGTCGCGGCGCATGTAGCTCGTCTTGTAGGTGCGGCCCCATTCGCGGTCGTCGAAGCGGAAGCGACGGGCGGTGCGCTTGTGGTCGCGTTGGACGAAGTCGGGCCCCTGCTCAAGAGCGAGACGGTAGATCACCTCCGGCACCTCGTAGTGTTCGGCGGCGAAGGCGAAGTAGACGCCCCAGATTGCGTAGGCGGCGGGCGGGGGCACGTTGCCGAAGAGCTGCCAGTTAAAGTGCGACGACATCGCGTTCCAGCGCTCGATGACGGAGCCCTCGTCAGTGCGGGCGTGCGGGCCCCGCAGCGTGCCGTGGAGGGAGCTGACGGCGAGCTCGGCGAAGATCCAGTCGAGCATGATCTGCCCGCGCCGGCTCATTTCGGGGTCCTTGGCCCAGGCCTTGAGGAAGACCAGCGGGATCGCGTACTCGGCGATGTAGTGGGTCGCGTTGAACTCGCCCTGGCCGATGGTGGTGGCGAGGTTCATCCAGTTCACCAGGAAGTCGCGGGCTTCGCGGCGGTTTTCGGCGGAGCTCAGGCCGTTGTACCACGACTCCGGCGGATCGTCGGGGTAGAGCTCGGTCATGAGGTACAGCGACGTGTAGTACATCACGAAGTGGTTCTCGGTGTTGCCGCGCATCTGGCGGGTGGTGCGCCAGGCCTCGCGGATCGCGGCGCGGGCCTCTGGACTGAGCCGATCGCGGCCGACGAAGGCGGCGCAGGTGGTCGGGAACATCCAGAACGGCCCGTGGCCGGGCTCGCGCATCAATTCGATGATGCGACGGGAGCAGCCCTCGAGGTCCTGATTGAGGAGCATCTTGGCGATGACCTCGGCGAGGTCGAAGTTCGCCGGATCATCGGTGCGGTACTTCGTGTTGCCGGCGACCCAGGTGATCGCCTCGTTCGCCCGCGCGAGGTACGCGGTGCGGCGCGCGGCGGCGTCGGACACGGGCACCGTCGACGGCATCGGGCCGGAGAACGAAGGCTGGGCCGCGAGAGGGGCGGCGAGGGTGAGCAGCAGCGCGGCGGTGCGGAGCAGGGAAGAGGAAAGGAAACGCGTCATGACGGAAGAGACGGCGGACTGTGAAAGGGCTTAGCGGATCGGGGCCGGGGCGCGGCGGGGGATCGTGATGAAGGCGTTGACCCGCGCGCCTTCCAGCCGGTCTGTGTTCCACGTGCGGCCGAAGTCGTCGGAACGGTAAAGAGTCTTGCCTGAGACGCTGGCGTAGAGCCGGCCGGTGAGGGGGTGCACGCCCACGCGCCAGACCAGCGCGGGCTGGGGAAGACCCGCGTTCCGGGCCTCCCAGGTCGCGCCGCCGTCCTCGGTGACCAGCGCGCCGTGCGCCCAACCACCGATCACGCGCCGCCGCGGGCTCGTGGGATCAAACGAGAGATTGTACAAGGGGCCCGGATGCGGGACGCCGGCGAGCCGGGTCCACGTCTTCCCACCGTCCCGCGAGGACCACGCGCCGTCGGCGTCAGTGGCGGCGAGCCACTCTTGCGGATCGTGCGGTGATTGCTGGACATCATTGACCGTCCCGGACGTCGCGAGCACCCGCTCCCAGAGGCGGCCGGCGTTGGTGGTAAGGTAGATTCCACGCTCGCCGCCGATCACCACGCGGCCGGCGGTCGTGCGGTCCACCTCGACGGTGGCGACGTAGTTGGCTTGCGAGGGAAGTCCGGTCTCGCGCTTCGTCCACGTGCGTCCGTGGTCGGAGGAGAAGGCGAGTCCGTCGACGTAGGCGAAGTACACGTGACCCGGCGCGCGCGGGTCGGCGGCCACGTCGCGCCCGTCGGTGATGGCCCAGCCGGTGTTGACCTGCCACGACTTGCCGCCGTCGAGCGAGCGCCAGCAGCCGTTCAGGCCTGAGGCGTAGACCACGTTCGGATTCTCGGCATCCACCGCGAAACCGGTCAGCGTGGTATCAGCCTGGCCGAAGTGCTGCCAGCTGCCGTCCGGCAGTTCGCGGAACAGGCCGTTGGCGCTCACCACCTTGGAGCCGATGATGTAGTGGCGCGCGACGGTGGAGCAGAGGTAGAAGTCGTACGCCGGCGCCGCGGCTGGAGTGGCCGGAGCGGTGGGGGAAGCCGAGATCGCTTGGCCGAGGGGGAACAGGCCGATCGCGGCGAGCGCGAGGACGCGGGAAAGGCGGAGGACAGTCATGCGAAAAAGAAGCGATCGATCAGGGAAGGGAGAGGGGTCCGGCCGCGCGGCGGCGGCGGAGTCCCCACGGTAGGATGCGGGCGCGCAAATTCAATCGGCAACGCCGTGGGGGGCGCGGGGGATTGGGCGATGCGCGGCGGCGGGCGCGCCACCGGCGGCGCGGCCCACGCTGGTGCCGCTCAGCGACTGGCGACGGGGGCGGGCTTGGCGGCGGGCGTCGCTGGTGCCGCGGGCTTGATGAGGTTCAGCTCATCCTGCGTCCAAGCATCGTTGCGTCCCGCCGTCGCGGCGCGCACTGCGGCCACGTCCTCGGGCTCCACGGCGCTGGCGGTGTGGCCCCATTCGCGGCGGAGGTAGGTGAGTACGGAGGAGATCTGATGATCGTCGAGCCCACCCAAACCCGGCATGTCGCCGGTGTACCAGTGATTGAGGACGACGATGGGGCCGCGGACGCCGTGCAGCACGATGCGGATGGTGCGCTCGGGGGGGCCGAGGACCCAGTGCGAATCCAGCAGGGGCGGCGCGACGCCATCGAGACCGCGGCCGTCCGCTTGGTGGCAGGCGGCGCAGATGCCCGCGAAGAGCGCGCGCCCGTTCGCGAAACGCACCTCTTGGGCGGGCGTGAGCGGTGCGACTTGGGCGACCGCATCGAGGCCGGGCTTGCCGGACCAGCGGAGGAGGGTGGCGAGGTCAGACACGGGCTTGGTGGCGGCGGGGAGCGCGGCGAGTTGAGCCCAGCCGCTCGGTTCGCTCGGGAGCACGACGGCGCGGGGTGACGCATTGGCCACGGCGGCGAAGCCTGCGAGGACGCTCGCGCCGAGCTCCGGGGCCGCCTGCGCGGCGGCCGCGATGACCTCCGCAATCGGCGACGGCTCGCGCGCCACGAAGACACCGCCGGCGAGGTCGCTTGCGAGCGCCAGCGCCACGGCTCGCGTATCGCCGCTTTCCAGCAGCTGCAGGAGCATTGTACGCTCCCGGTTGCGGATGCCGCTGAGGAACGCACTGCGCAAGTGCACGTGCGCCGGATCGGCGAGCACCGCGGCAAGCCGGGCGGCGTCGACTGCCGGGTCGTCAATGCCCCCGGTGCTGAGCGCGGCCTGCAGGCGCACGAACGAGTCGGGGTCGCGCAGCAGCGCGAGCACCGCTTCAAGGTCGGCGCGCGCTGCGGGCTGGCTCAATCCGTCCTCCAGCAGACGAATGCCGGCGGACCGCACCAAGGGAGCGGCGTCGCGCAGCGCGCGGCGGGCGAGTTCGGGATCCAAGGCGTTCAGCCCGGCCAGGGTCCAGAGGGCGTGCACGCGGCCCGTCGCGGGGCCGTCGCCGGTCGCGATCGCCGTGATGGCCGGAACCAGACTGCGATCGCCTGATTCAACCAGAAGGCGCTGAGCGGTTTCGCGCCACCACGCGTTGGGATGAGAGAGCGAATCGACCCAGGCCGCGAGCGGCCGGGCGGGAACGTCGCCGACGCGCGGACGGGTGCGGCCTTCCGGGACGAGCCGGTAGATGCGGCCGCGGTGCAGCGGGGTGGCCAGACCCCGGTCCTCGCTTTGGCGGCGCAGGTACGAAGTCAGGGAAATGCGGTGCTGCAGCACGCCGCGGTAGAGGTCGACGATGTAGAGCGCGCCGTCCGGGCCGGTGGTGAAGTTGACCGGGCGGAAGCGCTCGTCGGTTGACGTGATGAACTCCCCGCGCTCGTGGGCGTTCGCGGCGCGAACGGTCCCGTCGGCGGCCGTCAGGATGGAGCGGCGGATGAGATTGCCGGCGGGTTCGGCGACGAAGGCGTTGCCGTAGAATTCCGGGAGGAGATCGCCGCGGTAGATCCAAGGTCCGCAGGCGGCGGTGAACTCCTTGAGCCGGCCGTCCTCGCGCAGGAAGTCCTGCCGGTAGCCGCGGTTGATGCCGGGATTCACGCGACCCGACCAGACGAGCTGGTTGGCGGCCGCGTTCACGTTGGCGCCCGGCAGGCGCGGGAAGTGCGGGTTCCGCTTCAGGTAGTCCGACGGGATCACGTCGACGCGGAGGTGGTCGCTGTTGGAGTTGTGGTAGAGCCGCCCGGCGTCGTCCTGCGACAGGCCCCACTGTCCGCGGAAGAGGGTCGGCGCGGTTTCCCAGACGCCGCCCACGCGGCGGAACTTGCGCGTGTACGCGCCGGTGTAGATCCAGTTGTCGGTGTGCCGCAGCAGGCTGTTGGGGGCGCGCTCGGGGTTGGCGAGGAACGGGCGCTTCGGGTCGGTCATCACGCCAAAGTCGGTCGCCACGATCTCCTTGGAGTCGCCGCGGCCGTCGCCGTCGGTGTCGCGCCAGAACGCGAGCTCAGGTGGCGTGCCGATGAGGACCCCGTCGTCGACGAGGGCGAGGGCGCGGGGGAGCACGAGCTGATCGAGAAAGACCTGCGACTCGTCGTAGCGTCCGTCGGCGTCGCGATCGCGGAGGACGACGATCCGGCCGGTGGGGAGGTCCTCGCCCTGGCCGTCGAGGTCGGGCATGTAGCCGCGCATTTCGACGACCCAGAGGCGGCCGTCGGGGCCGAAGTGAGCGAAGACGGGCTCCTGGACGAGCGGCTCGGCGGCGGCGATCTCGAGACGGTAGCCCGGGGCGACGCGGAAGCTGGTCAGCGCCTCCTCCGGAGTCAGGGCCGGAGAAGGCGGGATCAAGTGCGCGGGGACGAGGGGTGACTGCACCACGCCGGGCCGGTCGGCGTTGTCGCCGATTTGGGCGGTAAGGGTGAGGGGGGCTCCGAGGGCAGCCAAGACCGCGAGCGCGGCGGAGCGGAGCGAGGGCGTGGGGGGCGGAAACAGCGACGGCACGGAGTGAGGGAAACGAGAGGAGGGATGGGACGGAAGCCCAGCTTTTCAGAAAAGGACCGGACGGGCCCAGGGGCCGCGTCCGGTCGGAAGACGAACCGAGACGGCGTCGACGGGCTGGCCTCAGGCCTTGCCGCCGTAGCTCAGGTAATCGTCGTGATCGAGCAGATCCGCGTAGGAGCGGATGTCGTCGCGCTCGGACTTGCGCTCGCCGAGGACGCTGGCGATCCACTCGTGGCCTTCCTTGCCCCCGGGGCCGACTTGCTCGGCCCAGGCGGACCAGGCGACCACCTCGTGGGGCAGCCGCTTGGCGCGGGCCTCAATCCAGGCGAGCATTTCGAGATCGGTCTTGCCGGTCTTGATCTCGGCGAGCATCGCGTCGGAGTCGATGTTCGTGAAGGTGAAGAACAGCTTATCGAGCGGGCAGTTGTAGTGATAGTCGCCGCCTTTGCCGGCGATGACGGCGCGCGCCTTGTCGAGCAGGCGGGGCAGGTGGGCGTAGCCGCCGAGGCGGACGCGCAGGCTGCGCGGGGGATGCTGGGTGAGATCGGGGGACGAGAAGTTGATCATGACACGCGCAATGAACCCCGAAATGTCCGCATCGCCAGCGGAATCGCCGCGACTGTCCGGGGGCGCTGGCGCGCACCCGGCGGTCGTGGCCTAGCTCGCGGAAGCGAAGGCGCGGGCGACGCTGGCGGAGAGGTTCTGCGGTGCCTGGACGAGGGCGTCCGCCAGCGGCGTGCCGGGCGGGGTGATGGCGTGCAGGTGCAGACCGGGCCGAGCGACGTCAGCCGCGATCTGGCCGGCGAACAGATGCACCGGCCGCCCGAGCTCGAGCGCGCGACGCGCCACCGCACCGGGGCCTTTGCCCTCGAGGGAACTGGCGTCGAAACGGCCTTCGCCGGTGATGACGAGGTCGGCGGCCTGCAGGCGTCGCTCCACGTCGAGCCAATCGGCGACGAGGTCGAAACCGGGAACGATCCGGGCGCCGAGTCCGGCGAGCAGGCCGAAGGCCATGCCGCCGGCGGCGCCGCCGCCAGGGGTGTCGAGCGCGGCGGATCGTCCGCCGGCGACCGCCAGAGCGTGAGCGAGACGCGCCGTTTCATTCTCCAGCCGCGCGTGATCCTCGGCGCGCAGTCCCTTTTGCGGGCCGTACACCGCTGCGGCACCGCGTGGACCGAGCACGGGGTTGGTCACGTCGCCGGCGATCGCAATGGGCGGGAGCGGGGAGGCTTCGGGGGCCACGATCCGTACGATGCGCGGCCAGGCCGCCGGCACCGGCGGGTCAATCGCCCTGCCCTCAGCGTCCAGGAAACGGAAACCCAGCCGCGCGAGCGCGCCCAAGCCGAGGTCGTGCGTGGCGCTGCCGCCGACGCCGAGGAGCATGCCGACCGCGCCCTGCGCGGCGGCACGCAGCAGCTCACCGGTACCGACCGACGTCGCCTGCCACGGGTCGCGCTCCGCCGCGGTGAGCAGCGCGAGCCCGCTGGCGACGGCCATCTCGACGACGGCGACCTCGTCGTCGGGCTTGGCGTGGGGCAGTTCCAGCCGCCGCCGCGCCGCTTCCGGGATGCGTCCGTAGCGAACGCGGCCGAAGGTGGCGCGCACGGGCGCGCCGCGCGGGCCGGTGACCGTGACCGCGTGATGGTTGCCGCCGGCGGCCTCGGTTAAGATGGCGGCGAAGCCCTCGCCTCCGTCGGCGAGCGGGCACGCATCCGTCGTCCAGTCGGGCCGGACCGTGCGCAGCGCCTCCGCTGCGGCCGTGCAGGCCGCCGGGGCGGTCAGAGAATCCTTGAACTTGTCGAAGGCGAGCAGGACGCGCATGGCCGGAAGACGTCTGTCCATCCTCGCGGGATGATCCCGCGGCGTCGAGCGCGCTCCTTGGCGCCGCGCTGGGCGAATCGGGAGGCCACCGCACCGGCCGCACCGCGGTGCCGTGGTGCGGGGAAGCGCTCAGCGCGGGACGGGCGCGGGTCCGGGAGCGGCGAGGAAGGCCAGGAGCGTCTCCGCGCAGAGCCGCGCGAACGCGGGATCGTTGATCGCGGCGGGCGACTCGATCACGGGGATCTCCGGGCGCAGATGGCGGCGCAGCGCGGTGAAGAGCGCCTCGTCGGCGTCGGGTGCGTGGAAAGGCTGGCCCGGAGCGCTGATCACGCTGACTCCCCCGCGCGGCAGGAGCAGCGCGACCGGGCCGCGGTAGGCGTTGAGCTTGCCGGCGATGACCTCGCCGAGCCGGGCGCACTCCTCGGCGTTGGTCCGCAGGAGCGTGACCTGCGGATTGTGCGCGTAGAATGTCCGCCCCGCGAAGCGCGCCGGCACCGTCGCGGGCTCGCCGAAGTTCACCATGTCGAGACAGCCCGGCGTCACGATCGCCGGGATGCCGCGGCGCCCGGCCGCCTCGAGCCGGGTGGGCCCGGCGCTCAGGATTCCCCCGACCAACTCGTCCGCCCATTCCGTGGTGGTGATGTCGAGGACCCCGGCGACGAGCCCGCTGTCGATGAGCGCCTCCATCGCGCGCCCGCCGGTGCCGGTGGCGTGGAACACGAGCACCTCGTAGCCCGCGGCCTCGACGAGCCGGCGGGCCTCGGTGACGCAGGTGGTGGTGTTGCCGAACATGCTGGCGACGACGATCGGGCGGTCCACGGCGGGCCGGCCGCGCCGAGCCTCGGCGGCCGCCACCATCCCGTGCAGCGCGCCCGCGGCGTTTTCGAAGATCGTCCGGGAAATCCGATTCAGCCCTGCGACATCGACGATCGCGGGGATCATGACGAGGTCGGACGTGCCGACGTACGGCGCGGTCTGGCCGCTGGCGAGCGTCGAGACCATCACCTTGGGCAGACCGATCGGCAAAGCGCGCATCGCGGCGGTGCCGATGGCCGTGCCGCCACCGCCGCCCACGGAGATGATGCCCTGCAGACGGCCTTCGGCCGCCAGTTTTCCGACGAAGGCTGCGGCGGCTCGGGCCATGAGTGCGACGCACTCCCCGCGATCGCGGCGCTCCAACACCGCGCGCGTGTCGTCTGGCAGCGCCGCGAGCACCGCATCCCGCGAGACATCGACCGGGACGACCGGAGCGTCGAGCGAGCCCACATCGATCTTAAGCGTATCCAATCCTAGGTTACGCAGCTGATCGGCGACGAAGGCGAGCTCGGCGCCCTTGGAGTCGTAGGTGCCGAGGATGGCGACGGTGGGCATGGTGGCGGAGTGGTGGAAAGGACCAGCCGATTGGGGCGGCGACCGGCTATTCGCGGCGCGCGCTCCAGCGCACGGCGTTGCTCAGCAACGCGCGGAAGGCCGGGTGCTCGTGCGTGCGCTGGTCGTGGCCGAGGGCGATCCCGACCACGCGGGCCTGCGGATGGCGGGTGATCCAGACGGACGGATGGGGAACGCCGTACTTTTGGCTCGGGGATGTTTCGGCGAGAATCTCGATCGGAGCGGTGCCCGGCGGCAGGCGCGCGGGCTCGGCGTTCACGTAGTAAAGCTCATCGGTCACCTCGAAGCGTTCCGGGACCCCGCGCATCACGGGATGCCCGGGCTGGACGTTGCGCACGGTGAACGCGCCCAGACGATCGTGACCGCGCGAGCCGCCGCCGACCAACGCGGCGTTCAGCTCCGGCCACTGGGGGTAGGCGAACCACGTTCCGGCGTGGAGCAGCACGATCCCCTTGCCGGCTTGCGCGAACGCCATCAGCGCGGCGCGGTACTCGGGCGTGTCGAAGTGCTTGCGATTGACGCTGACCACCGCGACATCGGCGCTGGCGAGCTCGGTGGCTGCTTGGTCGCGGTCCTCGGTGTAGTGCACGGTGAAACCCGCGTCCTGCAGGATCGCTCGATCCATCGCGTTGAAGTAGGCGGCGAAATCGTGGGAGCTTCCGCCCCCGATCAGCATGACGCGCGTCTTGCCGGCTTCCCAGCGCACGGGCTGCGTTTCCGGCAGCGGCTTGTCGCCCTTGCCTCCCTCGCGTGGACCGATCGCGTCGGCGGCGGTCGTGGCGGTGGCGGTCCCGGGGCTTGCCTTCGCTTGAGGGCCCAAGTTCGCGGCGGGTGGGGCGCTGGCGGCGGCCGCTGCGTGCGTGCCGGACGACGAGGGCGCGGCGGTCGGCGTGGAGCGCGAGAGCTCGACCGTGACGGCGAGCGTGCACGGAACGACATCGTTGTCGTAGCTCTCGAGTTCGAGTTGCCGCACGAGGCCGCCGGTGCGCAGCGGCAGGGAGATCAGCCGGGCGCGGCCCTCGCGCGTGAAACCGTCGGCGGCCTTGGCGCCGGTCAGTTCGTCGGAGCTTTCGTAGTGGGCGAAGTGGATGCCGTTGCGCAGCACGTGCTCCTCGCGCGTGCCGTCGGCGAAGACGGCGGTGACGCTGAGCACCGGCTGGCCCTTGGCGGCGTCGCCGCCCTGAGGCCAGGCGCCGCCACCGAGGCCGCCCAGGAGCTGAACCGAGGAAACGGCGGCGTTGACGTTCAGGACGACGCGTCGCGGATAGTCCTCGGAAAAGCCGTCGGAGCCGGGGCCGCCCTTCAAGGCGAGCACGTTGCGTCCGGTGGCGGACTTGGCGGGATCCATCACGAAGAACGGAACCCCGTGGACCTTGACGTCCCCGAACCGCTGCACGGCGATCGTCTCGGCCGTGGCGTCCTCGCGACGGAACATTCCGCGGCGACTGTTGGCGGTGTAGGCGTCGCGCAGGTCGAGCACGCGAAAGCCCTGGTCCGCCGAGGCGAGGTAGGTGAGGAGATCGCGCAGGCCCTCGCTGCCCATGCCCTCGAAGCCCTCGGGCATGAGGGAGCGGCGGGTGTTCTCGCGGGTGGCGATGTCTTCGCTGCGCAGCTCGTGGTCACCGCCGAGTGAGCGCAGCGTGAGTCCCGCAGCGTTCTCGCTGACGATGATGCCGGAGAGCGTTTCGCCCTTCTTGGTGGTGATGTTCCACTGCCAGAAACTGGGGTCCACCTCGCGGTTGGGATCGAGGATGTGGACGAGCAGCGTGGCGGGTCCGTGGGCGCCCATGCCGCTGAGCGGCGGTCCGATGTCGACGAGGCCGACGTCGTTGTGGCGGTGGCAGACGGCGCACGCGGCGGCATAGATGGCGCGGCCGCGGGCGAAGTCGCCGGGCTTCTCGACCTCGGGCGTGAGACGAGCGATGAGTTCGTCCTTCTGGAGGGCGACGGGGTTGAGTTTGGCCATCAGCGCGGCGGCCTCGCGGGCGAGATCGCGATTCGGGTGAGTGCGGAGTCGGGCGACGTCGCCGAGGCTGAGGCTGGCGGGATTGATGCGGCCCTCGGCGAGATCAGAAAGCAGCAGGCGGGTGAATTCGACGCGGCGGAGGATTTGGTCGAACGCCGCGGGCGTGCGCGTGCCGGCCCAGATGGCGATGAGCGCGCGGCCGGCGTCGTCGCCGCCGATCGCTCCGAGGGCGGCGAGCAGGGGCGTCTGCAGTTTCGCCGGAGTGCCCGGGGCGGTCAGCAGGGCGGTGACTCGCTCGAGCACGGCGGTGCGGCGCGCGGGGAGGGCGAGCAGGCTGAGCGCCGCTTCGAGGCGGTCCGGCTCCGCGGTGTCGGGGGCCACGATGCGGGCGAGCAGGCTGGCGGTGAGGGGATCGGTGAGATCGACGAGTCGGTTGTCGCGGTCGTCGCGGACAGCGAGCGGCAAGGCGGCGACGGCGGTGCCGGGGCGTTGGAGGAGGCGGCGCAGTGCGGCGAGTTCGTCTGCGGCGGCGGGGCCGGCGAGGGCTGGTGCGGCCATCAGGCTGCGGAGTGCGGTCGATGCCAAAGCGTCGGACGGTGAGCTCGCGGCGGCGGTCACGACCGTCGCGCGACCCTTCGCGGGCAGCGCGGGCAGGACGGCGGAGACGAAGGGCGCGAAGACCGGGCCACGAGTGTCGGCGAGGGCGGCGGCGATCAGTTCGGCGGGATGGTCGGTCGCCGCGGCGACGAGGGCGGAGCGGGTCCAGTCATCGGTGGCGGCGGCGAAGCGATCGAGGACGGCGCGTCGGGCGGGGTCGGTGGTGGCTGACCGGGCCTCTTCGTAGGTGCGCTCCACCGTGCTGCCCATGCGGCGGGCCGGGGAGGTGAGGGCGGAGTGGTTGGGGAAGTTCTCGCGGAGCAGGCGCCAGGCGGTGGCGCGGACGTGCTGGTTGGGGTGCGAGTCGATCGCGCGGACCAGGCTGGCGGCGTTGCGCGCGTCGAGTTGCGGATCCGGCAGGACTCGCGCCTCGCGGTGCTGGATGCGCCAGATCCGGGCGAAGTGGTGGTCGCGGTCCGGGCGAAGCGCCGCGTTGGCCGGCCCGTGCACGGGGCCGCGCGTGTCGTTGTGGATCACCGCCTGATTGTAGAAATCGACCACGTAGAGTGCGCCGTCGGGTCCGATGCGCGTCTCGATCGGGCGGAACCAGAGGTCGCGGCTGCGGATGAATTCGGTCTCCTCGAAGCCGGCCTCCTTCTCGGTGCGGAAGCTTGGACCCTCGGGGCGGAGGAACTGGTGATGGACGATGTTGAGGGTCGGCTCGCCGGTGAAATAGCTGCCCTTCCAGCGATCTGGCCAAGCGCCACCGTCGTAGATCGCGCATCCGGCGGCGGCGGTGAAGCGGCCCACCTGGTCGATCTGCACGTAGGCCTGCTCGGTCCAGTTCATCAGCGGATACGTCCGCTGCCCGGTGATCATGCCCTTCCACGACGTCGTGCCGGGGATGCGGCCCTTCGCGAGGATCGACTCCGGCAGCAGCGTGTGGAAGAGCACGGTGCCGGTGGTCGGTTGCGTCCAGATCACCTGGCCATCCCAAGTGATTTCAAGGCCCCACGTGTTGCCGCCGCGACTGCTGTACTGCTCGAAGGCGGAGCCATCGGGCTTGAAGCGGACGACGCCGTTGTTGGCGACGCCGAAGGCGGTGCGACCGTCGGGTGAGGTGACCTCGCCGCGGCTGTAGCCGTGGGTGGCGTAGATCCAGCCATCGAGACCCCAGCGCAGGTTGTTGATGACGGCGTGGGTATCGGCGATGCCGAGGCCGGTGTAGAGCTTGGTGCGACGATCGGCGCGGCCATCGCCGTCGGTATCTTCAAGGAACCAGATGTCGGGAGCGGTGGCGGCGATGACGCCGCGGCGGTACAGGACGAATCCCGTGACGAGCTCCAGGCCGTCGGCGAAGACCACCTTGCGGTCCATGACACCGTCGCCGTTGGAATCCTCCAGCCACGAGATCCGGTCCTCGGCGGGCCGATCGGTGCGGGTCGGGTGGAGCGAGCCGGTTTCCTTCCACGGCGTGACATTCGGGACGCGGCGGCCGTTGGGGTATTCGGGCGTTTCGCCGACCCAGAGGCGGCCGCGTTCGTCCCAGTCGATGTTCATGACCTTGGTGACGAGCGGCTCGGCGGCGACGAGCGTGGCGGTGAACTCCGGGTGCACCTCGAGCGTGGCGGCGGCCTTGGCGGGAGAGACGGGGCCGCCCTCGACGTAGCGCAGCCCGTCGCCGAGTTCCTCGGGGCGGCAAAGGACATCGACGTTATCCTGTCCGGCGGCCCACGCGATGCCGCGCAGGAGCAGGGCGCGGTAGTTGGGGCGGTTGAACGTGGCGTAGTAGTGGCCGGGCAACGACACAAAGGCGCGGTACGAGCGCTGGGCGCCCTCGAGCGTGCGCTCGTAGGTCCACATCTGTGGCTGGTAGTCGTAGACGCTGACCTTCTTGCCGCCGCCGGTGAGTTCATCGGCGCGCTTTTGCGCGGCGGCGTTGCGGGCTCCGGAGGCCTTCGGGGTGTAGGCGGCGGCGAGGACGCGGGCCTCGGGCTGGAGATCGAGGTCGTAGTAGATCTCGTCGTCCATCGCCCAGTTGGAGGCGCCGGTGGTGATCGGGTGGACGCGGTCGGTGAAGTACAGGTGGAGCGGACCCTCGAGCCAGCGCGTGGTGCCGAAGCGCCAGGAGCCGCCGATGATCGTGCGGTACCAGTCGGGATCGCGGGAGACGGCGGCGGCGTGGATCACGACGATGCCGCCGCCGCGGCGGAGGAAGCCATCCAGCGCCTCGCGCTCGTCGCCCTTGGCGATGTTGCCGGCCTCGGGGGCGTGAAGAATGAGCACGTCGGTGTCGGCGAGTTCCTCGGCCGATGGGAAGCGGGCGGCGCCGCGCGCGACGACGCCCCGCTCGGTGAGCAGGGTGGTCCATTCGGCGAGGAAGCGCGGATGGTCATGAGCGCCGGGGCCGTGCGTCTTGGGGCCGGAACGGATGAAGACCCGTAGCGGTGCGGCGCTGACGGTGTGCGCGAGGAGCGCGGTGGTCGCAGCGGCGAAGACGAGTCCGGACAGGAGGCGGAGAAAGCGGGGCATGATCACGGGGAAAAGGGCGGAAAAGGGCGGAGGACGGAAGGCGGGCGAAGCCGGCCGGCGCCGGCTCGGCGTCACTGCAGCGTCGCGCAGGGCGGGAGGCCCTCGCGGATCGATGTCCACGGCGCCTGGGCGGAGACATCCTCGGGGTCTGCGACCGCGGCGAGATCGGGAGGCAGGATGGCGGGAGAGAGGATGGCGAGGAAGACCAGAGCCTCATCGTGGGGATTGTAGGTCGCGTGGATCACACCCGGCGGGATATGGGCGATCTCACCGGCGCGCAGGATGCGGTGGGTATCGCCGACCCATTGCTCGGCCCGGCCGGACACGACGTAGATGATTTCCTCGCGGTGAGGGTGTCGGTGGAACGGGTGGCAGTGGTGGGCGGGCATGTGGGCGCGCACCAGCAGCAGCTTTTCGGCGGCGACGAGGTCGGGGCGGCAGAGCCAGTCGTTGTGGGTCCACGCGTTGGACTCGCGGGCGGCCTCGGTGAGCGTGACGAAGCGGCGGTCGGCGGGGTTCATGGATCGCGGGGGAGAGCGTTGGGGTGAGGCGGAACGGCGCATGGACTCACGCGCGGCGACGGAGCCACGGCGGTGCAGGCGGGAAAACGAACGAAACGAACGAAACGAACGAAGTAGGAATCAGGCTAGGCGGACCGGCGGGCCGCGGGGGCCTTGAGGGACTTGAACGTGCGGGTCAGGGACGTCAGGGACTCCTCGACGCCCATGCGTTCCAAGCTGCTCGCGCCGACGAAGCCCACGGCGTCGGTGCCGTCGAGCACGCGCTTGGCATCGGCGGGCGTGTTGATCGGTCCACCGTGGCAGAGGAAGAAGATATCGTTCCGCACCTGGCGGGCGGCGCGGATGATGTCCTGCGTGACCTTGAGCGTGTGGTCCCAGCTGACGACGGCTTGGCGCACGCCGACGCTGCCGCCGACGGTGGTGCCGACGTGGGCGATGATGGCGTCGGCGCCGGCCTTGGCCATTTCGACGGCTTCCTCGGGCGTGGCGACGTAGACGATGGAGAACAGATCCATCTTCCGGGCGAGGGCGACCATCTCGTATTCCTTGCGGACGCTCATGCCGGTCTCCTCGAGCACCTGGCGGAAGTGGCCGTCGACGATGGTGTGCGTCGGGAAATTGTTCACGCCGGAGAAGCCCATTTCCTTCACCTTGCCCAGCCAGTGCCACATCCGGCGGCGCGGGTCGGAGGCGTGGACGCCGCAGATGACCGGGACGTCCTCGACGACGGGGAGCACCTCGAATTCGCCGATCTCCATCGCGATGGCGTTGGCGTCGCCGTAGGCCATGAGCCCGCAAGTGGAGCCGTGGCCCATCATGCGGAAGCGGCCGCTGTTGTAGATGATGATGAGGTCGGCCCCGCCGCGTTCGATGAATTTCGCGCTGATGCCCGTGCCGGCGCCGGCAGCGATGAGGGCGTCGCCCTTGTCGAGTGTCGCCTGGAGGCGCGCACGCACTTCCTCGCGGGTGTAGGGGTTACCTCGTCCGGTCCAAGGGTTGGGCATGGATCAATAACGTGACGGACGGCGTGACGGGGTAAAGCGCGGGATTTCGCGGAGGCGGGAGAAATCGGCTTGAACGCGGCTCGCCTGCGGGCGGATTGTCGGCGGCGCCGGGCCGGCGCAGGCCGAACTCCCGGAACCGTTTCCGTCCCAACCCCGATTTCCCCTATGACCTCATTGTTCCTGCGGCGCGTCGCTGCGCCCGTCTTCTCCCTCCTGGCCCTTGCGCTTGCTGGCTCGCTGGTCGCGCAGACCGCGCCTGCGCCCGCGGCGGCGCCCGCGCCGAGCGGCGTGGCGCGGCTCGATCCCACGATGGGGGCGAGCCAAGGTGCGGCGGCGGCGCTGACCTGGCACGACGTCACCACCTGGGGGGTGGAAGGCCGCGAGTGGACGGAGCGTCCGCGCGCGCGCTGGTTTGATCGCTTCCCGGCGGAGGCGCAGAAGACGGTGACGGACAAGGTGTGGAACCTGAGCCGTGACTCGACCGGCATGGTGGTGCGCTTCCGCACCGACGCGCCCTCCATTCACGTCCATTACAAGCTGATGAAGGCGCAGTTGGGCATGCCGCACATGCCGGCGACGGGAGTGAGCGGCGTGGACCTGTATGCGCGGAATACGAAAGGCGAGTGGCGCTGGGTGGGGGTGACCCGTCCGGACACGCAGGAGGTGAAGGTGGAAATCATCAAGGACCTCGCGCCCGGCCTGCGTGAGTACGCGGCCTACCTCCCGCTGTACAACGGTGTGGAGTCGATGAGCATCGGCGTGCCCGCGGGGGCGGCCTTTGAGGGCCTCGCGCCGCGTACGCGTCCGATTGTCTTCTACGGCACCTCGATCACCCATGGCGCGTGCGCCTCGCGTCCCGGCATGGTGCACCCGGCGATCCTCGGCCGGCGTTTCGATATGCCCGTGGTCAATCTGGGTTTTTCGGGCAACGGCCGCATGGATGCGGCGGTGGGCGCCTTCCTCGTCGACATCGACGCGGCGGTCTACGTCATCGACTGCCTCCCCAACATGGGACCGGGCGGCGTAACCGAGCGCACGGCGCCGCTCGTGCGCCAGATCCGCAAGTCCCGCCCGCACACCCCGATCGTGCTGGTGGAGGATCGCCGGTACACGAACGACTGGATCACGCCCGGCAAAGCGAAATTCCACGACGAGAACCACGCCGCGCTACGGGCGGCCTACGAAGGCCTCCTGCAGGAAGGCGTCAAGGGGCTCTTCTACATCGAGGGTGATCGCCTGTATGGCGATGACACCGAAGGTGCCACCGATGCCTCGCACGCCAACGACCTCGGCTTCATGCGCCAGGCGGACGTGATGGAGCCGGTGCTCCGCGCCGCGCTGGCGGCCTCGCGCTGATCACGCGAAGGATTTTCGGGCCGCCGTTCGCCTCGCGCGCGGCGGCCTTTTTCGCGCCCGCCGCGGGCTGGGCGGCGTAGAGCCGCCGCGCGCCGCGTCAGGTCAGGATCGGCTTCACCACGTTGCCGAACACGTCGGTGAGCCGGAACTGCCGTCCTTGGTAGCGGTACAGGAGGCGGGTGTGGTCGACGCCGAACAAGTGGAGCATCGTCGCGTGCAGGTCGTGGACGCTGACCGGCTTGTCGACGGCCGCGTAGCCGAGTTCGTCGGTGGCGCCGTAGCTCATGCCGCCGCGGATGGCGCCGCCGGCGAGCATGATCGAGAACCCCTTGATGTGGTGGTCGCGCCCCTTGCCCTGAGCCATCGGCGTGCGTCCAAATTCTCCGCCCCAGACGATGAGGGTGTCGTCCCAGAGCCCGCGCTGCTTCAGGTCGCGGATGAGTGCGGCGGTGGGACGGTCGACCTCCTCGGCCTTGTACTTTACGTGCGCGACATCGTCGTGATGGTCCCAGTCGCGGTGGTAAAGCTGGATGAAGCGCACCCCGCGCTCGGCGAGGCGCCGGGCGAGCAGGCAGTTGGACGCGAAACTTCCGTCACCCGGCCGGGCACCGTAGGCCTCCAGCGTGCGGGTCGGTTCCTTGGAGAGGTCCATCAGCCCCGGGACGCTCGTCTGCATCCGGAACGCCATCTCGTACTGGTTGATGCGGGTGGCGATTTCCGGGTCGGAGACGGCGTCGTGCTGGCGGCGGTTGAGCTGGTTGACGACGTCGATGATCTCCTCTTGGTCGGCGGACGTGACGCCGGCGGGGGGCTGCATGTACTGCACCGGATCGCCGACGGACTGGAACTTCACGCCCTGAAAACGGCTGGGCAGGAAGCCGCTGTGCCACTGGCGGGCGGCGATGGGCTGCATCTGGCCGCCGCGGCCCTGGGACATGAGGACGATGAAGCCCGGCAGTTCCTCGGTTTCGGTGCCGAGACCGTAGAGCAGCCAGGATCCCATGCTCGGGCGACCGGCGATGATCGAGCCCGTGTTCATGAACGTGTGGGCTGGGTCGTGGTTGATCTGCTCGGTGTACATCGAGCGGATGATGCAGACATCGTCGGCGACGCTGCCGATCTCCGGGAAGAGCGAGCAGATTTCCTGGCCGGATTTGCCGAAACGCTGGAAGGCGAACTGCGGGCCGTAGCACTTCAACTCGGCGCCCTGAAGCTGCGCAATCTGCTGGCCGCGGGTGAACGACTCCGGCATGGCGGTGCCGTGCATGGCCGCGAGCTTTGGCTTCGGATCGAACGTCTCGAGGTGCGACGGACCGCCTGCTTGGTAGAGATAGATGACGCGCTTGATGCGGGCCGGGTGATGCAGTTGGTCGAGCACGCCCTTCCACGGACCACTGTCGCCCGCGAAGAGCGACGGATTGAGCAACGACCCGAGGGCGAGCGAGCCCAAGCCGGCGGCGGAGCGACCGAGGAAAGCGCGGCGGGTGAGGGACTGAAAATCGGAGGGAGAAGGATGCATCGCGGGAGGCGGGACGGGCGGTGGGCGGCTCAGGAGCGCGTGACGGTCTCGTGGAGATTGAGCAAGGCGCGGGACACGGCGGTCCACGCTGCGAGTTCGGCCTCCGGAAGATCGGCGGCGACGGGAGATTCGCCGGTGGAGATCAGGGCCCGGGCGCCGGCGGGGTCGGCGCGGTAGCGGGTCCGTTGTTGCTCGTACAGCTGGCGCAGCACGTGTGCCTCCTCGGCGGTGGGTGGCCGCGCCACGGCCCGGGCGAATGCCCAGTCGAGCCGCGCCTCGAACGTCCAGCCTCCCCGGCGCAGGATGCGCTCGGCGAAGACCCGCGCGGCCTCGACGTAGGTCGGGTCGTTGAGCAGGACGAGCGCCTGCAGCGGCGTGTTGGACGTGGAACGGTGCGTCGTGCACTCGTCGCGGGCCGGGGCGTCGAAGGCCATCAGGCTCGGGTGGAGCAGCGTCCGCTGCCAGTGCGTGTAGACGCCGCGGCGGTAGAGCTGGTCGCCGGTATCGGCGACGTACTCGCGGCGCGGGAAGTTGAGCGGCGCATAGTATCCCTTGGGCTGATACGGCTTGGCGCTCGGGCCGCCGATCCGCGGCGAGAGCAGGCCGCTGACGGCGAGGGCGTTGTCGCGGATGAATTCCGCGTCGAGCCGGAAGCGGCTCTGCCGCGCGAGCAGGCGGTTGAGCGGATCGCGTTCCTCGACGCCGGGCAGCGGGACGGAGGAGCGGCGGTAGGCGCGGGAGCTGACCATCAGGCGGACCATGTGCTTCACGTCCCAGCCGCTCTCGCGGAATTCGACGGCGAGCCAGTCGAGCAGTTCGGGGTGGGACGGCCAATCGCCCTGGGAGCCGAGATCCTCGACGGTGCGCGTGAGGCCCTCGCCGAAGTAGAGGCGCCAGAGTCGATTGACGAACGTGCGGGCGGTGAGGGGATTTTGCGGTGAGACGAGCCACTCGGCGAAGTCGAGGCGTGAAACGCGCTTGCCGTCGCTGGCCGTGAGCTTGCCGAGGAACTCGGGGATGGCGGCCTCGGCGACGGGGCCGCTGTCGTCCATCCAGTTGCCGCGCGGCAGGACGCGCAGCTCGCGCGGGGTGACGCTGCGCGAGACGGGCATGGACGGCAGGCGCTGGTAGAGATCGTCGCGGGCGATGCGGGCGGCGTTCAGGCGGGCGCGCAGCGGGGCGAGGGACGGAGCGTTGGCGCGGAAGTCGAAGGCGATGCGGCGCTTGTCCTCGTCGGTGCGCTCGGCGGCGGGCTTGAGGATCGCGTCGAGGGTGCGCTTGGGAATGCCGGCGGGATTGGGGTCCGGGTTGGGCTGGTCGTGGAGCGCGATTCGGAAGCGGCCGAGGTGCTGGTAGGGATGAGCCTGGGAGTGGCGGATGCGGACGGTGAGGCGGGCGTCGGGGCCGCCGGTGAAGGGCTCGGCGAAGTAGAGGGCGAAGCCGCCGCTGGAGCCGCGGTTCAACGTGGCGGCGGTGGTGAGATCGCCGTCGATCGCCTTGCTGGGGTCGAAGCCCGCTTCGCTGCCGAGGTTGGCGGAGGCGGACGCGATCCGCAGCGCGGTGGGGCGGGCGTCGGCGGAGGCGGCGCCGGCGACCTCGATTTCAGCGATGAAGAAGGCGGACCCGGCGCGCGCCACGTCCGCGCCCGGGAAGCGCTCGTCGTTGATGGTTTCCAGCCGCAACGCCGTGACTTGGGTGAGCGGAGCGGCGACGGTCACGATGTACGTGTCGTGGCGGGGGTTTTCGCCACCCGGGACGATGGAGTGGTCGTCCTTTTCGATCGTGAGCGGGGTGCCGGCGGTGGAGCGGGCGGCGAGTGGCGGCTGCTGCTTCCAAGCGAGACGGCCCGCTTCGTGGGCGGCGATGATGCGCGCTTCCCAAGCGGCGCGGTCGGTGGCGAGTTGGTCGTCCGTCGGCGCGGCGATCTGCTTGGTCAGCGCGGCGATTTCGGCCTCGAGCGCCTCCATTTGGCTACGCTCCTGGTCAGTCTTGAAGAGCGATTCCTCGCTGAGATTTTCACGGGTGAAGCCGCCGCTGAGATTGTAGGCGCCCTTCTCGTGCAGGTCGGAGAAGACCGCCGCGAGGCTGTAGAAGTCCTTCAGCGTGTAAGGATCAAACTTGTGATCGTGGCATTCGGCGCACGCCAGCGTCGCTCCGAGCCAGACGGTGGCGGTGGTGCGGACGCGGTCGGCGGCGTATTTGGCGAAGTACTCCTTGTCCTGGATGCCGCCCTCGCCGGAGATGCGGTGCAGTCGGTTGTAGCCGGAGCCGACGCGTTGCTCGGGGGTGGAGCCGGGGAGCAGATCGCCGGCGATCTGCTCGCGCGTGAATTGATCGAACGGCAGATTCTGGTTGAAGGCGCGGATCACGTAATCGCGGTACGGCCAGTAACGGAGCGTGACGTCGTTGTGGAAGCCGATGGAGTCGGCGTAGCGCACGAGGTCGAGCCACGGCACGGCCATCCGTTCGCCGTAGTGCGGGGAGGCGAGGTACTGGTCGATCAGGCGCGCGTAGGCCGCCTCGGGGTTGGTGCTGCGCGCAAATGCCTCGACGTCGGCGGGGGCGGGCGGGAGCCCGGTGAGATCGAGGGCGAGGCGACGGATCAGCGTGCGGCGGTCGGCCTCGGAGGAGGCGGGCAGGCCGGCGCGGGTGAGACCGGCGTCGATGAAGGCGTCGATGGCTCCGGAGCCGGGGGTGCCGGAGCCGGCAGCGGCGGACGCTGGGACGACGGGCCGCGTCGGGGCGACGTAGGCCCAGTGGGCCTCGTAGGCAGCGCCCTCGGCGACCCAGCGCCGCAGCGTGTCCTTCTGCGCGGCGGTGAGGGTGCGCGCGGAATCGGGTGGCGGCATCTGCTCGTCCGGATCGGTGGACAGGATGCGCTGGATCGCCTCGCTGGTGTCCGGACTGCCCGGCACCCAGGCGAAGTCGGCGATGGCGGCGTCGCGGTCATCGAGACGCAGATTGGCCTCGCGATGATTCTTGTCCGGACCGTGGCAATGGAAGCAGTTTTCCGAGAGGATGGGCCGGATGTCGCGGTTGAAGCTCAGGGCTGCGGGCGGTGTGGCAGCGTGGGTGGACCCAGGGGCCGCCGGAACGTCGGCGGCGAGCAACGGGGCGAGGACTCCGGCAGAGCCGAGGATGAAGGCGTGGAAAAGCGGGAGGGCGACGCGGGCAGGATCCATGGCGCGGGGTGGAGTGAGGCAGGCGGGCCGCCGCACGGAGCAAAATGCTCCGGCGACTCGCTGCGCCAACGCAACTCCCCCACCGCCGAGAGGCAACCTCGCGTTTCAGGAATTTTCCCTGAAATTTCAGCGCACGGGTTCTCGCTCGATGACCGGAGGAATCCGGGCGGAGATCACCTCGTGGCGCTGGCGGCTGATGCCGAAGATGATGCGCTCGGGTTCGGCGCTGCGGTCCCACGCCCATGACTGGCCTTCGAATGGTACGTCGATGGTGGTGACGTAGTCGAGGGTCACGCCGGAGCGCGGGATGCGCAGGACATAGAGTTCGGTCGCGTCGTGGCCCGTGACGTAGAGCAGGCCGTCCGGGCCCCAGCTTCCACCGGAGCAACTGCTCTTACCCCACGTGGCGACGACCTGCGGCGGAAAGAGCCACGACTCGATGAGCTGCCAGTCGTCATTGAAGCGGCCGACGTGGGTCCAGCGTTGGTCGAACCCCGGCGTGGTGCCGGCGTCGTTGTAGTTCGCGAAGCAGGCCCACCAGACGCCGTCGCGTTTCTCCGCCCACGTCAGCGAGCCCAGCCGGATGCCCAGGCTGGTGGACGCGACGGGGGCGAGGGTCGCGGTGTCGTACACCTCGATCGAGCTGGCCATCGGCAACTGGGGGAAGTTCGAGTGGGCAAGGATCAGGCGACCGTCGACCACATGGCCGCCGTTGAGGTGGATGATCGGACCGCCGCGGAGTCCGACCCACTCGGCGACCTGTTCCCCGGTGGCTTTGCGGTGCTTGGTCACGACGAAGTTGCCGATTCCGTAGAAGTGGTCCGCGTCGACGGCGACGCCTTGGTTGGCGCCGCGGACGGGCCAGCGGCCCAGTTCGGTGGCGCGCAGTCCGCTGCGGTGGAGCGTCGGCTCCGGTGCGCTTGGCAGCGAGCGCAGCCACGCGCGGTTCGCGGCGATGCGCGCCGCGTGCGCCACGTCGCCCGCGGCCGCTACCGCCACCGCCGTCGTCGTCGCAGCCGCGTCACCCGCGACTGCAGCCGGGCCTGCGGTTGTCGCGCTCGCGGTCGTGGTCGCGGCCACCGCCATGGTCATCGCCACCGCCACCGCTGGCACGACGGCGAGCGCAGCGAAGGTCACGGTGAGTCCGGACGGGTCAACGTGACGGGAGATAGCCGGGCGGTGGGCGAAAAGGCGGTGAAGGCGAAGCATCGGCGGGAATGGATGACGAGCGAAGGGGCGGGGATCGGGAGGAGGCGGCCGACCATCAACGGCTAACGGACGGACCAACGGACTAACCTGCGGCGGACGACGACCGGGTGGCGGCCGGTCGTCGTCCGCGTCGGGCGATCAGAACCGGCGGGTCAGCTCGAAGGACCACGTGCGGCCCGGCAGCAGATTCTGGAAGACGCCGGGATCATAGCTGAAGCCCTCGGATGTGTTCAACGGCGGCTCCTGGTCGGTCAGGTTGACCACGCCGAGCGACACCTTGGAATTCCGCAGGAAGACCGGAGCGTCGGTGCCGAAGCTGTAGCCCACCGTCAGGTTGTACGTGATGACCGGATCGACGACGCGGCGGTACACGGTCTGGCTGCCGGTGAAGAACGGCTCGATGTAATCGGGGCGCCCGAGGGATTCGTAGATCGCGGCGGTGGTGGTGGCGCCGGAATCGTGCGTCTTGCCGACGAAGTAGGCGCCGGCGAGGGCGGACCACGCGCCGCGGCGCCAGGCGACCGTCGTCGTGCCGCGCCAGCGCGCGGCACCGCCGGCGTACAGACCGTTGTTCAGCACCGGCGGCAGATTCGCCGGGGCGAGAGTGGACTCGGACTTGGACAGCCGGGACCACTCGGTGTTGAGAACCACGTTGCCGAACGGAGTCTGGGGCGCCACGTAGCGGAGACCGAGGTCGACGCCCGCGTGCTCGCTGGTGGAGATATTCACGAACGGACGGTTGAGGGAGAAGATGCGACCGGCGGCGGCGCGGAGGGCGTCGGGCGTGGCGGCATTGGCGGTGTTATACGTCGCGAACACCGCGGCGTCTTCCGGCGTCAGCGCGTAGCGCACGACATCCGGATCGCCCTTGTAGGCAGGCGTGCCGCTGCCGAGATCGATCGTGGAGATGGCCTTTCCGGCGGCAAGTTGCGAGCGCGTGTAGGCGATGAGCAGGGCGGTGTCGCTGTCGCGGATTTGGGCGACGCTGCGCTGACCGAGCAGGTTCTCGCGGCTGATCTGCCACCAGTCGGCGGTGACGCTCAAGCCCTTGACCGCCGGGACATCGATGACCGTGCCGTAGGTGAACCCCTCGGACTCCTGGGCCTTGAGGTTAGGATTACCACCGAAGTACGTGCGCTGCACATACGGACCCTCCCGGGTCACGGTGTTGCGGTAGTTATCGGGATCGCCGGCGCCGGCCGAGATCGACCAGCGCGGGCTGGTGAAGAGGGCGGCGAGACTCGGGGCCATGAAGCCCTCGTTGTAGGAACCGCGGAGCATGACCGCGGGCACCGGGCGCCAGTTCAGGCCGACCTTCGGCTTGGTGGTGTCACCGAAATCGCTGTAGCGCTCGTAGCGGCCAGACGCGGTGAGTTCGACGGAGTGGAGCAGCGGCAGGGACTGATTCGGAGCGATGAGCGGCACCACGACTTCGGCGTACACGCTGGAGATGCGGCGCTGGCCGATGACATCGGGCCGCGGTGGGTGGAGAAGGAAGTCGTTGTTGAGCGGATCCAGACCGGAGCCGGCGGGGTTTTCGCCGCTGAACGGAGGACGCAGATCGTCGAGCGTTTCGCGGCGGTATTCGGCGCCGGCGGCGGTGCGGATCGGGCCGGCCCAGGCATCGAGCAGCGTACCGGCGGTGCGGACATCGCCGCTCGTGATGGAGCTGGTGGCGTTGCGCACGTAGACCTCGGAGAAGGCGTCGACGACCGCCTGCGGGTTGGAGTACGGACGATCGGCGACCACGGCATTGTCCTGCACCTTGAACGTGTAGCCGAACGGATTGTAGGCGCTGGCGTCGGTGCGCTGGAGGACCTGCTGCAGACGGCTCTCGCGCACATCGGGGAAGGCCTCATCGGAGCCCTTGACCCGATTGTAGAAGCCGGAGCTCTCCCAGGACCAGGAGCCGCCGAGGCGTCCCTTGAGACCGGCGGCGAGGCGGATGACATCGGCGCGCGTGTCGACGGACTCGGCGGCGAGCCCGGCGAGGGTCATGGCGGTGAAGCTGAGGGTCCGCGGTGTGCCGGTGAGGCGCGGCGTACCATCGTTGTTGGCGGCGCCGGTGGCGGAGTAGAAGCGGGAGCCGTACGGATTGTACGGATTGTCGATGGCCATGACCATGAGCTGGTCGGACGTCGGCGCGTTCAGCGCGAGCGGCTGGCGCCGCATCGTCGACAGCGCCGTGTAGTACGACACATCGGCGAAAGCGGTGATCCGCTCATTGACGTCGAATTCGCCGGAGACGAAGGCGTTGCTGCGCCGCGTGCGAGGCGCGGCCATGCCGAACTGGTTGAGATCGAGGAAGAACTCCGGATTCGCGGTGCGCGTCGGGGCAACGGACGTCAGGGCGGGCGTGCCGTTGACGGGGCGGAAGTAATTGGCGGCGGTGCCGGTGCCGATGCGGAAGGTCGGCCAGTAGCCGCGGGCCGAGCGGGCGTCGAAGGGTCCGCCGACGACGTTGAAGGGCGGCTCGGCGCGCGAAGAACTGTCGGCGAAGCGGCTGAAGTCACGCTCGGTGAGGAACAGCGCGTCGCGGTACAATGCCTCGATCGTGCCGAAGACGCGTCCGCGTCCGCCGTCGAGGCTGGTCCCGAACGTGTAGGAACCCTGCACGCTCTCGCCGCCGCCGTGTTCCGGAGCGCCGATCCGCAGCGAGGCTTCGCTGCCGTCGAACTGGCGGCGCAGCACGTAATTGATCACGCCGCCGACGGCGTCGGAGCCGTAGATGGACGACGCGCCATCGCGCAGCACCTCGATCCGCTCGATTCCGCGCGTCGGCAGCTGATTCACGTTCACCGCCTGAGAGAGGCCAGCGGTCATCGGATTCACGGCCATGCGGCGGCCGTTCACGAGGATGAGCGTGGCGGTGGCGCCCATGTTGCGCAGGTTGATGTTGGCGTTGTCGCCGCGCGCGCCGGACGAGCCGAGGCGCGTTTCGTTCTCCGGCAGGTTCACGACGGAAGGAAGCGAGGTCAGGAGGTCCGCCGGCAGCACGGCGCCGCGGGCGGTGATGGCGTCTTGGTCCACGATCGAGACTGGGACGACCTTCTCGAGGTCGAGCCGCTCGATGTTCGAGCCCGTGACGACGAAACGCTGGAGCGAGATGGCCTCGTCCTTCGTCGGAGCCGCCGCAGTGGCCGTGGTCGACGGAGTCGTGCGTTGCGCGGGAGCTACTTGCGCCACCGCTGACAGCAGCGGGGCGGCGAGCAAGGCGAGGGCGAGGGAGCCGGGGCCGACGAGGCGGCGGGGCAGGTCAGGAGTGCGCGGTGGCGCGGAGCGGTAGGTCATCGGAAGGAGGCCGAGGACCTTGCCTGGGTGATGTGACGCGCCCGGGGCGGGTGCGTCACGGTGCCGCAACAGCTGCGGCGGAATGTGCCGTTACCGTGTCAGCGCGCCGAAGCGAGCGTCCGGAAGACCGAGCGACGCCAGACTCCGCCGGCGCCGTATCCCGTCACCGCATCAGCGGGCGGGAGCGAGTGTCAGCAGTGCGTCGGGGCCGAGGGGCCAGCCGAGCGCGATCCAGAGGATGAGCAGGGCGAGCCAGACGACCAAGAACGCCGCGGAGTACGGGAGCATGGTGGCGATCATGGTGCCGATGCCGGCGGACGGCACGTGGCGTTGCGCGTAGCTGAGGGCGAGCGGGAAGTAGCCCATCAGCGGGGTGATGATGTTGGTGACGCTGTCGCCGACGCGGAAGGCGGCTTGGGTCAGTTCCGGGCTGTACCCCAGCAGCATGAACATCGGCACGAAGATCGGCGCGAGCAGCGCCCACTTGGCGGAGGCGCTGGCGATCAGCAGGTTCACCGTGCCGGTGAAGAGGACCAGGGCGATCATCAGGAGGATCGGCTGATCCTGCAGGCCGAGGCCGCGGATGAGTTCGGCGCCCTTCACCGCGACGATGGTGCCGAGGTTGGTCCAGTTGAAGAACGCGATGAACTGGGCGGCGAAGAACGCCATCACGAGGTACGAGGCCATCGTCGCCATCGCGGTGTTCATTCCCTTCGCCACATCGTGGTCGCTGCGCACGGTGCCGGCCGCAATGCCGTAGGCGAGGCCGGAGACGAGTCCGGCGATGAAGATGAACGCCGTCAGGCCTCGGATGAAAACGCTCTGGAAAAAGTCGGTGGGGTTGCCGAGATCTCGCAGGAAACCCTGCCCAGCGCCGCCCACCGGGAGGCAGCCCCACACGGTGATGGCCACGAGGACGAGGGAGGCGACCGTCGCCGCGATCAGGCCGCGTCGCTCCGCCGCGCTGAGCGGCGTCAGGGGTTCGCGCGGGGTCGAGCCCTCGTACCGGCCGAGTCGCGGCTCGACCACGCGGTCCGAGACCCACCAGCCGATCCCAGTGATGAGGAAGGTGGACACGGCCATGAAGTAGTAATTGGCAAAGGCGGTGACGCGGATGTCGGGCCGGATGATCTGCGCCGCCACCTCGCTCATTCCCGAGAGCAGCACATCAATGGTTCCGAGCAAGAGATTGGCTGAGAACCCACCGGCGACGCCCGCGTAGGCGGCGGCGAGACCGGCGAGCGGGTGCCGGCCCACGGCATGGAAGATCCCCGCCGCGAGCGGCAGCAGGAGCACGTACCCGACGTCGCCCCCGACATTCGACATCACGCCGGCGAACACGACCATCGGCGTGAGCAGGCGCGCCGGTGAGGAGAGGACGATCAGCCGCAGCAAGGCGCCGATCAATCCGGTGTATTCGGCGACGGCAATGCCGAGGAGGCACACGATCACGGTGCCAAGCGGAGGGAAGTTGATGAAATTTCCTATGACCCCCAGCAGCATGCGGTGCAGGCCCTCGACGGAGAACAGACTCACCACCGCAACCGTCTTTCCGGTCGTGGGATGCGTCGCCGACACGCCGGCCTCGGCCAACGGCCAGGAGAGCAGGACGACCGCGGTGGCGAGCAGGGCGAAGAGCGTGGCGGGATTCGGGAGCCGGTTGCCGACGCGCTCCACCGCGCCGAGCACGCGCTGCAGCCGCGTGGAGGAAGTACCTGGGGTAGAGGCCATGACCCAGCGAATGAGCCCACGTCGGGGACGCAAGCCTCGCGCGGCGTCAGCGCGTCGTGGCGGAGCGCCGCGTCGAACTGTCGCACGCGACTCCGTTTGTCTTGCCGTACGGGATGGGGTACGGTGGATTTTCGCCCCCGTCATCCCCCTTTTCCGCATGACTGCTTCGCTTCGACCCTTCGTTCGCTCGCTCCTCCGTCCGTCGCGTCACTTCGCGCCCCTTTGGGTCGCCGCCGGGTGCCTCGGAGCGGTCACCGCACTGGCCCAGCCGGCCCCGGCGCCGGCGACCACGCCGGCCGCCGCTGCCCCGGCGGAGAAGGATCCGGCGATCGTGACGACCGACCTCTTCACGCTGCCCGAGGGTCTGGAAATCACCGTGTGGGCGCACACGCCGCTGGTGCGCAACCCGACCAACATCGACTTCGACGAGCGCGGCCGCCTCTGGGTGGCCGAGGGCGTGAACTACCGCAGCAATGCCCAGCGGCAGCCCGCGGGCGACCAGATCCTCGTCCTTGAGGATACCGACGGTGACGGCCGGGCGGACCGCTCGGAGCGCTTCGTGCAGGAACCCGGCTTCATCGCCCCGCTCGGCGTGGCGGTGCTCGGCGACAAGATCGTAGTCTCTCAGACGCCCGACCTGATCGTCTTCACGGATGTCGATGGCGACCGCCGCTTCGATCCGACCAAGGATCGCCGCGAGGTACTCCTCACCGGTTTCAACGGCAAGAATCACGACCACAGCCTGCACTCGGTCACCGCCGGTCCCGACGGCCTGTGGTACTGGAACGCGGGCAACAACGGCGCGCTCTTCACGGACCGCTCCGGCAAGACCTTCCGCGTCGGCAGCCCCTACGATCCCCGAGGCAAGGAACCCCTGTTCAATCCGACCCTGATCGCCGGGCAGCGCAGCGACGATGGCCGCGTCTGGATCGGTGGCTTCATGGCCCGCATGAATCCGGACGGCACCAACGTCACGATCATCGGCCACAACTTCCGCAACAGCTACGAACAGTCGATCACGTCCTTCGGCGATGTGTTTCAGTCGGACAACGACGACCCGCCCGCGTGCCGCGTGAGCTTCGTGCTCGAGTACGGCAACGCCGGCTTCGCCTCCCTCGATGGCCAGCGGTCCTGGCAGGCGGACCGCCGTCCGGGGCAGGACGTGCCCACCGCCCAGTGGCGGCAGGAGGACCCGGGTTCGATGCCGCCCGGTGACGTCTATGGCGGCGGTTCGCCGACGGGCGTAGCCTTCTACGAGAACGGCGCGCTCGATCCGAAATGGAACGGCCTGCTGCTCGCGTGCGAGGCCGGCCGGAACGTGATCTTCGGCTATCTTCCCAAGTCCGAGGGCGCGGGTTTCCGCCTCGATCGCATGGACTTCCTCACCTCGAACCCGATGAAGCAGTTCGCGGGCTCCGACTTCGTCCAAGGCAAGGTCAACCGCGAGCTCCGCACCTGGTTCCGCCCCTCGGACGTCACCGTCGGCCCGGACGGCGCGATCTACGTCGCGGACTGGTTCGATCCCCGCGTCGGTGGTCACGCTGACCTCGACAAGGCGACCAGCGGCACGATCTACCGGATCGCGCCGAAGGGCTTCCGCTCGAAGGTTCCGCAGTTCGATCTCGCGACCACGGCGGGTCAGATCGAGGCCCTGCGTAGCCCCGCGGTGAACGTCCGTAACCTCGGCTTCACGCGCCTCAAGGCGCAGGGTGAGGCGGCGGTGCCCGCGGTGGCGGCGCTGCTCTCCGATTCCAACCGCTTCATCGCCGCGCGCGCCGTCTGGCTGCTCGCGCAGATGGGCCCGGCCGGCGTGGCGCGCGTGCGCCCGCTGCTCAACGCCAAGGACGACGCGCAGCGCCTCCTCGCCTTCCGCGCCCTGCGCCGCGCCGGCATCGACATTCTGGAAAACGCCCGTCGTCTCGTGACCGATCCGTCCCCGGCGGTGCGCCGCGAAGTGGCGGTGGTGCTGCGCGACATCCCGGCGGCCGACAGCGTGCCGCTGCTCGTGCAACTGGCGCGTCAGTACGACGGTCAGGACCGCACCTACCTTGAGGCCTGGGGCATCGGCTGCGAAGGCAAGGCCAGCGCCGTGTATGCGGCGCTGCTCGTCGACCAGCCGGCTCAGGCCGAAGCGTGGACGCCGGCGTTCGCGCGCCTGGCCTGGCGGCTCCACCTGCCGGAGTCGGCGCCCGCCTTCCGCGCCCGGGCGCTGGCCTCCTCGCTCTCGCCGGAGCTGCGCAAGGAAGCGATGACGGCGCTCGCCTTCACGCCCTCCACCGAAGCGGTGGCGGCGATGGTGGAGCTGGCAACCAGTAAGGAATTTCCGGATACGGAAACCGCCAACTGGTGGCTGCGCAACCGCATGGGCAACCTCTGGGAGCCCTTCGACGTCGGCGGCGCGATGGAAGCCCGCGGCCTGCCGAACCCGGAGAAGGCGGTGCTGACCTCCTCGATCATCCCGGAGCCGCCGGCGGCGACGACGCCCGGAATCACCGTGGCTCAGGTCTTGGCGATTTCCGGCGATGCGGCTCGCGGCAAGGACACCGTCGCGGCCTGCTACCTCTGTCACAAGATCGGCCGGGTGGGGAACGACTTTGGCCCGAACCTGACGGTCTTCGGCCGCCAGCAGCCGCGCGAGGTGATTGCGCAGGCGATCGTCAATCCGTCCGCCGACATCGCGCACGGCTTTGACGGCAGTCGAATCGAGACCCACGATGGCGTGGTGATCGACGGCATGATCCTCTCGCAGCGCAGCCCGATCATCGTGCGCATGATGGGTGGGACCACGCAGCAGATCTGGCGCAAGCGGATCAAGTCGATCACGCGCCACGAGCGCTCGCTGATGTTCACCCCGGAGCAACTCGGCCTCACTCCGCAGTCGGTCGCCGACATCATCGCTTACTTGAAGTCGGACCTGATCGAGCGCTGAACAGGCGCCGATCGCCCGCGACGGGCGAAACACTCCGAACGCCCGCCCGGCACGCGCCGCGCGGGCGTGTTGGCGTGGGATTCGCGGATAGATCCGTTGGTCTTGGTTCGATTTTGGATGTGAATGGCCGCAGAGGGACGAGTGCAGGTGGGCCGAGCCAGCTGGCCGATCCCTCGGGGCTGCTTTGGCTGAAGGCACCCGAGGGCCGCTGACCCGCGCGGGCGTCGATCACGACCTCATTGGCCAGTGGAACTGAACGCGCAGTTCGCGGAGCATCTCGAAGGGGGTGATGCATTCCACGCCGAGCGCGTGGCAGAGATTGGGGAGGGGGACCCGGCGGCGAACGTTGGCGTCGAGTGTTTCCAGCGTGACCACCACGTGTCCCCTGGCTTTCGCGGAGGCGCAAAGCCACGTGTCGGCCGATCCAGCCGCTTCTGCTTTCGCTTGGGAGAGGAACCGTGGCTGAGCGTGTACCCACGTCATGGCATGACCGAATTGCCCGATCACGTCGTCGTCATGTGTCGAGGCGAAGAACGGATCGGGCAGTTGGCTCTGGACCCATGTCCAGAGCGGATCGTGGTTTCGCGCCAGTTCGCTCCGGATTCGGTCGATGCTCCCAAGGGCACCGCGGACGTGGTGTGTCTCCAAAGCGCTCCAGTAGCCCGGGCACAGGTCGAGGGCGTAGAACTTCCGATGGGCCTGCACAAAGGCATTGGCATCCAAGACATAGATGCGCGGAGCCGGAGCGGCCGGGATCATGCTAGAGTCTGGCCGAGATTCCCTTGGCGAAGCGCTCGAAAGTCTCCCCGTAAAGTCCGGTCAGCTGGTAGGCCTCGGTGTACAGGAGACGTCCTTGGTGGACGGCTTGGACGACGGCTTCGCCGAAGCGTTGCCCGACGCGGTAGTCCTGATTCGCGTAAAAATCTCCGCCGCCGAGGCGGCGCGCGGCCCGCGACGTCTCCGTCTCGCCGTGGTCGCGCTGGAACGTGAGGAACTCGCGGCGGGTGATCACGCCGAGGTCGAGGGCGCGGCGCGCGGCGACGATGGGACTGACCTTGAACCGTTGGGCGACGACGTGGAACGCGCGTGTCGCCCCCGCGGCCTCGACCCAGGCGCAGGCGAACTCCGCCGCCGGCACGAGAAATTCCGCGGCGACGCGATTGCAGAACCGCTCCACGTCGTCGTCGGCCGGCTCAAGATCCGGCAGGTCGAACACGCCGTCCCGGCCCAGCCACAGATGGGCCAATTCGTGTGCGAGCGTGAACATCTGGGCGGACTTGGAATCGGCGCCGTTGACGAAGATGAGGGGCGCGACGGGGTCGCACAGGACGAAGCCGCGGAACTCGTCCGGCTTCAGCGGGCGTCGGGTGTTGTTGCCCACCACGCCGTTGACGACTGCACTGACGCCGATGGCCTCGATGCGGCGACGCAGATCCCGGAGGGCGCCCTCCCACGTGGCGTGATCGCTGGCCCAACTCGGGGTGATGTCGAGACGGCGGCGCAGGTCCGCCGCGACGGCTTCGGGCGCATCGCTCAGGCGACTGCGGCCGATGAAGGCCAGAGGTTCCTGACCCTGCTCGATGAGGTAGTCGCGTAGCCAGTCTTGGCGACGCTGCATCGCGTGGATCGTGTCGATCAGGTCCGGACTGGGCCGCCGCCGCACGCCTTGGCTCCCCAAAGTGCGAAAGTCGGGCACCGGCAGGCTCTCCTCCGGAGGCTCCGATAGGAAGAAATACCCGAGCGGCGTGCGGGTCCTTTGGGCCAGTCGCTCCAGTTGGGTCAGGGTCGGCGAGGCTTGGCCTGACTCCCACAGCCGGTAGCGCGGGAAGCGACCGCTGAGGTCGTCCACCGCCAAGCCGGCGCGCTCGCGCGCCCAGCGAATCAGGACGGGCTGGATGGAGACGGTTTTCATGGCCGAGACACCGATGCTTCGGCGGAGAGATGAGTGCGTCAACCCGTCCAGCTGGCCTCTTTGGGGCGAACCCAGACCGCCCGGCAAAGCGTGGAGAAGGCCGTTTCCAGATCCATGCCGACGCGCGGGGCGTGAGGCTGGGTGATGGCGTTGAGGCGCTCGATGGAGAGCTCCCGTCGATCATCCTCGGCGTCGCGGGTCGCTTGCTTGGGCGACCGTATCACGTGCGCCCGCTCCTGAGCGTCGAGCCTCAGGATGCCGTCGTGAATGGCCGGCGACGTCGTCACGCGGAACACCCTGTTCCTCGAGCACGGACGTGCGATCCAAAATTCGGGACTTGCCCTGGTTTGGGCTGCTCAGGGTGTGTAGTACGAGCCCATGGCGGCGACGATCGCGGCGCGGGCGGCGGCGGGGTCGATCATGCCGTTGTGGCGCCAGAGGATCTTGCCGCCGGGGGCGACGAGGATCGTGTGCGGTACTGGGCCGGGCCACTCGGGGTCGAGCACGGCGGCGAGGCGATCCTGTGAGCCTTCGGTCGTGAGATAGTGGTTCGTGCGCCGTCCTTCGCGGTCGACGGATTTCTGGCGTCGCGCGCTCAGGCCGGCGCCCTGCTTCTGGAGAAAGCCCTGCGCCCGCGCGAGATCCTTGGGATCGTCGAGGCTCACGGTGATGAAGTCGAATTCCCGCATGTCGTACTGGCGGGCGATTTCGACGAGGTCCGGGAATTCCTCGACGCACGGGGCGCACCAGGTCGCCCAGATGTTGATGAGGCGGTGCTTGCCGGTCGGGCTGGCGCGGAGCGCGGCGAGCCCGTCGGCATCGATCTTCTCGACGGTCACGGGCGTGCGGTCCCACGCGGCGGCGGCGGCGACGTGGCCGGCGTGCTTCTCGCGCCACTTGGTCGAGCAGCCGTGCGGCTTGGTGCGCTCGACCGGCACGGGGCGGCCGTCGAGCAGGGCGAGGATCGCGTTGCGGGCGTCGGGATGGCGGATCGTCGCTTCGTCGACGAAGCGGGAATCATCGAAGCGGCCGGCGTAGCGCAGCCGCCGTTCCTTGTCGAAAATGAACACGTGGGGGGTGGCGAGGCAGCCGTAGGCGCGCGCGACTTGCTGCGTCTCGCCGTCGTAGAGATAAGGGAAGTCCCAGCCGTTCTTGGCTGCGTAGGGCTTCATGTCCTCGAACGAATCGTTGAACTCGCCGTAGCCGAGTTCGTCGATGCTCAGGCCGTCGGGGTGGTTGGGGTTGATCGCGACAAGCGCGAAGCTGCGCGAGCGCAGTTCGTTACGGAGCGTCTGGAGGCGGCGCTCGATCGCGTGGGACGTGGGGCAGTGATTCGAGGTGAAGAGCACCATCAGCACGTCCGGTCCGGCGAAGTCACTGAGCTTCCACGTGCGCCCATCGATGCCCGGGAGCGCGAAGTCGGGCGCGGCGTCGCCGATCTGCAGCGTCCGCAGCGAGGGCGGGTGACCGGAGGCGTCGAGTTTCTCCAGTGCCGGTGCCGGCTTCGCCACCGCCGCTCCGGCGGCGTGGGCGGCAGTGGGGGCTGTAGCGCTGGCCGAGGGCGCCGCTGCAACGCAGAGGGGCGCAGCGAGGATCCATGCGGCAAAGCTGAGCGAGGCGACGACGGTCGCGCGGCGGAGGGAGGGGCATCGGAGCGAGGGCATGGGAGGCAAAGTTTAAGGTTTCGGGACGGCGGGGTCGGGGTGGGGAGCGAAGCCCGGTCCAAGGGTCCACGCGAGGCGCGAGGTGGGGTTGCGCGGACCGTAGCGCGACTTGCCTTGGTGGCAAGTGGATCGCTGCGGGTCGGGATTGGACGCAGGACGGCTCCGTGCCCGTAGAGTTACGCAAGTTCACTCGCTCGGTTGCGTTGGGTGTTTTTTGTGTATCTCTTTGGCCATGAGCATCCGACGTCCGAACCTCCCCGCGGCCCTCGTCTTGTTAGTGGGTCTGGCGGCCACCGCGGTCGCGCAGACCCGCCCGACCGCTTTCCAAGGAGGGCGGATTTTTCCCATCGAGGGTGCGCCGATCGAGCGGGGCGTGATGATCGTGCAGGACGGCAAGATCGTTGCCGTCGGGCCGATGGACACCACGCCCATCCCGGCGGGTGCGGAGGTCCGGGATGTGTCTGGGAAGGTGCTGATGCCGGGGTTGGTGGATTCCCACAGTCACATCGGTGGCGGCAGCGGGGTGGGGGCGGACGGTTCATCGCCGATCCAGCCGGAAGTCCGCGCGCTGGATGGCATCGACGTGGGCTCTTCCTCCATCGCCAAGGCCCGCGCGGGCGGCATCACCACGGTGAACGTCATGCCGGGTTCCGGCCACCTCATCAGCGGCCAAACGCTGTACCTCAAGCTGCGTCCGGCGCGGACGATCGACGATTTGCTGATTCTCCTGCCCGATGGCTCGCCCGCGGGTGGGTTGAAGATGGCGAATGGAACCAATCCGCGGCGTGACGCGCCGTTCCCCGGGACGCGTGGCAAGGCCGCCTCGCTGGTGCGGGAGCGCTACGTCGCGGCGCAGGAATATCAGGCAAAGGTCGCCCGCGCGAAGGACGATCCGGAAAAGCGTCCGGCCCGCGATCTCGCCCTCGAGCAACTCGGCGAAGTGCTCGCTGGCCGCCGGGTGGTGCAGCATCACAGCCACCGGCACGACGACATCATGACCGTGCTGCGTCTCTCCAAGGAGTTCGGCTTCAAGGTCGTCCTCCACCACGTCAGCGAAGGCTGGAAGGTGGCGGACGAAATCGCGGCGGCCGGCGTCGCCTGCTCGATCATCTACGTGGACAGCCCGGGCGGGAAGCTGGAGACCCGCGACATGGACATCCGCATCGGCGCGATCATGGAGAAAGCGGGTGTGCGGGTGGGTTTCCACACCGACGACCCGATCACGGATTCGCGCCTGTTCCTGCGCTCCGCCGGCATGGCGGTGCGGGGTGGCATGACCCGCGATGGCGCCTTGGCGGGCCTCACGCTGGCCAACGCCGAAATGCTCGGCCTGCAGGACCGCATTGGCTCGCTCAAGCCGGGCAAGGACGCGGACTTCGTCGTGCTTTCGGGGGATCCCCTCAGCGTGTACACGCACGTGGAGCAGACGTGGATCGAGGGCGCGCTCGCCTTCGACCGGAGCCGTCCCGCGGACCACCTCTGGGCGGTCGGTGGTCCCGGCGCCGGCGATCCGTTGCGCCCGCATTATTGCTGCTTCGGCAACGCGTGGGGCGTGATCGCCGCGGCCAATGCCTCCGCGCAATGAGCCTCGCCCACGCCGCACCGCTAACATCCTCGACCCTCGACCGAGCCTTCCTCCGATGAACATTCCCTTTTTCCACCGTCTGCTCCCCCGCAACCCCCTCTTCCGGTCATCGGCCCGCTTCGCCGCGAGAACCCTCACGCCGGCGTTGCTGGCGCTGATGATTGCCGCGCCTGCTGCCTTGGTCGCGTCGCCGGCGCCGGCCGCTCCCGTGGCCGCGCCAGCCGTCGCCATTCGCGGTGACACGGTGTATCCGGTGAGTGGATTGCCCATCAAGGACGGGCTGGTCCTGATCCGGGATGGCCGCATTGCCTATGTTGGTCCCGCGGCGGGCCAGACCTACGGGGCGGACGTCCGCGAACTCCGCGCCGCGGTGGTGGTGCCAGGCCTCGTCGACGCGCGGGCGACGGTCGGCGTGTCCGGGATGCTCAATCAACCGCAGGACCAGGAGCAGGTGGACCGCTCGGCGCCCCTGCAGCCGGAGCTGCGCGCGGTCGATGCCTACAACGCCCGCGACGAACTCGTGGCTTACATCCGCGCGCGTGGCGTCACGACGGTGCACACCGGCCACGGGCCGGGCGTGCCGATCTCGGGCCAGACCCTCGTCGTGAAGACGAAGGGCCGGACGGCGGAGGCGGACGTGCTGCGTCCGGCGGCGATGATCGCCGCGACGCTCGGTGCGGATGCGACGACGGCGGATCGCGGCAAATCGCCGGGGACGCCGGCGAAGGCGGTGGCGCTGCTGCGCACGGAATTGATCAAGGCGAAGGAGTATGCAGACAAGCGCGCGAAGCTGCCGGAGGACAAGCGTCCGCCCCGCGACCTCCGGATGGAGGCGCTGGGTCGTGCGCTCGACGGCTCGCAGCCCCTGTTGGTTTCGGTGGACCGGGGCCGGGACATCCTCGCGGCGCTGCGCGTGGCGCAGGAGTTCAATCTGAAGATCGTCCTCGAAGGCTGCGCCGAGGCGCCGCTCGTGCTCGACGAGATCAAGGCCAGCGGCTTCCCCGTGGTGCTTCACCCGACGATGGAGCGTAGTTTCGGCACGCGGGAAAACCTGAGCATGGAGACGGCGGCGGTGCTGCGCCGCGCCGGCGTCCCCTTCGCGATCCAGAGCGGATTCGAGGATTATGTGCCGAAGACCCGCATCGTGTTGTACGAGGCGGCGGTGGCGGCTGGGCACGGCCTCGATCGTGACGCGGCGCTGGCGGCGATCACCCTCGAGGCGGCGCGGATCGTCGGCGTCGCCGACCGCGTCGGCTCGCTCGAAGTCGGCAAGGATGGCGACGTTGCCCTCTACGACGGCGACCCCTTCGAGTACGTCACCCGCTGCGTGGGTGTGGTGATCGACGGCGTCGTCTATCCTGGCGAGTAGAAGTTTCGACGGCGAGTGGGCGTGGAAAACGCGTTGATCGCGGACCGGCGGGCTGGAACGATGTGCGGTCAATGACTGCCGCCGCTCCCGCCCGCCTCCGTCCCGAATGGACGTCCGCGCCGGTCCTCTGCTTTGGGGAAATCCTCTGGGATCTGCTCCCGCACGGGGCCTTCCCCGGGGGCGCGCCCTTCAACGTGGCGTCCCACCTGCAGCGCCTCGGCATCCCGGCGGTGCCCGTGTCCGCCGTCGGACGGGATGCGTGGGGCGAGCGGATCCTTGCCGTGATGGCCGAGCGTGGAGTGACCGATGCCGGCGTGGCGCGCCTTGACGACGTGCCGACGGGCACGGTGACTGCGGAGCTCACGCCCCGCGGTGATGCGCGGTACACGATCGTTGAGAACGTCGCGTGGGACCGCATTCCGGTGTCCGAAGCCGTCGCGGCCCCGGCGGCGGCATCGCGGGCGCTCGTGTATGGCTCGCTGGCGCTGCGGAGCGCGGCGAACCGCGACGCGCTCGGGCGGCTCCTGGAGGCGGTGCCGACCTATGCCTGGCGGGTCTTCGACGTGAACCTGCGCGCGCCGTTTGATGATCTGATCTTGGTGCGCGAGTACGCGCGCCACGCGAATCTGTTGAAGCTCAATGCCGAGGAGGCCGCGCGACTCGCCGGTGAGCCCGGGCGGGACGCAGGCGCGGAGGAGGAGCATGCCCGACGGCTCGCGGCGGAGACCGGGGTGGGATGGGTTTGCATCACCTCGGGTGACCGTGGCGCCGGCGTGCTGCGGGGTGGCCGGTGGACCTGGGAGCCGGGGCGGCGCGTCGACGTCGTCGACACCGTGGGCGCCGGCGATGCCTTCCTCGCGCAGTTGCTGGCGGGCCTGCTTGCGGGTGGGCGGAGCGAGGCGAAGCTCGTGGCCGATGCCTGTCGCCGCGGCGAGTGGGTCGCGAGCCGCGCCGGGGCGTGTCCGGACGGTCCAGGACCGGAACGGGAGTCCTAGCGCGGCGGTCTCCCGGCCGACGCGGCTGACGCAATCCTTGAGTCGTTACTCAACGGATACGAGGGTCACGTCGAAGAACAGGCCGGAGCCGGGTGGAATGCCCCCGGCGGCGCGATTGCCGTAGCCGAGGGACGGAGGGATGAGCAGCTCGATCCGGCCGCCCGGCCCGATCAGTTGCAGACCGGCGCCCAGCCCGGGGAGCAGAGCGTTGAGCCGGAATTCGGACGGCGTGGTGACCGAGTCGAAGACGCGCCCATCCCGCAGACGGCCGGTGTAGGTGAGGCGGACCCTGGACTGCGGGCCTGGGGTGGGGCCCTCGCCGCGGGCGACGATGCGATGGCCGAGGCCGCTGGACCGGAACGTGAAGCCCGGCTGGTCGGCGACCTCGCCGAACCACTCGCGTCGTCGAGCCTGGAGCGAAGCCTCCGCGGCCGCGTCCTCGGCGGCGGCTTGGGCGGTGGCGCGGCGTAGCTCGGCGGGACGTTGCACGCCAAACCACCAACCGGCGCCACCCAGCAGGGCTAGCGCCAGACCAATGGCGGCGATGGAGGAGGCGGAGGGATTGGCCATGAAGAGCGCGAAGAGGGTGGGGCGTTCGAGGATCGGTCTTGGTCGAGGGGCGGGTTTCCCCGAGGTACGTGACGGGCGACGGAAGCGACCCTGCTCGTGGGAGGGTTGGGTTTCAAGCTGGAGCGGACTGGTGGAGTGCCATCGGGCGGCGGGCTGGGGAGTCAGCGGGGCGTTTCTGGGGTAAGCCTTGTATTGCCCTGACGGAGCTGAGCGATACGGTGGCGGCGATGTGGTTGCTCGGCATTGACGGGGGCGGAACACAGACGCGCGCGCTGATTGCGGGTGCGGA